>Ga0070728_10005446_pt1 | contig 12536 bp, 9 predicted proteins | sample tdDd471_FD_66723 | JGI IMG/M metagenome (GOLD analysis project Ga0070728, IMG submission 66723) | Marine sediment microbial communities from the Atlantic coast under amendment with organic carbon and nitrate - tdDd47.1 | ecosystem: Environmental > Aquatic > Marine > Coastal > Sediment | place...
TTCTTCTCCAGCTACTGAATAATCCACATTGTGGTTAAAATAAAGCTTCACTTCACCCGAGGAATTAGAAACTGTAGCATAAGGCCTGGTAAAGTTTGATGTCGTGTCACCCTCAGCAACCGAAAATGGGTTTATATAAAATATGGTAGATGGTACACCCGGTAATTGTAATTCGTGTTCCATTCTAATTCCTTCCAATGTTACCATTCCCTGCTCCAAATCAGGAGTATAACCCCAGTATAATTGGGTTGTGGCCTCAATATTGGTTTCCCACTGTAAAGTAATAAGGGTCTTTTCTGGATTAACCTGCTCCGGCTCCTTGGTAAAATACAGGTTTTCCTCAATTACAATATCACCTTCTACTCTTGGCTCAATTTTATAGAAACTAAATGAATAATTGAGCGGACCGGTAACTGAATAGCTGAGTCCAGCAACAGGGGAATAAATTACTCCAAGATCATTAACACGGCAAGGACCGGTACCATCGTCAAGTTCCCATTCACCATATCCCAGGTTATCATTGGTGCAAACAGCATCCTCAACACGAACCAGGACACTTTCCCATGCTTCTTCATTAACATCCCAGGAATCCAGAATTGCAGGTTCCGGAAGTGGATTTCCAGATGATAATATCGTCAGTGCGCTTACGTTGGTTAATTCGGTCATGTCATAGTACTCATCTACAACGCCTGTTAACTCTACCTCATCACCTTCATTAACAGCATCTGTGGAATAGATATACAAGCCATTCCACTCTCCTTCGCCATCCTGTATAAAATAGCTTGAACTATAAACACCTGTTACAATACCATAGGTACTTACAGTTTGCCCATCGTAGGGTGAATGTTCCTGCTGGCCCTGGATTTCATATATGGTTAGCTCTTGTGCAGTTGACAACGAGAAAACACAAAAAAATGCGATTAAAAGTGCAGATGATTTTTTCTTCATTTTTAGAAATTTTAGAAATTGTGAACCTTACCTTGTAAACCAATTGGTTGAAAAATTGATTATAATTAGCAAATATAGTTCAAGCCGTGCAAAATATTATTGTTTCTTTTGCATTGTTTAAAACAAATTGAAATAATGTTCTTCAATACATTAACATACGATGAACCTGTCTTCAGGCCACCCAGTGAAGCCTATTCCCTGATTCTTCAACCAACAATAGGGTGTTCATGGAATCGTTGCGCCTTTTGTGAAATGTACACTTCTAAAAAATTCAGTGTAAAAAATGAGGAGGAGTTATTTTCCGAGATTGATATGGCTGCAAACCATTACCCCAAAACAAGAAAGGTGTTTTTAGCAGATGGAAATGCAATGGTGCTAAGTGTTGATAAACTGATGCGTATCCTAAATCACCTAAATGATAAATTCAAATCACTTTCCCGAATTTCAGCTTATGCTATTCCAAAGGACTTGCAAAATAAAAGTGTGGATGAGTTGAAATTATTAAGGGATGCGGGGTTAAAATTGATTTATGTTGGGATAGAAACTGGTGATGATGGTTTACTTCAGAAAATTAACAAAGGAGAAACTGCGGCAGGTACAATCAGTTCTATGCAAAAAGCCAACAAGGCTGGTATAAAATCCTCTGTTATGATAATCAATGGATTGGGAGGAAGGCTAAATTCAAGGCAACATGCAGAGAATTCTGCAAAGGTGATCAATGCCATTCAACCTGAGTTTCTTTCAACCCTGGTTTTAAGTTTCCCTTATGGAGTAGAACATTTTAAGCAAAGATTTGATGGCGAGTTTCAAGAACTAAACCTTTTGGAATTACTAAAAGAACAGCATGCCTTTATTTCAAATCTTAACTTGAAGAATACTATTTTCCGAAGTGATCATGCCTCAAATTATCTTGCCTTGAAAGGTATTTTAAACAGGGACAAACAGACACTCTTGAATCAACTTCAATCGGCTATGGAAGCACCTGATTTGGCAAACCTGCGACAGGAATGGGAGCGTGGGCTTTAAAATGTGGGACACCTGATGTTGATGTTTGAAAATGATGCTTACCATTAAACTCTGAAATTTACACTTTAAACATCGAATTCTGAACATCAGGTTTGATGTCTTTTTAAAAAGCATAAGTTCAACCAATGAATATTTTTAATTGCTCAATTTTCTTTTTCCTATATTTACCCCGTGAAAAGCCGTAGAATTATATCTCGCTTTTTAATTTGGCGTGTCAAAAAAATTGAAGATGCTTATTTTGTTATTATCCTCAGTGTGTTGATTGGCCTTGGAGCAGGTGTCTCCTCCTATTTTTTAAAATCGTTTGTATTTTATATCAAAGAGACTTTAACCGGTTTTTTCGACATTTCGACACAAAATATCTGGTATGTTCTTTACCCGGCGGTGGGTATTGCCATCGTAGTATTTCTTACCAAGTTTGTGATTAAAGATCATACTGACCAGGGTATACCCAGGATATTGTTTGCCATTTCACGCCTTGATGGAAAGATGAGGTGGCATAAATATTTTTCGTCCGTAATCGGAGGATCATTTACTGCTGGTTTTGGGGGATCAATCGGGTTGGAGTCACCGATTATTGCTGCAGGAGCTTCATTGGGTTCGGGCCTTGGACAATCGCTCAGGCTAAACTATAAAAATACAACCCTGCTTATTGGCTGCGGTGCTGCCGGTGCTATGGCTTCTATTTTTACTACACCCATTGCTGCAGTAATTTTTAGTCTGGAAGTATTGATGCTCGACCTCACAACTTTGTCAATCATTCCACTTCTAATTGCATCAGTTACAGGAGCCATTACAACCAAATTGCTTCTTGCCGAAGATATACTCATTCATTTTTCTGTTACAGAACCCTTTGAAGTAAGAGATGTTCATTTTTATATTTTGTTGGGTATAATTTGCGGATTGGTTTCGCTGTACTTTAACTGGATGCATAATTATATCCAAAACAAGTTCAAAAAGATTAAACATCCTTATAATCGGACTCTAATTGGTGGGCTTGGACTGGGTATCCTGATATTCCTTCTGCCGCCACTTTATGGTGAAGGATATTCGGCGATAAAACTTTTGATGACCAACCAGGAAGAGCAGTTGCTTATCAATACAGCCCTTTACGATTTCCGTGAAATCTGGTGGGTACCAATAATGTTTATAGCTATTTTGATTTTAGTAAAGATTATAGCCACCACATTTACAACAGAGGCTGGAGGCATTGGTGGGATTTTTGCTCCGGCAGCAGTAATGGGCGGCATGTCTGGCTTTTTTCTTTCACGTTTCTTCAATAATTTTGATTTTATCAGGCCCCTGCACGAAGGAAATTTTACCCTTGTCGGGATGGCAGGGGTTTTGGGAGCTGTGCTGCACGCACCATTGACAGCGATATTCCTCATTGCCGAAATGACCAATGGTTATGAATTGATTGTACCACTGATGCTCACAACCTCCATTGCATTTATTACTATCAAAACATTTCAGCCTCATTCTATATTTACAAGGCGTTTGGCCGAAAGTGGTGATCTCATCACACACGACAAGGATAAAACTGTGCTTACCTTGCTGAACGTAAAAAGGGTTATTGATACTGATCTGACAACCATTGATCCGGACGCCACATTGGGCGACCTGACCAAACTGATTGCGAAATCTAAAAGAAACCTTTTTCCTGTTGTGGAACGAGATGATGGAACCTACCTTGGCCTGATCGATATGAATGATGTTCGCGAAGATATGTTTCATTCTGAAAAGTATGATACACCAATTTCATTTTACATGATGCAGGCAAAAGCACATGTATCAACCTCAGAGCCTATGGAAAAGGTTATGGAAAAATTCAAACGAACGGCATATTATAACCTTCCGGTGGTTGATGATGGTAAATATATCGGGTTCGTTTCGCGCGCCAACATCTTCAATGCTTACCGCAAGGTGCTCAAAGATGTATCGATGGAATAGGGGTGGGGGAACTTTGAAGGGTAGGCTGTTTAATTGATGCTAAACGGTCTTGTTTCTATCGATAGCAAAGGAGAAATCCTAAATCGCCTTATTCACCATATCAAAGTTAAGGAGGATAAACCATCTATCAGCAATCCGGTTCCTCCAGCACATTATTCAAAATTCGATATTCTTGCTTACCACCAAAAAAGCTATCTTTGCATCCAAATTTAACAATACGTTCATGATCGAAAAATCAATAAAACATTCAATAGATACCAAACAGAAAATACTTAAAAACAAGACCTTGCTAAAATCGGTGCAGGCAGTAGCCGATGAAATGGTAAGCATTTTTGAAAACGATGGTAAAGTTTTGTTTTGTGGTAATGGCGGCAGCGCTGCAGATGCTCAGCACCTTGCCGCAGAGTTATCGGGCAGGTTTTATTACGACCGTCCACCACTATTTGCTGAAGCGCTGCATGTAAATACTTCCTACATTACTGCTGTTGCCAACGACTATTCCTACGATGAAATCTTTGCCCGTCTTGTAAAAGCCAAAGGCCGGAAAGGTGACATGCTTTTTTCCTTATCCACATCAGGCAATTCAAAAAATATTTTGAAAGCTATTGACATCGCCAATGACCTGGGCATGGTAACCGTTGGCTTTACAGGCGATACGGGTGGAGCGATGAAACAGGAGTGCAACTATCTGATAAATGTTCCCAGCAATGACACACCCCGCATTCAGGAGGCACATATTTTATTGGGCCACATTGTTTGCGAAATTGTAGAAGCAAAAGTATTTCCAAAATCATGATAAAGGAAGCAATTATACTGGCAGGTGGGCTGGGTACCAGGCTCAGAGAGGTTGTTTCGGACAGGCCAAAAGCGATGGCACTTGTTAATGGAAAACCATTCCTTGATTACCAGCTTGATTATCTTGATGTATTTGGGATTAATCATGTGATCATTTCGGTGGGTTATAAAAGAGAAATGGTGATGAACCATTACGGGGACAATTATAAAAACATCAGGATTGATTATGCTATCGAAGAAGAACCACTTGGTACGGGTGGCGGAGTAAAACTTGCTATGCAAAAAGTTGAGGGGAGTTCGGTATATGTGTTAAATGGAGACACTTTTTATCATATCGATTATCAGAAATTCCTTGATATTCACCATGGAAAGGAATCGAAATTAAGCATAGTGCTGCGTGAAGTTGAAGATGTTACCAGGTATGGATCCATCGAAAGGGATGATGACCGACGGATAACGGGATTCTGGGTAAAATCAACAAAGAGTGGTCCTGGCCTTATCAATGGAGGCGTTTACCTGATCAATAAAGCATTTTTTAATAGCTTTAACCTGCCCGATAAGTTTTCACTTGAAAAGGATTTCTTCGAAAAGTACTATTCCCAACACAGATTATTTGGTATAATGTGCCGGCAATACTTCATTGATATTGGAGTGCCGGAGGATTACGCGAGGGCACAGAATGACTTTAAAGAGTTTGAATATTTCTAAAGATTGGACACTTTTCCTCGACAGGGATGGTGTGATCAACCGACGTCTGGTTGATGACTATGTGAAGACGTGGGATGAATTTGAATTCATTGACGGAGTGTTGGATGCTATAAAAATTTTCAGTGAAACTTTCAGCAGAATATTCATTGTGACCAACCAACGTGGAGTAGGGAAAGGGCTTATGGAAGAAGAAACACTTAATGGAATTCATCAAAGAATGACGGATGAGATTTCCAATGCCGGCGGCAAGATTGACAGGGTTTATTTTTGCCCAGCTTTGAAATCATCCAATAGTTTTTGCCGCAAGCCTAATGTAGGGATGGGTGTCAGGGCTAAAAGGGATTTTCCTGGAATCATGCACAGAAAATCGATTATGGCCGGAGACTCGTTAAGTGATATGCAGTTTGGGAAACGACTAAAGATGAAAACTGTTTTGATTGGAGATGATCATGCGATTGCACAAAGACACCCTGCACTTCTTGATTTTCATTATAATGGTTTGATTGATTTTGCCAATCAATTGTCAACACTTTAGAAATAAGCATTTTTAATCATTAAAGCATTTCCTACCCAATATGTCCCATCAACTCATCCTTATTAGTTTTTTAACTTACACCTTTTTGCTTTTTGCAATCAGCTTTTTCACATCACGCAAATCAAATAATGAATCTTACTTTGTAGGCAACAGAATTTCTCCCTGGTATGTTGTGGCTTACGGCATGGTTGGTGCATCCTTGTCGGGAGTAACCTTTATTTCAGTCCCTGGTTGGGTGATGAGCACGCAGTTTTCTTATATGATGGTGGTAACAGGCTATCTCCTGGGCTATTTAACCATTGCTTTGGTGTTGTTACCATTGTACTATAAATTGCAACTCACATCCATATACTCCTACCTTGGAGAAAGGTTTGGATTCTGGTCGTATAAAACGGGCGCTTTCTATTTCCTGCTCTCACGGGTTATCGGAGCATCTTTCAGAATGTTTCTGGTTATTAATGTTTTGCAGATTTTTGTTTTCGACGCTTATGGTATCCCCTTTTGGGTAACCGTAGTTATTTTTATGGTTCTTATCAATCTCTACACATTCAAGGGCGGCATAAAAACCATTGTCTGGACAGACACCCTTCAAACCACTTTTATGCTGGCGGCAGTTGTATTGACGTTTTACTTCATTAAGGATGAAATGGCCACAACCATAGGAGGATTGGTTAACGGAATAGTTGATGGAGAACATTCAAAAATTTTTTTTACTGATTGGCAGGATAAAAGATTCTTTTTGAAGGAATTTTTTGCAGGTATTTTTATTGCCATTGTTATGACAGGACTTGACCAGGACATGATGCAAAAAAACCTGAGTTGTAAAAATCTGAAGGATGCCCAAAAAAACATAATCAGTCTCAGTTGGGTCCTGGTACCTGTGAACCTGCTCTTCCTTTCGTTGGGTGCCGTTCTGGTATTATTTGCACAAACAAAAGGGATTAATATTGATGGAACCAGCGATGTACTTTTCCCAACAATCGCCCTGAAGTATCTTGGCCCGATTGCAGGAATTACCTTTATTATCGGGCTAATTTCGGCAGCATACTCCAGTGCCGACAGCGCCCTTACGGCCCTCACAACATCGTTTACCATTGATATTCTAGGTATCAATAAAAAGGATAAATTCTCAGAAAAACAACGAACATCCATCAGGTATTATGCCCATTTTGGAATTGCCATATTTCTGATCTTTGTCATCGTGTTGTTCAAAACCATTAACAACCAGGCGGTAATTTCCGAACTTTTCACTATAGCCGGGTATACATATGGTCCCTTGCTTGGCTTATTTGCTTTTGGACTTTTTAGCAAGAAAAAGATCAAGGATCGTTTTGTTCCGCTGGTGGCCATTTTATCACCCTTTGTTTGTTATATTATCAGCTCAAATTCGGTGGCATGGCTGAATGGTTACAAGTTTGGTTTTGAATTGCTCATACTGAATGGTTTGCTTACCTATATTGGTTTGTTCCTGATCCGACAAAGACCAGCAGCTTAATTTTTATAGATTATATTAAGGCTCATTTATAAACAACCAAATATCCAATTGTTGAAAATTATTAGGCTCATTAATAAATTCTTAACATTTCAATTCCGCATTGAAGACCTAAAATTTCTAATTTCGCCGCTACTTATTCCAAAACTGACAAAATCATCAAATTATGCTTAGAATAAAAGCACTTGAAAGTATTACCGAACGAGTACCCAGGAAGGCTGACATCCCCACAGGAAAAATTTCCGATTATTTTGGCGAGCTGACCTTTAATGATGCAGCCATGCGCGAATACCTGACCCGTGAAGCTTACGACAAGGTTATGAACGCGATAAATTTTGGTGAAAAAATAGAACGTAAAATTGCTGATCAAATGGCAGCCTCCATGAAGGCCTGGGCCATCAGTTCTGGCGCAACACATTATACACACTGGTTTCACCCACTCACCGGAGCTACTGCTGAAAAGCATGATGCTTTCATCAATCCGGTAGATGGTGGAAAGGCGATTGAAAATTTTCAGGGCACTGAATTGATCCAGCAGGAGCCCGATGCCTCAAGTTTTCCAAGTGGTGGAATTCGCAACACCTTTGAGGCACGTGGTTATACTGCATGGGATCCAACCTCCCCGGCATTTATCCTTGATAATACACTTTGCATTCCAACAATATTTGTATCCTACACCGGCGAAGCACTTGATTTTAAAACTCCACAATTAAAAGCCCTGAATGCCGTAGACCAGGCTGCTGTGAATGTTTGTAAATATTTTGACAGGGATACTAAAAAAGTGATAGCTACATTGGGGTGGGAGCAGGAGTATTTTCTGATTGATACCGCCTTGTTTAATGCTCGCCCCGACCTGGTGCTGACAGGCAGAACTGTTTTCGGCCATGCATCAGCAAAAGATCAGCAATTATCTGATCATTATTTTGGAACCATTCCGGCACGGGTAATGGAATTTATGAAGGAGTTTGAGTTTGAAGCTCACAAATTGGGTATTCCTGTTAAAACGCGTCACAATGAAGTTGCTCCAAACCAGTTTGAATGTGCCCCGGTATTTGAAGAAGCAAACCTGGCAGTAGATCATAACCAGTTGCTCATGCATCTGATAAAGCGCATTGCCAACAGACACAATTTTACCGTCTTGCTACACGAAAAACCGTATGCAAGAGTAAATGGATCAGGAAAGCATAACAACTGGTCATTAATGACTGATTCTGGAATTAATCTGCTATCTCCTGGTAAAGATGTCAAATCAAATCTCCGGTTCTTAACTTTTTTAATCAATATTCTTAAAGCCTTGTATGTACATGGTGATTTGATCAGATCTGCAGTTGCATCGGCAGGAAACGACCATCGTTTGGGGGCCAATGAAGCCCCGCCGGCTATCATGTCTGCATTTATTGGAACGCAACTTACGAAAGTACTGCATGAGTTGGAGATCCAGGGTAAGGTTAAAAAGAACAACAAGGCGGAATTGAATTTAAATATCCCGAAAATTCCGGAGATTCTGCTTGATAACACCGATCGCAACAGAACTTCTCCTTTCGCATTTACCGGCAACAAATTTGAATTCAGGGCTGTTGGTTCATCTGCTACTTGTTCAAAAGCAATGACACCACTTAACCTCATATTGGCTGATCAGCTGATTGAGTTTAAAAAGGAGGTGGATAGTATCATTACTAAGAAAACAAGAAAAGAAGAGGCCATCCTGCAGGTGCTGAAAAAATACATAAAGGAGTGTAAAAACATACTTTTTGAAGGCAATTCATATGGTAGGGAATGGGAGATAGAGGCAGAAAAACGCGGCCTTTCCAACCTGAAGTCCACCCCAGAGGCATTGATTAAAGCTTTTTCGAAGGATACAATCGGCCTGTATGAAAAACATCACGTGCTTACAGAACGTGAGATTGAGGCAAGGCATGAGATAAAAATGGAAAAATATGCCATGCAGATCCAGATTGAAGCACGTGTAATGGGTGACCTGGCCACCAACCACATTATCCCTGTTGCCATTCAATATCAGAATGTGCTTATCGAAAATGTGAAAGGCCTGAAGGATGTACTTGATCAGAAAACATTTGTTAAGCTTTCCAAAAATCAGATTCAATCTATCAAGGACATTTCGGAGCATATTACTGAAATTAAGGAAAATGTGAAGAATATGATTGATGAGCGAAAAGTTGCCAATAAAATAGAGGGCCTGCAGGAAAAAGCACTGTATTATAACAAAAAAGTACTTCCGTTTTTTGATGTAATCAGGTACCACGTGGATAAACTCGAATTGCTTGTGGATGATAAATTGTGGCCATTGCCTAAGTACAGGGAGTTGCTCTTTCTGAAATAATCATATTGATATTTCGTTTCAAAGCCAGGTATTATATTCCTGGCTTTTATTTTGATAAAATGTTTTCATAATTTTACAGCAAATAACAATCCCATCAATATGAGAAAACATACTTTACTTCTAGGATTTTTATTCATTTTTGCGGCATCACAACTCTATGGGCAAATCAAAGTTTCACATGTCAATTCATCAGCTGGTAAGCCTACCGGAGAAGGTGTGTATTATGCTTTGCCTAAAACAGTTTTAAGGGTGGATGTTAGCATACGTGTAAATGAGCAATTTAAGGGGCCTTTTTCTGAGTATGCTGAAAGATATTTTGGTATTGATGATGCCATTAATTTTGATCAAACATCCTACGAAATCGAGGATGTTAGTATCAGCAGCCTGGCAGAGCCTGATCCTGAGCACATCTATTATATCCAGCGAAGCGAGCCTTCCTCAAAAGAACAGGAAACGCTCAACATACAATTGGATAAATCTGGTTTTTTGGTTGGAGTAAATAATCTTGATTCTGAATCACCTTCTACTTCAGAGGGTGAACAGTTTGAGGTATATGAAAACATCGATTTTAGCGGTGGATCAAAAGGCTTTGTTATCGACGGCAAAATAAGGGCAACAGTTGATACCATTATCAGGAAAGTTGCTGTGGATACTGCCATGACGGAAAAACTTTTTTATCGCACCCGGATCGTTGAAATGTCTAATGAGGAGATGGCAGGCTTTGCCTTGAGAAAAGTAGAAGAGATAAGGGATGCACGTTATAAGTTACTAACCGGGTATCAGGAAACTGCTTATTCGGCAGGAACAATAACTTACATGGATGGAGAATTGATCAAAATGGAATCCGAATATATGGCTCTTTTCAGGGGAAAATCATTTACAAGTTTCGAGCAATATACTCTTTATTATACCCCACCCACTCAACCTGAGAAAAATAGCATTAACCTTTTTAATTTTTCTTCCAACACAGGTATTACTGATGCAGGTAGTTCGGCTGGTGAAAAAGTAATGTTGAACATTGTACCTGCAGGAACTTCAGAAATTATTGCCAATTTCCCAAACCCTGATCTGGCAGAAGGAGCCGAGCCAGGCATTTATTACCGCATTCCTGAAACCACCGAAATTGTGATTGAGTGGGATGAAGATGAACTTTCAAGAAAACAAATTATTGTCAACCAGTTTGGTAAAGTCAGGCGTCTTCAGAGTAAAGATTTTAAAATCGAACTCGAGCCCGAAACAGGCGGTATAAAATCAATAATTATGAAGTAAGGGTTCTCAGTGATTAGTGAATGGTGATCAGTGTCAAAAACTCGGAACTTTGAAATTAACCTGCAACATATTTTTAGCAACGTTTTGCCCTAATATTTGATAGTATATCCGTAAGTTTCCCCCTTGTTTTTTTTATCACTTTTCGGTTTCTCAGGGTTTTTCTTTTTTGTTGTTGTGTATTCAAACTGTATTTTCGCTTCAGGAAGTTTAAAATTAATCCTGGTACGCATACCTGCGGTAACCCTGTACCCACGGTTTTTTGCTTTGTCGTATTTCAACAAATTTACAACTCTAATGGCTTCCTCGTCACACCCATAACCCAGACTTTTAGTAACTGTAACTTCAATAACCTTTCCCAAGCCATCAACCCTGTAATGAACATGAACACTGCCTTCAATTTTATTTTCAAGGGCTTGTTTTGGATATCTCAGGTTTTTCCTAATAAATTCCTGGAAAGCAGATTTTCCACCCGGGTACTTGGGTAGTTTAATGAATTTCTTTTCCTTGTTCTTATCCATTGATATTGTATTTCAAATCAAAGGTAAGCAAAATCAATGTTTTAAATTTCTGAGTATTTAATGTTTCATTAATAAAACTTTGTGAGGCCTGGATAAGGCCAATAATAAATGAAAAAGTGTATTTTTGCTTGTGAACCACGAAATGAGAAAATTTGAAATTAAATCTCTTATTAATTAACCTAATATTTATAGTATGATAGACTTTTCTTTAACTCCGGAGCAGGAAGAAATCAAGGAGCAATACCGTGATTTTGCAGATAGGTGGATGATTCCAAACCGTTTGAAATACGATAAACTTGCTGAGTTTCCATGGGATGTGGTAAAAGCAGCTTACAATGAAGGAATCATGAATGGACCCATGTCGAAAATGTATGGGGGCCATGAACACAGCCTTCTTGATGGAGCACTGGCATCCGAGGAACTAGGAGCAGGATGTGTTGGGATTGGAATTTGCATTGATGCAAATACGTTGGCATTAACTCCGCTTTACATTGCTGCATCGGATGAACAAAAGAAAAAGTATTTTGGGCATATTAACGAAGTGCAGGGCGTTGCAGCGTATGCCCTAACCGAACCCAATGCGGGATCTGATGTGCAGGGTATTAAAACCACTGCCATAAAAAAGGGAGATAAATACATCATTAACGGGCATAAACGTTTTATTACCAATGCTGAAGTAGCCACTTTTATTACTGTCTTTGCACTTACCGATCCTGAAAAAGGCTCCCGCAGCTTAACAGCATTTCTTGTTCCTTCTGATACACCTGGTATAGAAATTAAACCAAGGTTACAGAAGATGGGACAAAGGGCATCGGTTCAGAACGAAATTATTTTAACAGATGTGGAAGTATCAGAAGAATACAGGATAGGTAGTGAAGGCTATGGATTTATCATTGCTATGAAAACCTTTGACCGTACCCGCACCGGGGTAGCTGCATTGAGTCTTGGAAATGC
>Ga0070728_10005448_pt1 | contig 12536 bp, 14 predicted proteins | sample tdDd471_FD_66723 | JGI IMG/M metagenome (GOLD analysis project Ga0070728, IMG submission 66723) | Marine sediment microbial communities from the Atlantic coast under amendment with organic carbon and nitrate - tdDd47.1 | ecosystem: Environmental > Aquatic > Marine > Coastal > Sediment | place...
CGTAGAGAATGGATGTCACCGGCTGAAAGCATCCTGTGGAAGGTATTTAGAAAGTGCGTTATGGAGGTAATAGGGTAAGCCCGATACAGCTGTTCGAGAGCCTTGTTATATTACAAGGAAGTGAAGTGGAACCACGGTAATATACCGTCTTCAATTATTTGAAGGCGGTTTTTTGATGTTATAGACTCAAAGGAGGTTAAAATGAAGATTATTAAATCTGATATAGATGCTGCTGTTAAGCGTGACCCAGCAGCTAGAAATAAGTTGGAAGTCATGTTGTGTTATCCTGGTCTAAGAGCAATAATTTGGCATAGATTATCACATTTCTTATATATGCATAAATTCTACTTATTAGCTAGGATAATAAGTCAGCTAACAAGGTTTTGGACTGGAATTGAAATACATCCAGGTGCTAAAATAGGCAGTGGATTTTTTATAGACCACGGTATGGGAGTAGTGATAGGAGAAACATGTGAGATAGGAAATAATGTTACTATCTACCAAGGAGTAACATTAGGGGGTACAGGGAAGGACATTGGAAAAAGACACCCTACGATTGGTAATGATGTATTAATTGGAGTTGGTGCAAAGATATTAGGTCCTTTTAAAGTAGGAGACGGAGCAAAAATAGGAGCTGGTACAATAGTATTAAAGGAAGTTCCTCGAAATTGTACTGTTGTAGGAAATCCTGGAAGGATAGTACGATGTTGTGGTCAAGTAATGGAATTACCTGAAGAATCAATGGACCAAATCCATATTCCAGATCCAATAGAACAAGAATTAAAGAGCATAAGAGAAAGACTATTAGACGTTGAGAACAAAATACTAAGAGGTGAAAAAAACAAATGAAAATCTACAATACTAAATCAAGAACACTAGAAGAATTCAAACCAAAGTATGAGAACAAAGCAAATATATATGTTTGCGGACCTACAGTTTATAATTTCATTCATGTAGGCAATGCACGTCCGTTAATTGTTTTTGATATACTACGAAGATATCTAGACTATGCAGGATACGATGTTACTTTTGTACAAAACTATACTGACATAGATGATAAGATGATTATAAGAGCTAATAAAGAAGGAAAGACAGTAAAAGAACTTGCAGAAACGTTCATTGGAGAATTTGAAAAAGATGCAAAAGGTTTAAATGTTTTACCTGCTGATGTTAAACCAAAAGCAACTGAGCATATTGGTGAAATAATAAAAATTATCAAAAAGCTTGAGGAAAAAGGCTATGCATATAAAAGTGATGATGGTGTGTATTTTAATACTCAAGTATATGAAGGCTATGGCAAACTATCTGGAAGAAATTTAGAAGATATGCAAGCTGGTGCAAGAATCAAAGTAAATGAAAGCAAGAAAAACCCTATGGACTTTGCTTTGTGGAAACTTGAAAAGCCAAATGAGCCATCATGGGGATCACCATGGGGTAAGGGGAGACCAGGTTGGCATATAGAATGCTCAGCTATGAGCATGAAGTATTTAGGTGATACTGTTGACATTCATGGTGGTGGTGAAGATTTGGTTTTCCCACATCATGAAAATGAGGTAGCACAAAGTGAAGCTTCAACTGGTAAAGAATTCGTAAAATACTGGATGCACAACGCTTACATTAATATTAATAATCAAAAGATGAGTAAATCATTAGGCAACTTCTTTACTGTAAGGGACATTGCTGAAAAGTTTGATCTTGAAATCTTAAGGTTCTTTATGCTCTCTGTTCACTATAGAAGTCCAGTTAACTTCTCATTTGAGCTAATGCAACAAGCAGAAGCAGGATTAAAGAGACTATATAATGCAAGAGATTCATGGGCAGATATGGCTAAAGAAGGTAATGCTGATAAGGAAACAATAGATAATATTGAAGCACTATACACAGGATTCAAAAATGCAATGGATAGCGATTTAAACACTGCTGAGGCTATTGGTGTGATATTTGATTTTGTTAAGAAAACGAACACCTCACTAGCAGATAATCAAAATGCTGAAAATGCATTTGCTGCACATAAAGCATTGATGAAAGTTGCTGATGTGTTAGGCGTGCTCTATAGAGAGACGGAAGTAAATGTTCCTGATGAAGTTACGAAGCTTGTAGAAGATAGAAAACTAGCAAGAAAGAATAAGGAATGGGCAAAGTCTGATGAGTTAAGAGATAAGATTCTAGAGCTTGGATTTTTGGTGGAAGACTCTAGAGAAGGACAAAAAGTTAAAAAGGCGTAGATTTCGAGTTGGAGATATGAAAGGGCAAGTATGAAAAGAGTAGATGAAAGAGATATGATGTTTTCTCGTATGGCGTTTGATAGAGATTCAGATGCCTATAAGGATTACTATAAAAGAAATCCGGACAAGAAGGATATAGACGATCAACTTAGAAATAAGAACGACTTATACTCAAAAGATACTCCAACATACGACCCTTTATTAGCTCCTGCCGCTTGTGCAAACTTTGAATTCTTATCTGATATTAGAAATCTGTGTGAAGGCTCACCAGCAAAAGAAAAGATAGAAGTAGAAGCAGAAATAGTAACAGGAGTAATAAAAAAGCTTGCTTTACATTACAGTGCTTTGGATGTGGGTATAGCCTATGCTGATGAAAAGTTTTACTATTCTCATAGAGGTAGACGCCAAGAAAACTATGGGGATGTAGTAGATACTAGCTTGAGAAATGCAATTGTATTTACAGTGGAGATGAAAAAAGATATTATAAACACAGCCCCTCAAGTGTCTGCAGGGTTAGAGGCATCCAAAGCTTATGTAGATGCTGCTGTTGTGGGCATGCAAATATCTTACTATATTAGAGCTTTAGGCTACAATGCACGATGTCATATGGATGGTAATTATTTAATGCCATGCATTCCTTTAGCTGAGGAAGCTGGGCTAGGTGAACAGGGCAGAAATAACTTACTTATTAGTAGAAAAAATGGTCCATTTTGTAGGATAGGTATTGTAACTACAGATATGCCTCTTATTTATGATAACCACGAAGAAAATAATATTAAAAGATTTTGTAAGCTATGTGGAATGTGCATTAAAACATGTCCCGCTAAAACTATTCCACAAGGTGATGACAGTGCAACATGGCATATAGAGCAGGAAAAATGCTATGACATATGGACAAGCATAGGTAATGATTGTGGAGTTTGCATTAGTGCATGCCCAATAGGACAGGAGATTGATACGAAAGATATAAAGAATATGTCAGATGAGGAAATGAATAAGTTTATAGAAGAATATAAAAAGAAATATGGTAGTAGAAAAAGAGTAATGGGGAAGTACTTCATTTAACAAGTATAAATATATAAAATAGAGGTAAAAAGATGAAGAAGTTTTTTAAGGATGTAATAGGGGAGCTTAGAAATCCATCTGAAGATGCTGAGAAGGTACTGGATGTTATTAGAAGAACTATTAGGGCTAGTTTAATTGTTTCTGTATGCTTCACATTAGTTAGCGCAATATATTCATCTATTGGAACAATACAGATGATGAATGTTAATAGCATGTCGTTTGATGAGATGATAGAATTTCGTGGTATTGTACATTTTATAACCCCATATATAAGAAATTTGCTTAATTTTATCGTTGGCTTAGTTTTGTTTTTTTCATGCAATAAAAGCATAAAGGAGAATGAAAACATCAGAGGTAAGTTTTTTATCATTATGCTTGTTATATATTCTTTGATTACGTTTATTTATCGATTAGTTTTGAAAAGCAGTATATCTTTTACTGTCCAAAGTTTGGCTTCAGCATTTGTGCTTGCATGTATTATTGGTAATGCTTTTATTACATTTAATGATACCAATGAATCTAAGACTTTTTGTGAAGAACAGATAAGAATTAGAAATATTTCTATACTTAGTTATTTGGCTTTATTTATTAGTATCATTCCAAATATTTTTACTTTTGTGATAACATTGCTGCCAAATATGAGGTATGGATTTGAGTATATATTATCAGAAATAGGTTTTATGGGATTTGTCTATTTTTGCATTAATCTCAATATGCAGCTTTACACTTTTGTGATATTAAGCATTTTAATATGTATTTTTATTGAAAGATTTAAGTACTCAGAAACTGTAAAAAAAATTAGGAACATAATGTTTGTGTTCTATATTATTATGCAAATTTCATTTTTGGTTATTGGCACATCTTTCAGTTCGATATTTTATATTGCTGTTTTTATAATTGCAACAGGCTATCAAAATAAATATAGAGTATTTGACAATCTAGGAAAAAGAGTTTTAAAGTGTACCGTAGAATCAACAAAGAACTGGTTTAACAACTACCTAAGCTTTAAGGAATAGCATAAATCATACTATTATTTATTTCCGATAAAAAACATTGACTTTCTTCCAATATTAGTATAATATACGAATATACTTGGACATCCAAGTAAACTACAAAAGGAGAAAAATTAATGAAGAAACTATTAATTGTAGTGTTAGTACTTGTAATGGTATTTAGCTTTGCTGCTTGCCAAAAAGAAGAAGAGGGTACAATGACAGTCGAAAAGGGAGTATTGAAGGTAGGAATGGACCTACAGTATCCACCTTTTGAGACTTTTGACAAAAACAATGACCCAACTGGAATTAGCGTAGATGTAGCACAAGGATTGGCTGATGAACTAGGATTAGAACTAAAAGTTGTTAATATGGATTTTGGAAGTTTGATTACTTCACTCGAAACTGGAAAAATTGATATTGCAATTGCATCAATGTCAATAACAGAAGAAAGAGAGAAAAAAGTAGACTTTAGTGAGCCGTATTTCTTCTTTAAGATTATTGGTGTTATGAATAAAGAGTTTGCTGATAATAATTCTTTGACAGAAACATCAACACCAGATGAATTGTGGGCTGTAAAAGATACAAGATTTGTAGGATTATCAGGTCAAATATCTGTATCAATTCCAGAAAAACATGGCTTTACAGTTGAAGAGTCAGTTGATAAATCAGCTGCTGTTACAGATGTTGCATTAGGCAGGGCAGATGTATTGATTATAAGTCCTGAGGTAGTAGTGGATGCACATAATGCAAATCCGGACTCAACAGTTATTATGTGGAGTGCATTGGATGTTAGCCCAATAGGAATGGCTGTAGCAGAAGGTAATACAGAACTATTAGCTGCTGCAAATGATTACATCTCACATCTTGATGATGACAATGGAGTATATGATATGTTAAGAGAAAAATACTTATCATTGATGCAAGAAAAATTCGGACAAGATTCCACAATGGATTTCTACATTTATGAAGAATAATAAGACTTTTAGAGACCTTATTAGTAAACCAATACAGTTTTTACTGGCTGTATTGGTTTATATAGGGTTTATAATATTTGTTATTTCCAGAGTTACTCAAGACAATTTTTCTTTAAGTAGTATATTTGAGTATTCTAATTTATTAAAAGAAGCTTTTAAGAATACTATGATAATTAGCATATACGCTGTATTGTTTGGCACTATACTTGGATTTATTCTATATCTTTTTAGAGAAAGCAAAATATACTTTATAAAAAGCTGTGCAAACATTTTTATAGAAGTTATGATGGGTACACCACTTTTGGTACTCGTTTTCATTACTTCTTATTTTATTGGAGAATCGTTTAACTATAGTGATGATTATGTACTTGGCATAATGGCTTTGACAGCTTATATTGGCCCATACATGGCGAATATGTTTAAGGGAGCAATAGACAGCATAGACCCACAGCAATACGTTGTGATGGATTTATACGGCTTTAGTGGATATCAGAAATATAGATATATAATTTTACCTCAAGTAGCTATGCGTATGATGCCACCATTAATGAATAATTTATCTTATGCAATCAAAGGAAGCTCTTTGCTATATGTAACAGCAGTAACAGAAATTTTCTATGCAATAAAGTTAATTCAATCAAAGACATTTGCATTTACAGAAGGATATTTAGTGCTATGGCTTGCTTATCTTGCTATTACTCTACCTCTAACATTATTAAATAAATACATCGAAAGCAGGCAAGTGTAGATGAAGATATCACTTAAAAATATAACAAAGTATTATGATAAAAAAGTACTGGATGATATATCTATAGAAATAGATGGCTATTCATCAGTTGCCATTATTGGATTAAGTGGTTGTGGTAAAAGCACACTACTAAGATTAATCTCAGGGATAGAATATCCACTTGAAGGTGAGATAAAAATAAATGATTGGGAAGTGACAAAAGAAAATGAAAAAGAGTATCAAAGCCATTTAGGATTTGTATTTCAAAAGCATAATCTTTTTCCTCATCTAACACTTAAAGAGAATATAACAATAATACTTGAGAAAATAAAAGGACAGTCAAAGGATGAAGCTAACGAGCGATCAGAAGAGCTATTGGAAATGCTTCACCTTTGCGATGAAATGGATAAAAAACCTGCTAATGTATCTGGTGGACAAGCGCAAAGAGCATCAATAGCAAGAGCACTGTCTACAAAACCATCATTGCTAATACTGGATGAACCTACAGCATCGCTTGACCCAATATTAACACATGAGGTATTAATGGAAATAAAGCATCTAAAATCATTAGGAAAGGATTTTATCTTTGTTACCCACGAACTAGCCTTTGTTAGAAATTTTGCAGATTATGTTGTATTTATTGATGAAGGAAAAATAGAAGAGCATGGTGAAGTGAGCATACTGGATAATCCATCTACAGATAGATTAAAAGCATTTATGAAAAATGTATCATATGAGTAGGAGTAAAGGATATGAAAGATGAATATAGGGGTATACCATCTAGAATAAGTGCATTAAGGCATAGTATGAATGAGTTCTTAGTACATAGCATGAGAAAAGTAGGGTGGAAAGAAATTTCACCTTCTCATGGTGGTATTATATATGCACTTTTAACTTATCAAGTTTTGAGTATGAAGGAAATTGCACAAAAAGTAAAAAGAGACCCATCTACTGTTACGACTTTGGTTAATAAATTGGTAAAGTTGGGTTATGCAGAATATGAAAAGAACCCAAATGACTTACGCTCAAAGCAAGTTAGGTTAACCGAAAAGGGTAGAGAATTATATGATGATTTTTATTCAATTTCTTTAGATTTGACAAATGTATTACTATGTAATTTAGAAGATGATGAGATTGAGAGTTTTATGAGAACTGTAAGAAAAATGAATGACAATATTAAAAAGGTTTAATAATATTTGTATTACAATTAAGCCTAATTACTGAATATAAGTTTTTATTGTTCAACTACGTCTATTGATATATTATCAAAATAGATTGATGATACAGATTCAAACCCAGAATCTATAGCAAGAAGAACATAGATAGTACCATCTTGACTTGATTTAACTGTGAATTCATGAGAAAAACTTTTATACTGATAGGTATCATCTTCACTGTCAATTTTCTCTACGTTACCTAATGTTAATCCCTCTGTACCATCACTTGCTTGATTTCCAATATCCCAATTACTTCTTAAATAATTACTACTATCTAAAGTGGGTGTAAATTCTTTATTGGATACTCCAGCTTTTACATATACTGATGACCCTGGACTTCCACCTACACCCATCATACCACCTGGAATATTGGTCGCAATGTCAAAGGTTACAGTGACCTTATAATCTGTATCTGGTTGAACAACTAATGGTTTAGCAATATACATTAACAAGTCATCGCTGTGATTGTTCCCAGATAACAAATAGCCTTTTGAGTTCAAATCAGGAATATCTACGACTTCAGAATTTAATTCATAAAAGTCTTCTTCACCTTGAGGATAATCGGCAAATCCAGATAAATAGTCATCTTCGCCACTTTCAAAATCCGTATCAAAATAGATTGATTTGTCCACTGGTGATTCTGTTTCATCAACTATAGGTTGAGATGTTTCAATTGGTTGTTGGTTGTTTTGACATGATGATAAAGCTAAAATTATAATTATTATTTGAATTATTATCAGTTTTTTCATATTATGCTCCTTATTTTTTTATTCATAAGTATTTGACAGCAATATATCATTTATAGTTCCATAAATTATGAATATTTGAGCATTTAATATCTGTTAATTAAGTAATATTATCACTATAACTGCAACAATGGCAAAGAAATATTTATAGAGTTATGAAACATACTATTTAAGCTTAAGCTTAAATTCTCTTTTCAATTTCTTTAATCTTTTATCTTTTTGCTTGCCAACATTTTTCCAAGGTTCCATAACAAAATGATGCAATACATCGGCATCCTTTAATGCTTCATCAAATTTGGAATGTTTAATTTCTTTAGTAGAATGAAAGAAAATGGCAGTGCATATTTTATCAATTTCCTTTTTTTTGTATACGTTCGTATCCTTCAATAATTTTTTAGCGAGTTCGCTGCCAAGTCTAGCATGATCCTTTTGTTGGTCTTCGTTATATCTAAATAAATCATGCAACAATCCAGCTACAGATAGTAATTCATCATTAAGGCCTCTCTTATAAGCAATTAGCCTAGCACACTCTGAGACTCCATGTAAGTGAACAAATGCTTCACGTCTGATAGGGTATTTTTCTATCTTATCAATTATTTTATCAACTTGTTTAGTTATTATTATTTCTCTTTCCATTATTCTTCCTAGTTTAATTTAATAAGGCTGACAATACACCTTGCAGAGATGCCTTCACCACGTCCTTCAAAGCCTAATCTTTCTGTAGTAGTTCCTTTAATATTAACCTGAGATTTATCACACATTAATGCATTTGATAAACAATTCATCATATCACATCTATGTGGTGAAATTTTAGGTTCTTCACATGCTACTACCGCATCTATATTATTAACCTTAAAACCTAAATCTATTATTTTTATCATAACTTTTTCTAAAAGCTTAATTGAATAAACATCTTTGAATTCATTTGATGAATCAGGGAATAATTGACCAATATCAGGCAATCCAGCTGCTCCTAATATTCCATCCATAATAGCATGGGTTAGTACATCAGCATCAGAATGACCTAATAATCCTTTTTCATATGGAATTTCTATACCACCTAAAACAAGCTTTCTATTATCTGCGAATTTATGGACATCGAATCCTAGTCCAACTCTCATATCACAATCTTTCATAAGTAATCTTTCTACTAACTTAACATCATCTGGAGTGGTTAATTTAAAATCTCTTTGATTAATATCAACTACATAGACTTTTTCACCAATACATTCTAAGGCACTTGCATCATCTGTTATTGCTAATTGATTTTCTACTACGTAATCATATGCATTTTTAATTAATGTATACTCAAAGCATTGAGGAGTGTAAACTTCCCAAAGATTACTTCTGTCTTCAGTTGAGATTATTTCATTATTACTAACTCTTTTTATTGTGTTAATTACAGGTCTTGCTGCAATAGCACTTTTATTCTCTTTGCAGTTTGATAGTAAAGCTTCTATAATATCTTCTGTAATCATAGGTCGAGCACCATCGTGAACTAATACATAGTTACAGTCACAAACAGCACAAAGCCCATTGTAAACAGAATTGGTTCGCTCTTCTCCACCTTCAATTATATTATTTAACTTTATAAAGTTATGGTCTTTGATAAGTAATTGGTAATCTTGAATTTGACCTTTTGGACATACTAAAATAATCTCATCTACTAGATAAGATTTTTGAAATGTGTTTAAACTGTGTATTATGGCAGGTATGCCATTAATGGGTAGCAATACTTTTGGTATGTCAGAACCCATTCTGCTCCCACTACCACCAGCTAGGCATATGGCATATGTTTTATGAATCTTTTTCATCTGGTGCATACAATGTTTCATACATCGTTTCAGCTTCAGCTTTTACTGTAGTATCTTTAAGTTCTAATACTTTTACTTGTTTGTGGTATCCACGTATATCAATAGCTATTATATCGCCAACTTTTACATCGGTACTTGATTTTGCCTTTTTATCATTAATCATTATCATACCACCTGCGCAGGCTTGTTGCGCTAATGTGCGACGTTTTATTAATCTGGATACCTTTAGAAATTTATCAATTCTCATGTTTTACCTTTTTCCTTCTATAATTTACTCTGTAATATAATAATATATTTTGGTACTGTTTGACAATAGTTATTCCAAAATAAAAAAGGTTGACTTGCGTCAACCTTTTGTTTATGACTGTATTCTTTCACTTTTTAATTCTCTGCTCATTAGTGCTGTCACACTATCAGTAGCGTTCTTACCCAGATATATTATGTTGTAAAGTTCTGATATTATGGGCATTGATACGTTATATTGCTTTGAAAGCCTGTATATTGACTTTATAGAGCCAATACCTTCAACAACCATGTTACAGGATGAGACAGCTTCATCGACGCTCATACCTTGTCCTATTAGCTCTCCTGTGTTTCTGTTTCTACTATGCTTTGAAATACATGTAACTATTGCATCACCCATACCAGCAAGACCTATAAAAGTTTCTTGGGATATACCCATCTTGTCACCAAGTCTCATCATTTCATGGATAGAGCGGACTATAAATGCTGCTTTTGCATTGTCGCCACAACCTCTACCATCTAGAATACCTGCGCCAATTGCCATAGCATTTTTCATGGCACCACAAAGCTCTGCACCAACTAAATCATCATTAGTATAAATTCTAAATGTGTTTGTAGAAAACATAACTTGAATTCGTGTAGCTTCCTTTTGGTTATAGGATATGCTTGAAATTGAAGTTAAACCACCAGTGATTACTTCTTCTGCATGTGAAGGACCTGTTAAGAGTACATAGCTTTTTATTTTTTCAATATCTATTGATTCATATACAACTTCCGATATTCTCATCAAAGAATGTGGCTCTAATCCTTTACTTGCGTTTATAAATGTTTTTGGTCTAGAAATGTATTTATTAAGCTTTTCTAGAGTAGCTAAAATTGCATGGGATGGTAAAACTATTAAAATATCATCTGAAAATGATGCTATTTCCTCTAGACTAACTGTACCACGAATACTTTTTGATAGCTTAATATTTGGAAAATGAAAACTATTACCATTGTTAATCATATCAATTCGTTCTTGGTCTATGCCACATAAGAGCACATCATGATTATTTTTACTTAGGGATTGAGCTAGCGCACATGCCCAGCTACCATCACCTAATACTGAAATTCTACTCATTAGATACCTCGTCTTTCGTTAGAAGTGTTTTCTTAATTATAAAGCTTTTTTTGAGATTATCAATAAATACTACAATATTTTTTATGTGGACAGACAGAATTTCTAATTGATTTACATATATCTTTAATAGGGGGCAAAATACATGATAGATTTTACAGGTTTTATGGAGTTATTTAATCAATTCCCTGCGTTAATAGGATATGTGAATCGTGGAACATCCTTTCCTAAGCCATTGTCTAAGGAAAAGGAGTTAGAATATATAAACAGAATGAGAGAAGGGGACAGGAACGCAAAGAACATGCTTATAGAGCACAATTTAAGGTTAGTTGCTCATATAGCTAAAAAATATTCAAACTATATAGATAATGATGATATTATTTCAATAGGTTCTATTGGATTAATTAAAGCAGTTAACACATTTAAATGTGATAAAGGCACACATCTTGCTACTTATGCTGCACGATGTATAGAAAATGAGATATTAATGTCAATACGCTCAAGTAAAAAGAGAGCTTTGGAAGTTTCTATTAATGAACCCATCGGTACAGATAAAGAAGGAAATACTATATCATTAATTGATATTTTAGGTACAGATAAAGACTGTGTGTGCAACCAGGCAACAATGCATATTAGGCTTGAAAAAGTAAAAAAAGAAATGAAAAGGCTTCTTACACCAAGGGAGCAATATATAATAGAGAATAGATATGGGTTTGACAACAGACCTAAACTAACACAACAAGAAGTTGCAAAAAGACTTGATATATCTCGTTCATATGTATCTAGAATTGAAAAGAAAGCAATAAAGATTTTACGTAATGCTATATGCAAAAGATAGGTTGAAGATGACATATAAATAAGGTATTATAATAAAGCAAGGAGATTTGTTTTGAATAGTAAAGTATTGGACAAGCTGAAAGATTTACCTGAAAAAAGCGGTGTATATCTAATGAAGGATATTACAGGTAATGTGATATATGTAGGTAAAGCAAAGGTTTTGAAAAACCGTGTAAAATCCTATTTTAATGGTAATCACATTGGCAAAGTTGCTGTAATGGTATCTAGAATAGAGGATTTAGACTGGATAATAACAGAAAGTGAAAATGAAGCTTTTGCATTAGAAATAAACTTAATAAAAGAATACATGCCTAAGTATAATATTATGCTGAGGGATGATAAGCACTATCCTTATATAAAAATTAATGTAAAAAGCAACTACCCTAAATTGACAGTAGTAAGACGTGTGAAAAACGATGGTGCTAAGTATTATGGTCCATATTTTAGCGGTACAAGCATGCGTAATACAATAGAGGCAATAAGAAAGATATTTCCTATTCGCTCATGCAATAAAAATATAACAGCTATTAAGGGTAAGATACGACCATGCTTGAACTATGATATCGGCAGATGTAT
>Ga0070728_10005449_pt1 | contig 12536 bp, 4 predicted proteins | sample tdDd471_FD_66723 | JGI IMG/M metagenome (GOLD analysis project Ga0070728, IMG submission 66723) | Marine sediment microbial communities from the Atlantic coast under amendment with organic carbon and nitrate - tdDd47.1 | ecosystem: Environmental > Aquatic > Marine > Coastal > Sediment | place...
AGTTTGCTACATAATGATGATACAATAGCTGCATCTAATAATCCTTGTGGACTAGATATCATGGCACCTTGCGATGATCACAGTCATGGTACCCACATTATAGGAACGATGGTGGGAGATGATGGCCAGGGGAATCAGATTGGGTTGGCACCAGATGCGAAATGGATGGCTTGTCGGAATATGGAACGGGGATGGGGATCGCCAGCTTCCTATATTGAATGTTTTGAGTTTTTCTTAGCGCCAACCAATCTGGAAGGCAATAATGCAGACCCTGCCCAGTCACCGCATGTTATTAATAACTCTTGGGGATGCCCTCCCTCAGAAGGTTGTAATACAGGCAATTTCGAGACAATGGAAAAAGTAGTGGATAACTTGAAAGCGGCTGGAATAGTGGTCGTCGTCTCGGCGGGCAACAGCGGTAATGGCGGTTGCGGAACCGTGAATAGCCCTGCGGCTATATTTGATAACTCTTTCACGGTAGGTGCGGTAGCTGTTAATGATACCATGGCCAATTTTAGCAGTCGAGGTTTGGTAACGGTGGATGGGAGTCAGCGGCTTAAGCCTGATATATCGGCTCCAGGCGTGGGTGTACGTTCTTCAGTCAGAGGTGGCGGTTATGCCACTTGGAATGGAACCAGTATGGCGGGCCCACATGTGGCGGGTTTAGTCGCGCTGATCATCTCTGCCAATCCAGCTTTGGCCGGGCAAGTAGACCTAATTGAACAAATCATTGAAGAAACAGCGGTAGCGGCCTATTCTCGCTATACTTGTGGAGAGGTTCCATCTGATCAATTTCCCAATGCCATCGCAGGCCATGGTCAGATTAATGCAGTAGCCGCCATTGAAAAAGCATTGGTATTATCCAATAATAACGAAGCCTTTGGTGCTAATAATTTGAAGGTGTTTCCCAATCCAACGAAAGGTGATCTAACTATCGATATGGACACGCTACAAGGTTCCGCTAAGTTAGAATGGTTTAATAGCGCAGGACAATTGGTAGGTTCTGAGAATTGGGAGGCAACCCGTTATTCCGTCAAAACAATCGACCTAAAGCCATTAAGCCGCGGCATTTACTGGTACCGCTTGAGCGTTGGAGAACAACTATTTAGTGGTAAGGTCATCAAGGAATAGTTAGTGTATGCCTGTACAAATAAGTACTTAATTTGTATTGTTTCTTGTCTTTGTTCTTTGGATAAAAAATAAGAACCCAGCAGCTACGGCTAGTCCAAACCAGCCTGGCCATTGCCAAATACTGAACCAGTCGTGGGTTCCATCGGCTAAGGTGTAATTCTCAACGGTAAGGCCAGCTAGGTAGGAGCCAAGAAATGCCCCAAATCCCATGGTGACAAATGTAATGAAGCCCTGTGCTGTACTCCGCATATGGGTGGGCACCTGCCGATCTATAAATATTTGACTACTTAAGGTGGCAAAGTTAAAAGCGATGCCGTGAACGACGATACCTAGGTAAAGCATCCAGTGCCAATGAGAGTCACCACCAAAAGCAAAGAGTAAATACCTCCCTCCCCAGATCGTCAGACCTATGGCGATTATGTATCGCAATCGAAATTTCTGTAAAAACCAGGGCAGCAAAAGCATCATCAAGACCTCTGTTACTTGACCAATGGTCATCTTACCCGCGGCATTACTCACGCCAATTTCATTCAGAAACGGATTGACGAAGCTGTAATAAAAAGAAGACGGAATCCGAATGAGCGCAAGGGCTATGATAAGAATTAAGATTTCCCTTCGCTGAAGAAGCTGTAATACTTCCTTCCCAAATACATCTCTCAAGGTAAATTTATGCGGTTGCGGCGAAGGCGGAGTATGGGGTAAAGTCAGGCAGTATAGGCCATGAATAAAGGAAAATACAGCAGAAATACGCATGGGTAAGACCTCTTCCTCTATATCGAGATAACCAATGATCAGTCCAATGAGAATCCAGGAAAGGCTCCCCCAGACCCGCACCCGAGGAAAATCCCTGGTCGCATCTTTTACATGGTGCAGAGACAGAGAGCTAGTCAAGGTAAAAGTCGGCATGTACAGCATGGTATACATAATCAGTGCGGGATAAAACCATTCAAAAGAGGTCAGATAGGATGCTGCCCACATCACCGCACCGCCTACTATGTGTAAAACGGACAGTAATTTTTCAATGGAAAATAAGCGGTCGGCCAATACCCCCAGGAAAAAAGGCGTAATCGTCGCTGCAATCGCCGTAGCACCATACACCAAACCCACTTGTGGCCCAGTGAAGTGTAAAGTCTTCAATAGATAGGTGCCAAGCGTCACATACCAGCTCCCCCAAATTAGGTATTGAAGAAATTGCATCAAAGAAAGGCGGAAATAGAGTTGCCGACTCATGGAGGTTTCTGACATTGGATGGTTTTGAAGAGGGCAAAGATAAGCGTTTCCGACAATGTCGGTGCTTTCACGGACATCTCTTAGGGCAAACGGATCAAAGCTATACTGTAAATTTGTGAAGAGGCGAAGAAGTAAAGTGGTGGCATTCACCTTTTCACCTCTTCGCCTCTTTACTATATTTTGACGCGGTTGACCTAGATATCTCTCCAGCGCTTCCTTTTTGATTGTACTTTTGCGGAGAGGTCAAATTTTTCGCAAAATCCAAACCAATGTCAAAATACCACCCCTACCTAAAAATATCCCCTGAAGTACAAACTGCATTGCAACATAAGCGGCCAGTGGTTGCTTTGGAATCCACCATCATTGCTCATGGGATGCCATTCCCAAAAAATAAAGAAACAGCCCTACAAGTAGAAGAAGCCATCCGCAAGGAGGGAGCCATACCTGCAACTATTGCCATCTTAAATGGTCATTTGAAAGTAGGCTTGAGTGAAGCGGAGATAGAGATACTAGGCAAGGAAGGACCGAAAGTGGTCAAAGTTAGCCGCCGAGACCTGCCTTTTATCGTCTCCAAGCAACAAAATGGGGCCACAACCGTAGCGTCTACTATGATTATTGCAGCGATGGCAGGGATACGGGTCTTTGCGACGGGAGGGATTGGTGGTGTGCATCGCGGAGCAGCAGAGACGATGGATATTTCGGCTGATTTGCAGGAGCTGGCCAAAACGTCAGTGGCAGTTGTGTCGGCAGGAGCTAAATCCATTCTAGATTTGGGTCTTACCTTGGAATACTTGGAAACGCATGGCGTCCCGGTTATCGGATATCAAACCGAGACCTTTCCCGCTTTTTATACACAGGAAAGTAAACTAGCTGTGGATTATCGCTTAGATACGCCAAAAGAAATAGCAGAAGTGCTGCGTAGTAAATGGAAAATGGGGTTAGTAGGTGGCGTTTTGATCGCCAATCCCATTCCCGATCAGTTCAGCATGCCACCAGCCCAGATTGAATTGCGAATCGAAGAAGCCTTGGCAGAGGCTGCCGCAAAGCAGATCAAAGGGAAGGCACTGACGCCTTTTCTCCTGGCCAAGATTGAATCCTTAACCCAGGGAGATAGCCTAAAGGCTAATGTTGAGTTGGTTTTAAATAATGCAAAGCTAGGCGCTCAAATCGCAATGGAAATGTCGAAATGATTTGAAACATAAGGTATTTTTGTACCTTCGTAATCCTTTTTTTGCATCGGCCGGTGGGATGTCTTTAAATAGCCCCCTTGACTGATTCATTAAAGCCGATTGAAGCTGAGAAATACACAAAAAACACAAAATGATTACCTATATCAAAGGGGTAATAACTTTTAAGACCCCTACCTTTATTATTGTTGAAACGGGAGGCATTGGATACCACGTTAACATCAGTTTGAATACTTATGTTCAAATTGAGAAACTGGAACAGGTCAAGATATTAACCTACCTACAAATTAAGGAAGATAGCCATACGCTATACGGTTTTGCTGAGGATTCAGAAAGGCATTTGTTTGTCTTATTGATTTCTGTGTCGGGCATCGGCTCGAATACAGCGAGAATTATTCTCTCTTCGATGAATACAGATGAGATCAAGTCTGCTATTCTTTCCGAAAATGTAGCCGCTTTCAAACAGGTCAAGGGAGTTGGTCCCAAAACGGCTAAGCGGATCATCTTAGACTTGAAGGATAAAGTACTCAAAGAAAGTGGCGATACGCCTTTAACTTTCGCGCCGCAAGACAATAGAAGTCGGGATGAAGCGTTATCAGCATTGGTAGCTTTAGGTTTCGCAAGGATACAAGTTCAAAAAGCACTAAATAAAATATTGAAAGAACAACCTAATGTGACTAGCGTAGAGGAATTGATTAAACTCGCTTTGAAACAGCTGTCTTAAATGTCAGGATTGGAATAGTAAAGATGGATGATTAATTATTATCGTTTTTGCCTTCTGCTGATTCAGCTTCTTAGAACCCACTGCAAAAAAATCATGTTAAAATCCTCTGCTCAATCCCAATTACTTATAATCTATCGTTTTAGTGTAAAATTGGATAACACTGGATGGAAGAGTCGCGATTAGAAATGAAAAGCTTTAAGTGGATCAACTAAGATTATAGTTTACTCAATTGTGCCCTACTATTTTCTTACTGCTTAGTTTTTCGACCTCAATGGCATCGCTTTTCTCCCCAGTTCTAATGTTATTTACTTTTGCGAATCCCATGTTTTGATATGAAACGAATACTTATACTCAGCAGCCTTGTTGTTGTTATTTTTGCCCAATTTCTAGCACCTGCGGTTCAAGCTAACTCTACAGACCTTGATGACCCTTTTGCTGCATCCTACATTGTGGCTTCCCAAGATACGGTCCCTCCTCCTCCCGAACGGTTTGAGGATTTTATCAATAACCGTACTAGCAATCCTTTCGACTTGAAAGATCCCAGCGCGATCGAACAAAGTGTCGAATATGATCCGGAGACGGGACAGTATATCATTAGTGAAAAGATTGGAGATACCTACTTCCGTCCGCCTACTTACATGACTTTTGAAGAGTATGTCGATTGGCGAAAGAAGGAGGAAGAACGTAATTACTTCAACCAATTATCGGGGGTAGGGGGTGAAAATGGCCTAAGTGCATTGGACCCCGTAGCCAAATTTGATGTCAATAGTAGCTTGATTGATCGCTTATTTGGCGGGACTACGGTGGATATCCGCCCCCAAGGAAATATCGATTTGAGCTTTGGTATTGATCATCAACGCCTGGAGAACCCCATCCTGACGGAGCGGCAGCGATCGCTGACCAACTTCGATTTTGATATGGATATCCAAATGAATGTGACGGGAAAAATTGGTGAAAAACTAAACTTGACTACCAATTACAACACCAATGCCACATTTGATTTTGATAACCAGATCAAACTGGACTATAATAGTGAATTGTTTAGTGAGGATGATATCTTAAAAAAGATAGAAGCCGGTAATGTAAGCTTGCCTTTGCGAGGAAGTTTGATACAAGGTGCGCAGAGTCTTTTTGGATTAAAAACCGAACTGCAATTTGGACACCTGCGATTGACCGCTATTGCTTCGCAGCAGAAATCACAACGAGAAAATATTCAACTCCAGGGCGGGAGCCAGCTCCAAGAATTTGAAGTGCGGTCGGATGAATACGATGAAAACAGGCACTTCTTCCTCTCTCACTACAATCGCGATATTTTTGAAAATGCCATCAGTAATCTTCCGCAGATCAATACGCTTTTCCATTTGGAAAACCTGGAAGTGTGGATTACGAATGATCGAAATGATGTAGAAGATGTACGCGATATTGTGGCTCTGGCGGATTTAGGAGAGCCCACCAATTTTGTCAACCCCGATGCTATCCCTCGTTTTCAAGACCCTGTATATGTGGAAATCTGTGATGGACTACCCTTACCAGATAATGGAGCAAACGGTTTGTATTCGCGCTTGGTAGATCGTGGAGAATCCTTGCGAGATATTGATCGAACAGTAGCTATTCTACAATCAGAATTCGATTTGGTACAGGCACGAGATTTTGAAAAAGTGAGTGCGAGAAAGTTGAGCCCAAGGGAATTTACCTACCATCCTGAATTGGGTTTTATTTCAGTAAATATCAATGTACAGCCCGATCAGGTATTGGGGGTATCTTTTGAATATAAATACAATGGCGAGATTTTCAATGTAGGAGAATCTTCAGTGAATAGAAATAACATCTCTACGGATACATCCGATCAAACACCGAAGGTGCTGTTTGTGAAAATGTTGAAAAGTACGACACAGCGTACAGATGTGCCTACCTGGGATTTGATGATGAAAAACATCTATTCCATTGGTGCCTATCAGGTGAGCCAAGAGGATTTCAAACTGGATGTTTTTTATGAAGATCCAGGAGAAGGTTTCAAGCGCTTCTTGCCTAAAAGTAATTTGCAAGGTCAGCCCCTTATTCGCGTTTTCAACTTGGATAATCTAAATGTACAGGGGGACCCTAGCCGGGATGGGGTGTTTGATTATGTGCCAGGCGTTACCATTAATCCTTCCAATGGTCGGGTGATGTTCCCTGTGTTAGAGCCGTTCGGTACTTCTTTGGCGAATCAATTGGATCCAGAATTTGTCGATTCGCTGGTTTATCAAGAATTATATGATTCGACCTTGTTTCAAGCCCGGGAGTTTCCAGAAAAGAACCGATATGTGATTAAAGGTTCCTATAAGTCTAGTGTATCTAGTGAGATTTCACTAGGCGCCTTTAATATACCTCCTGGCTCTGTAACCGTAACGGCTGGTGGAGCATTGCTATTGGAGGGGCGTGATTATGAAGTAGATTATAGCTCAGGTAAAGTGAGAATCCTCAATGATGCCATTCTGAGTTCAGGTGTACCAATCAATGTATCCTTTGAGGATAACACCCTCTTTGGTTTCCAATCGAAGACGATGCTAGGACTAAGGGCCGATTATGAGCTGAGCGATAATTTCAATATCGGAGCTACCTTCTTGCAGCTATTCGAACGACCTTTTACACAAAAGGTGAATGTCGGCGATGACCCCGTCAATAACAAGATATATGGCATGGACATCAACTTCAGCAAGGAGGTGCCATGGTTGACGAAAGCGGTTGATAAATTGCCTTTTTATTCCACTACTCAACCTTCCTCTATTAATTTTTCTGCCGAAGGTGCGGTCTTAAAACCAGGCCACTCACGGGCGATCAATGAAGGTCGAAAAGATAAAGATGGCTTATTATACATAGATGATTTTGAGGGAAGTTCTAGTGGTGTTGATTTGAGGTCTCCTGTCAATCAGTGGTTTATGTCGAGTGTGCCACAAAATGATGATGCCAACCGCAACCCTTTCTTCCCAGAAGCTTCATTTAAGGATACTAGATCTGGAGTCAATAGAGCACGTATCAATTGGTACCTTATTGATCCAAGTGCCCGTGGGCCTGGAGATGATGAGAATCCCTATACGAGTCAAGTTCCACAGCAAGAAGTTTTTCCTAATATCCAAGTACCAAGAGATCAGGCACAAATCTTCCGAACCTTTGACTTGGCCTACTATCCAGAAGAAAGAGGGGCCTATAACTTTGATGTACCCGATGGAATTCCCAATATTTCGGATGGGGTAAATGTGTCGGATGGAACGATAAAGCTAAATAGCCCAGAGGAACGCTGGGGAGGAATCATGCGTGCCTTGAATACCAATGATTTCCAAACGGCAAACATTGAGTTTTTAGAATTCTGGATGCTAAGTCCTTTCCTTGACCCTGAGTCTGCTCGTTTGGCTTCGCCAGATGTAGAGGACCAACAAGGATCACTCTATATCAACTTGGGTAATATCTCTGAAGATATCTTGAATGATTCGAGAAAATTCTTTGAGAATGGACTACCTAGTCCAGCTAATCCCAACCGACAGATAGATGATACAGAATGGGGGATAGTTCCGGTCGGACAACAGATTACTCGAGCCTTTGATAATGATCAGGGTACTCGTGCTGTTCAGGATGTTGGACTCGATGGGCTGGACAATGACGGTGAGAATGAGAAGTTTAGAGATTATGTCACAGCCATTGGGGCTCGAAATAGCAATGCCGGTTTATTGGTTCAGGGTGACCCGGCCAATGATGACTTCCGTTATTATAACGATGCATCTTTTCCTGACAACTCTAGCTTGACGGTTAGGTACCAAAGTTTTAACAATCCACAAGGTAACTCGCAGCCAAATAACCAGGCTAACATCCGAACATCAGGAACCAATGTACCGGATACTGAGGATATCAATCGAGATAATACCTTGAATGAGACCGAGTCTTATTTTCAATATGAAATTCCATTGAGAGCGGATGTGTCCAACCCTAGAGAGTTGGATAGGGAGCGTACGCCGTTTATCACGGATAGAATTGAAGACCCGGTTTCGAATAGAGTATGGTATCGATTTAGAGTGCCATTGAAAGGGCCAGACAAAAAGGCTATTGGTGGAATCCGCGATTTTAGATCCATTCGTTTTATGCGGATGTATATGCGCGAATTCAAGAAGCCTGTTGTTTTGCGTTTTGCTAGAATGGAGTTGGTTAGAAACCAATGGAGACGAGTGACACGTGCTGATTTGTTGCAACCTGCTAACCAGTTTGGTAACTGTCAACCTAGCGAGACCAATTTTGAAATCGATGCGGTAAATATCGAAGAAAATAGTCAGCGTACGCCTTTTAATTATACCCTACCGGAGGGAATTATTCGAGAGCAATCTTTGGGGGTTTTTGCTGCGCTGCAAAATGAACAAGCACAGGCCCTGCGGGTGAAAGACTTATGTGATGGGGGCTTTGCCGGCATTTTTAAACAAATAGATATGGACTTGCGGGTCTATGATCGACTGAAAATGTTTGTGCATGCGGAGTCCCCAGATCAACGTACCCCAGATGGTGCAACGCGCATATTTATGCGGATTGGTAGTGATTTCCAAAACAACTACTACGAGTATGAACTCCCGCTGGTGATGTCGGACCCCAATGCCATTGTGGGCTTACAATCGCAAGATTCTCCCTATAAACAGGAAGTCTGGAAAAAAGAAAATGAGTTCAACTTCCCTTTGACGCTCCTGCGTGAGCTAAAAGAGGAACGGAATGAGCTGGGGGTCCGTAAATCGGAAGTCTATTCCAAAACTGTGCAAGCGGAAGAGAGTAATGCCATGCATGAAATCCGAGTGAAAGGTAGTCCAAGTTTGGGGTATGCGAAAGTGATGGTGATCGGGGTACGAAACCCAGAGGATGATGGCGCTTCTTACGATGCAGAAGTTTGGATCAACGAATTGCGTTTGGCTGGATTGGATGAAAGAGGTGGTGCAGCGGCTTTGGCTCGTATGGATATTCAATTAGCTGATTTAGGTAACTTGACTTTAGCAGGTAACATTAGTACCATTGGTTTTGGTGCCTTAGACAATCAAGTACATGAGCGAAATCGGGAACAAATTACGGGCTATGATGTGGCTGCTAACCTGGAATTAGGTAAATTCTTCCCAAATAAATTAGGACTACGCTTACCTTTTTATGGTCAAATCTCTAATACGACCACTACTCCCGAATACGATCCTTACGATACGGATATCAAGTTGCAAGATAAACTGGATCGGGCTGAGACGAAAGCCGTTCGAGATTCACTGCGGGATCAATCTCAGGAGGTCACGAATATTCGGACGTATAACTTCACCAATGTTCGCAAAGAACGAAGCGGGAATAATCCAGATCGTAAGCCGATGCCTTGGGATATAGAAAACTTCAGTGTTAGCTATTCCAATACCAAAACGGAACGGAGAGATCCGCTTGTCGAATTTGAACAGCAAGATGATTGGACAGCGGCCCTCGACTACAGCTTTAGTATACCTGCCAAACCGATTGAACCCTTCAAAAAGATTAAGAGTAAATATTTGCGCTTAATCAAGGAGTTTAACTTCAATCCGCTGCCGCAGTCGTTCACCTTTAGTACTGTTTTCGATCGGCAGTTTTCCACGACTCGCTATCGCTTTACCGGCCTGGATGATCGTTTTAATACCTTCTTCAATAAGCGTTTTTTCTGGGATCGAAATTACTCCCTCAATTGGGATTTTACCAAGGCATTGAAATTCAACTATGATGCCGTGGTCACTTCGGCCATTGATGAGCCAGATGAAAACTTCATGCTGGAAACCCTTCCTGCCGACCAGATTAAGAAATTTAGGCGGGATAGTATCTGGAATAATATTCAACAGCTAGGCCGTCCAAAATTATACAACCATCGGTTCTCGGTCAATTATACCTTGCCGATTCGGTATCTACCCTATATGGATTGGGTACAGGTGCGAGCCAGCTACCAAGGAGAATACCGTTGGGAAGCCGCTGCGCTTAATGTGGATAGTTTAGGAAATATCATTTCCAATAGCCAAAATAGAGGGATCAATGCAGACCTCAACTTCGAGAAACTCTATAATTCGGTACCTTATCTGCGGAAAATAGAAAGAGCAAGTAAGGGTACCAATCGGGCTAGGGGAGGACGTCCTTCCACGCCTAGGGATCGCAATGCTACACCAGACGATAAGGATGGGAAACGCAAGAAGAACAAAGACGTTAGTCCACTGGAAGTGGCACTAGTCCGGCCTTTACTCGTATTGCGCAAGGGTAGGTTCTCCTATTCTGAAAGATTCCGAACCGTTGTGCCGGGTTTCACACCCGAAGCCAGTATGATGGGCTTAGCCTCTGGATTTGGGGCACCCGGATGGGATTTCGTAGCAGGGGTACAACCCAAGATCAGAGAATTGGATGAATCACAATGGCGAGGTTCTGAGGACTGGTTATGGCAGAATCGAGAAAATATCACTGATAATGTTTTCTTGAATAGAGATGTCATTCAGGATTATACCCTTTCTTGGGACGGTAAGGTAACCTTGGAACCTCTTCGGGACTTCAGGGTGGATCTGGATATGACTCGGTCGTTTACCGAGAATTATTCCGAGACCTTTAAAAATTTGGACAAGGCTTCTGCGCCTGGTGAAGGCTTTGATCATGCTATCCCTCGTAATGCAGGACAGTTGAATATGACCTACTCGGCCTTGTCAACACTATTTGAAGATGATCAAGGGGTAGTGGAGTTATTCAAAGTCTTTGAAGATAATCGAGTGATTATTTCCAACCGCTTGGGATCTGGGGCTCATGTCGACCCCAATTTGGCGGAGCAAGGATATGCAGAAGGATATGGTAGTTTGCAACAAGATGTAATGATTCCGGCTTTTATGGCAGCCTATACCGGCAAAGATGCTAGGACGGTTGACTTGAATGTATTTAATTTGCGACCACATGTGAATTGGCGTTTGACTTATAATGGTCTGGCCAAAATTCCATTCTTCAAAGAGATCTTTAGCAACTTTAGCCTGACACATGCCTATAAAGGAAACCTGAGCATCAGCCGTTTCCAAACTAGTAATTACTTTTTGCGAAACTTGGATCCAACTTCGGGGAATAGTCTGGATACTGTCGATTACAACTTCTATCCTCGTATAGAAATTCCCGACTTGGTGATTCAGGAAGGCTTCTCGCCTTTGATTGCAATTGAAGCTACTTTGCAAAATGGGATGTCTTTCAATGTCGATTATAATCGGACTCGAAATCTAGCGCTTAATTCCACGAGTAAATTGTTGAGTGAATCTCGTTCTAAAGAGATTGTGATTGGATTCGGGTACCTGATGAAAGGAGTAGATATTCCATTCCTTACCGGAAGTAAGAAAAAAGGAAGTAGCCGCCCGGGAGCAGGAGATGAACCGCCGGGGCCTGGTGGTCCGAATCGTGGGGGCGGTGGCCGAGGCGGACAGTTGGATGCCCAGGATTTGGATATACAGTTCAACTTCTCTTTGCGAGATGATATCACCTTGGCACAACAGCTGGATGGTCCGGGGGCAGAGCCCACCAGGGGGAATTACTCCTTGACTTTATCTCCGACGGTTGAATATAAATTGAATCGGCGATTATCACTGCAGGCCTTCTTTGATTATAGGCGGGTTGTTCCGAAGACTTCTGCTGGTTTCCCAAGGACGGACTCAGCCGGGGGAATCAGGGTGCGGTTTCAGTTGAACTAACCCTAAGTATATAAGCGCTTATGCCAGAGATCGGTGTTTTGTACCGATCTCTGGCATTTTTATGCGCCCTTGCAGGTGCCTGTCTAGCTAGTCAGATAGATTTTTCAGCTGCAAAATACTCCTAGGGTATCACGTTGTCCTTCGTGGATGCGAGTCCTAAGCTTGTCCAGGAATTTCTCGTGTAAAGTGTTTACGTCTGAAAATGCAACAGCAATGAGCAAAATGATATTGAGAAAGCGGAAATCGGAAGGAGGAAAACTAGCCTAGCCCAACCGAGATTCCACCTTCCGATTTCGCATTTCGGCCTTCACCTGATGTGAGAAACTACTGAAGCTTGTCTGCGTTTCGTCACCTCTTCCAGTATATCCAGCCGATGGGCTAATAAATGTTGTTTTAGGGCCACCTCATCGCCTAATTCCAGGTAATAAGCAGTTTCTTTTTGATAGGCTTCCCAAGTAGGGGAGGCAGGGGTATTGGGTGTCCCCGTTTTGGCAAATTCGGTCCAATAAGTCATGATATGACGCGATAAGTCATAGTCATAGCTGTCAAAAATGCCTTCTA
>Ga0070728_10005451_pt1 | contig 12533 bp, 13 predicted proteins | sample tdDd471_FD_66723 | JGI IMG/M metagenome (GOLD analysis project Ga0070728, IMG submission 66723) | Marine sediment microbial communities from the Atlantic coast under amendment with organic carbon and nitrate - tdDd47.1 | ecosystem: Environmental > Aquatic > Marine > Coastal > Sediment | place...
GACGCCATACTTTCGTCCGGCAACAAAAGTATGCAAAAGTGCCTTCTCCTTGCGGAGGGCTATAGACGTTCTCGAAGGGGCCATGACTTCCAGGAACAGCAGAGGAGACGATCCGGCCCGTTACAGGGAGCCTCGCCGTAGTGCTGTCAATATGGGGTGGCATTGACGTTGCTGTCGTGCGACCTATGCAACGACATGGCTCTGTATCTGTATTTTTTTGCCAGCCAAACAGCAACATGCTATCCTGCCGCAAATTCACGGAAAGCATCTGTCCCATGCGTTATTGGCTTGAATATATCCCCTTCATTGCGATTGCAACGATCATCCGCCTTCTGCCCCGTGACGTCGCCCTGGCTCTTGGCCGGCAGCTGGGGAACCTGGGGAGACACCTGGTACCGAGACGCGCAAGAATAGCCGACGACAACCTGCGCCATGCCTTCCCGGAAATGCCCAGCTCGGAGAGAGAAGACATCGTTAAATCGGTTTTCCGCGAGATGGGTCACGGCTTCATTGAAATGCTGCGCCTCGACAAGTTCGACGGCAAGCATGATCTGGATAAATTTTTTACTATTGAAGGCATCGAGCACATCCATGAAGCGCTGGCGCTGGGACGCGGGTGTATTATCCTCGCCGGCCATCTCGGTTTCTGGGAAGCAGGCAACTTCGTCTTCCCGACGCTCGGCATCCCGCTGGGCGTGGTTGCAAAACCGATGAAAAACCACCTGGTTGACGCATATTTCCGGCGCATGCGGGAAGCTTATGGCGCCTACATTATCGACACTCACAAAGGTGCGAGAAGGATTTTCAAGGCGCTACAGAGCAATCACGCGATCGGCATCCTGATGGACCAGCATATGCCGCGCAGCCAGGCGGTTCGCGTGCCATTCTTCGGCCGACCGGCCTATACCACCCCGATCATCGCCCAGCTGGCGATGAAGAACCAGGTGCCGATTGTACCGGCCTTTTCCTACCGCAATCACGACAACACCTATCGTGGCAAGGTGTCACCGATGTTTTTCCTGGAGCAGGATTTTTCGGACGCAGGGATTGTCGCCGGGACCGCTCTGATGACAAAGAAAATTGAAGAGTGCATCAGGGAGGATGTCAGCCAATGGTTCTGGGTCCACCGCCGCTGGAAGCACATGGACAAAGATGTCAAATAGACTCCCGCCCTTCCACATCGTCCTGGTTGAACCGGAGATTCCGCCGAATACCGGGAACATTGCCCGCTTGTGCGGCGCTACCGGTAGTATCTTGCACCTGGTAGGCAAACTGGGCTTCTCGATCAACGACAAGCACCTCAAACGGGCGGGCCTGGATTACTGGGATGCCGTCGATGTGCGTAGATGGGAATCTCTTGCCGATTTGCAGGCGGTCCATCCTGATGGCCGGTTCTGGTACACGTCGAAAAAAGCTTCGCGAAACTACATTCAGGCAGATTACGAACCTGGTGATTTCCTCGTCTTTGGCAAGGAGACGCTCGGACTACCCGATGCCCTGCTTGCCGAGAACCAGGATCGGGCAATCCGCATCCCGATCCAGAGCCCGCTCGTACGCAGCCTGAACCTTGCCACCGCTGCGGGTGTTGTGCTTTATGAAGCGCTGCGGCAGACCGGGCAACTCTCTTAGCAAGAAGACGCCCCAACAGGGCGCCTCACACACTGATAAAGTTTCTCTGAATTCATGATAGAAAGGGCAATAGATGATTAATCTGTTGCCCTTATCCTTTATCCCTTTAATGATTAAAACAGGCGGGTTGCGACCCGCCGGCCGCCTTACTTTATTTACTTGCCCAAATAAAGTAAGCAAACAAAGGGCCCCCGAAGCCTTGCCCTGCGTAGCAGGGTTCCCGGCAGCGAAAAGATGAAAGCCGGCAGAACGAAAACTCAGCTATCGCCTCAGACAGTTCGTTCTGCTGATCGTCTTTAATCCATTCGCTTCCGGCGGCGGCACACGGATGGAACACCCTAAAGCAGCATGCAGCTAGGAGCTAGGAGCTAGGAGCTAGGAGCAAAAGAGCCACTCCTGATACGGATGTTTGCAGGCACCGACCTACTTTAAGGCATGCCGTATAAAGACCACACAGACAGGTCAGGCCCTTTGTCACAGGGCCGGATCGTCTCCTCAGCCGTTTATTGAAGACATATACTCTTCGCGAACGTCCATAGCTCTCTGCTAAGAGAAGGCATTTTTGCATACTTTTGTTGCCGGACAAAAGTATGGCGTCTGGCGGGACGCGACCCGCCGGTTATGCTTTTAAAGATTTAAGTGAACTACCACGGGCTCACGCCCGTGGCATCATAACCGCCAAGCTTCGCTTGCCCGCTGGCGTCTTGAGCAGCGGGTACTTCCATCCACAAGCTTACGCATGTGGTATTACGATGTAAGAAATAAAAAAGGGGCAACAGATGAACCATCTGTTGCCCTCTCATTTTTGATAAGTATTACGCGCTCTATGTACTTGCTTTGAGTGCCTGATCGAGGTCTTCGATAATGTCTGTAGCATCCTCGATGCCAACCGAGACCCGGATGTAATCAGGGCTGACGCCGGCAGCGACCTGCTCTGCTTCAGAAAGCTGTTGGTGCGTAGTGCTGCCCGGGTGAATAACCAGGGTCTTGGCATCTCCAATGTTAGCCAAATGGCTGCAGAGTTTAACGGAATCGATGAACCTGGCTCCGGCTTCTCTGCCCCCTTTAATGCCAAAACCGAGGATTGCTCCCTGTCCTGCGGGCAAGTAACGTTTGGCTCGCTCATAATCCGGATGACTCTCCAGGCCGGGATAGTTAACCCATTCGACCGATGGGTGCCTTTCAAGGAATAGGGCGACCTTGACGGCATTTTCACAGTGCCTTGGCATACGCACATGCAATGTCTCAAGCCCCTGCAGGATCTGGAACGCGTTGAATGGGGAAATGCAAGGCCCCATATCCCGCAGCAGCGTGAGGCGCATTTTAAGGATGTAGGCTAATTCCCCGAGTACTTCGTGATAGACCAGGCCGTGGTAGCTCGGATCGGGAGTCGTGAATTCATCAAAGCGCCCACTCGACCAGTCAAACTTGCCGCTGTCGACAACAGCGCCACCGATGCTGGTACCGTGGCCACCAATGAACTTGGTCAGAGAGTAGCAGATGATGTCAGCACCATGCTCAAAAGGTTTGAACAGAACCGGTGTCGTCACAGTGTTATCAACAATGAATGGCAAGCCATTGTCGTGAGCGATACGCGCAATCATCTCGAAATCATCGACATTATTCTTGGGGTTGCCGATTGACTCGCTGAAGACGGCTTTGGTCTTTTCGTCAATCGCCTGGGCAACGTTTGCCGGGTTGCTGCTGTCGACAAATTTGACCGTTATGCCCATGCGCTTCAGGGTGTAGTTGAACATGTTGTAAGACCCGCCGTAGAGATACTGGGTCGAAACAATATTGTCACCGGCTTTGGCCAGATTGAGGATCGCCAGGTTGATAGCTGCGGTACCCGACGCAACTGCCAGTGCACCCACGCCGCCATCCAATGCGGCCAGTCGCTGCTCCAGCACATCCGTGGTCGGATTCATGATACGGGTATAGATGTTGCCCATCTCGGCAAGAGCAAAGAGGTTGGCCGCATGCTCACTGGAATTGAAAACGTAGGAGCTGGTCTGATAAATCGGTACCGCTCGGGAGTTAGTAACGGAATCCGGAGTGTGTCCGGCATGCAAGGCCTTGGTGCCAAGGCGATAGTCGGGCTGGTCTGACATATCTGGTCTCCTTAGATCATTTCTTCAAAGAAATCGGTTTTTAATCATGCCAAATTTATCGTTTAAGTCAAGAAGAAAAGGCAGGTATTCTACGGTGCTTAGCCGTAAAAATGGGCGTTGCACTACTCCCTGACTCACAGCATACCATCTATATGACAGAAGCAATCCTCTGGAAAGAACCAATTCGCAGGGTTTCTGCCGAGTACAGATAGAGATGGCTTGCAGTATTGCCGGGACTTGCTCTAATCTCTGCCCATGGACAGTGTGATTTTTCAGGCAATGGCGGTGGAGGTTAACCGTAAATTTTCCGGCAGCCGGCTCGACAAGGTCGTTCAGGTCTCGGCCGGCACCCTGGTATTCAAGCTCTGGACCGGCCGGGAGAAGGCCCAGCTGCTTTTCAAGGCTGATGGCAGAGGGGTTTTTTATCAAACCCGTGAAACTTATCCTGCCCCGGCCAGGCCGCCGCGTTTCTGCCAATTGCTGCGTGCCCGCCTGCGGCGGCTGATAAGTGTTCAGGCCGAGCCCCTGGACCGCGTCGTTCACCTGCATTTTACCGGTCCGGATAAAGAGCCTTATGACCTGGTCTTTGAGGCGTTCGGCGCGCGGGGCAACCTGATCCTGGTTGACGACGCCGGCCGGATCGTCGATCTGCTCTTCAGGGAGGAAGGCAAACGCAGCCTCATGCCCGGCGAAATATACCGCCTGCCGGAGCAGAAAGAACGCTTATCGCTGTTCGTCGACAGCCGTAAGGTTGTCGACGAACTGCAGGCGGCAGAAGAGCAGGGCGGGCTGGAGCGCGTTGACGTCGCACCGATGTCGCTGGCCCTGGCAAACGAAATAGCCTGGGCACGTCAATCAGGCCAGGGTTTCAGCGCCATCCTCACACGCATCAGGGACATTTTCCATGCGGGTAGTTTTACTCCGGTGCGGGTGACCTGGAACGGCCAGTCCGGGCTCTTGCCGCTGACCCTCGGCGAGCATGGCAACGCTGCGGAAGAATTTGCCGACCTCTCGACCCTGGTCGAAGCCAGTCTGGCGGAACAGGACTGCGAGTCGACGAAAGACCTTGCCGCGCGTTTGGCCAGGGTGATCAAGAAGCAGCGCAAGCGGCTCGACAAGCGGTTGGAGCATATCGCTGCCGAAAGCGAGCGGCAGGCCGAGCCGGAGCGGTTTCGCATCATCGGTGACCTGCTGCTTGCCAACCTGCATCGCTTCAAACGCGGTGATGCGGAGGTTGAAGTCGAGGATTATTACCAGTCGCCGGCCGTTCCTGTGACCATCGAACTCGATCGCAAAACTACGCCGCAGGATAACGCCGAGCGCTACTTCAAGCTTTACCGCAAAGCCAGGCGTGCCGCCGATCATCATGCCCGGCGCCTGCAGGAAACCAGCGAGGAGAAGGAGTGGCTCGAACAGGTCGAGCTCTCCCTTGAAGAAGCCGCTTCCGGCGACGACCTCTACCAGGTACAGCTTGAACTTGAAGCGGCCGGCATGCTCAAGAAGACCAAGGGCCAGCTTGGCAAGCGACAGGCGGTACGGCCGGAAGACCAGTTGTACAAGGCCGTCACGCCGGGTGGCTGGCAGCTCTACTGGGGCAAGAACAGCCGGACCAACGACTACGTCAGCCGGAACATGACCGGCTCCGGCGACCTCTGGTTCCACACCAAGGGGATGGCCGGTACGCACCTGGTCCTCAAGTGCGGCGAAAATGCCGACGATGTGACGGAAGACGATACTTCGTTTGCGGCATCGATCGCTGCTGGTTATTCGAAAGGGAAGGATGCAGGCAAGGTTGAGGTGATTGTCGCGCAGGGCAGGGATGTCAAGAAACCAAAGGGTGCTCGACCAGGACTCGTCACGGTTGATTCATACAGCTCCGTCATGGTCAAACCGCTCCGTCCCGACACCGATTGAGCGTGTTTCACAAGTCCCCGGCCCCCATACGCCAGCCCCCGTTTTTTCCTTGCTTTGGTATTTCCCTTTTGCTATAAATTGCCCTCACTTGATTGCCGAAGTGGTGGAATTGGTAGACACGCATGGTTCAGGGTCATGTGCGCTAAGCGCGTGGGAGTTCGAGTCTCCCCTTCGGCACCACATGTTACAAAGCCGCAACTGACTGGTTGCGGCTTTTTCTTTTTCTTTATCTCCTGTAGTCGCCAATGCATAATAGCCTCATGTCATTGCAATCCCTGGTCTCCTTCAATAAATCAAACCGACGGTTGATCCTGCTGCTGCTTGCCAGTCATCTGGTCTGGAGTTGCGCGGTGGTCGGCCTCTGGTCAGCCAGTCAATTGATCGACTCAAGTTTCGCCTTATGGTCAGCAGTGTTCCTGGGGGTGCAGCTCTATGCGGCTGCTCAGCTTATCCTGCCCGCGCTCCTGCTCCATCCTGAGGAAAGAACGCGAGGCTTTTACCTGTTCTGGATTGGTATCCTGATAGTATTGCTCTGGCTGATCAACCAGCTGCCTTATCAGGGCTCCTGGCAGGTGGTCTTTCAGACACTCAAGTCGGCCATGCTGCTGCTGGTGGCAACGATCATCGCCGCAGCATTGGCCCGTTATGTGAACAAGCTCTGGGAGATCGTGCCGGTCTGTGTCGTGATGACCCTGGCAGATTTCGCAAGTTGGTTCAAAGGCCCGACCTCCGGTTTCGTTCGTCAGATCGAACATTATTACCGTACGCTTGAGGGTCCTCCGCCACTGATTGATGTTATCCTGGTGAAACTGGCCTTGCCCGGTTCTGTCAGCCTTGCTCCGGTCTTCGGTATTTCGGACTGGATCATGGTGGTCTTTTTTGCCCTTGTTGCCCGGCAACATGGCGTTAATGACAACCTTTTCGGCCGCTGCGGCGAAACCCAGGCGCGGCGTGGACGAATCGGTGCCTATCTGCCGGTTTCTGTATTGGCCCTGTTTATTGCCAACATGCTCGCCCATATGACCGGTTTGTTTATTCCGGCATTGCCGATAATTGCCCTGGTTATGCTGCTCTGGTACGGGATAAGGCACTTGTTGTACAGGGATAAGTTGTAGGTTTTAAAACGCGTAGGTGAGTGGCAAGAGGTAAGAGGTCAGAAAAGATGAAAAAGACAAATTCGAGACTTGTCTATTCCAGTGAATCTGGACGGATCTGTCCGAAATGCAAAAAATATTTTGAGCACTGTGGCTGCGGTGTACAGAAGCAGAAGCAAGCAGAACCTAAAGGTGATGGAACCGTGCGCGTCGGGCGTGAGACCAAGGGCCGCAAAGGGAAGGGCGTAACCCTGGTGACCGGGGTGCCGTTGCCGATTGATGAGCTGAAGCTGCTGGCCAAGGAGCTCAAGCAGAAGTGCGGTACGGGCGGTACGCTCAAGGACGGCGTTATCGAGATTCAGGGTGATCATCGTAACGTCTTGATTGAACTGCTCAAGGCGAAAGGCTGGCCGGTCAAGCGGGCAGGGGGTTGATTCAACGGGTGAAACCTGTTGAATCAGGGACGCGGGACGCGTGACGAGGGACGCGAAGGTCAAAAGCTAAATAAGTTTCTCGTGGAGGCCATGTTACCATTTAGATCTTAAACGTTTAAGGTTAAACAAAACATGACTGGCTCGGTGCTCTCCGCGAATCGAGTGAGCACAGCGAACGGGAAAGAAAGGTTCTTTCCCCGTACCTCGTACCGCGTCCCGCGTCCCGGTTTTTAATTCATTGGAACCAGCGAATAGCCCTTGATCTGGTAGCCGATCAAAGAGTTGAGGCTGTTGCCGACGACGGCGACCCCTTTATACAGGTCCTCCGGCTCGACACCGAACAGGTTGAGCGCATAGCCGCAGGCTTCCAGCTGAATTCCCCGCTGGTTCAATTCATTTATCAATGCAACAGTCTTCTCCTGCAGTTCCACATCACCCTGGCGGCCCCGGACCAGCAATTTGACTGTGGGGCCACGCATGCTGGCAACGTAGCGCGCCTTGACGTCCTGCTGTACGGTTTCATCATAGGTGTCGCGAATCACGGCGAAGATGAATTGCAGGGCTTTCTCGTCCTTCGTCCGGACGTCGTAGATGGCCCGGACTGAGGTTAGCCCAGACAGTGCTTGAGTATCGTCCAGGGCCTGTGCCTTATGTGTTAGTCCGACAAAAGCGATAAATGCAAAGATTATGATCGCAAGAACTCTCATATTGTCCTCCGTCTAATAATTTGTGTCTGGATAAATATTATCAGTTTTGTCCGAATTTTCACGATATGCTATATATTGATCATCAACAAAAACCCTGGAACCGTTTTGATTGTCTAATGATTCCTGTCCTTTAGGTGCGGTGAAATATGAATTATCGTCAAATTTTAAAGAATGTCCCGCTGTTTGCCGGCCTCAGTGAGCCGGACCTCGATGACTTGATGGCGATTGTACGGATCAATCAACACCCCCGGGGCGAACTGCTGTTTTCCGAGGGCGAGAAGGCGGCTGGTTTCTTTATCGTGCTGGATGGCAAAGTGAAAGTCTACAAACTCTCTCCTGAAGGCAAGGAGCGTATCCTGCACGTCATCCAGCCGGGCGGTACTTTTGCCGAGGCGGCAATCTTTGGTGAGGGCCTTTACCCGGCCTATGCCGAACCGTTGCAGGTATCAAAACTGCTGTTCCTGCCCAAAGACGCTTTTCTCGCCCTGTTGCGTGATAACAGCAGAATCTCGATCAACATGATTGCCGGCCTGTCAAAATTTCTGCGCCAATTTGCCAACCAGATCGAGGACCTGACCTTCAAGGACGTGCCATCACGATTGGCACGCTATCTGATGGATCTCTCCCGTGGGACAAAACGGACAGTTGAACTGCCGATTTCTAAAAGCCAGCTGGCCTCGAACCTTGGCACCGTCAGTGAAACGCTTTCCCGTACTTTACGCAAACTCTCTGAAGACGATTTGATCTCGGTTTCAGGGAAAACCGTCGAAATTATCGATTTCGACCGTCTCGAAGAGCTTGCGGAGAAATGCAAAGAAGGATAAATGCGGGGGCTGGGTTAAAGGCGGGGACTGGAGACTGGGGGCTGGGGGCTGGTAGAAGCAGAGGCCGGTGGCCGGTCGCTGGCTGGTACAAACGTGTAACTTGATATGGCAAATTCATCGCAATCGCAACCACTCTCCCGCAAGGAAATCAAGGACCTTAAGGTGCTGCTGCAGTTCACTGCGGTTTACTGCAAGGTCAAACACGCAGGCGACAAATCGGTCATAGTCACTGACGACGCCGAGGTCAAGCGGCTGCCGCTTGGCAAGTTCCCGGTCTGCGACGAATGCCGCGCATTCCTGCTGTATGCATTTGACCGCCGGTTGCGGTGCCCTTTGGAAGAGAAACCGGCCTGCAAACATTGTCAGGTCCATTGCTTCAAACCAGGACATCGAGAAAAGGTACGCGAAATCATGCGTTTCTCCGGTCAATACCTGATCAAACGTGGTCGCCTGGATCTGCTCTGGCACTATTTTTTTTGATGTTTGACCCCGGTCAAGGCCGCCGGTGTTTTATTCAGGTAAGCTCTGACTCAACAATACGCACTGAAGACATTTTTCATAAGGAGCTGAACCCATGTTACGTAAAATGGTCAAAATTGATGAAGAGAAGTGCAACGGCTGCGGACTCTGTGTCCCGTCCTGTGCCGAAGGCGCCATCCAGATTATCGACGGTAAAGCCCGCCTGATTGCCGATAACCTCTGCGACGGCCTCGGCGCCTGTCTGGGAGATTGTCCACTTGACGCAATTACGGTAGAAGAACGCGAAGCAGACGAGTTTGATGAGGCTGCTGTGGAAGATCACCTCAAGCAGATCAGCCGCGAGCCGCAACCGCATCATCACGAACCTACTGCGCCGCCTGGCGGCTGCCCTTCAGCTGCGGTGAAAAGTTTTGCCGCTCCGGCCGCCTCTGGCGGTTGTCCGTCGGCAAGAACGATGGATTTCAGTGAGCCGAAAGATGAGGCAAGTGATGCGGTCGGATCCCGCCCTTCACGCCTCGCCCAGTGGCCGATCCAACTCCACCTGTTGCCGCCGACCGCACCCTTTTTCCAGAATGCCGATGTGGTGCTGGCTGCCGATTGTGCTCCTTTTGCCTATGCTGATTTTCAGGAGGACTTGCTCAAGGGCAAGGCCTTGGCGATTGCATGCCCGAAACTGGATAACACAGAACCCTATGTTGACAAGCTGGTTGCCATGATCACGCAGAGCAACATCAAGAGCCTGACCGTTGTTCACATGGAAGTTCCCTGCTGCAACGGCCTGATCTTCATGGCCCGACAGGCGATCGAGAAGAGTGGTCGTGATATTCCTTTTGAGACTGTTTGTATCGGCATCCACGGTGACAAAAAATAGAAATGCGTTTCGCAATAAGAAAAAATCACTACCCTTGAATTATGGGGGCACAATACGTATTGTGTCCCCATAACTCTTTTCGGGTTGGAGAATGTTCAATATCATCGTCAAAATGGATGCAGATCAAAAAGTTTTTCTGGCAAAAGTCAAACATGCCATGCAAGGCTATTTCGGTGCCGACCAGAGACGCATCGACCATGCCCTGCAGGTTTCACTCTATGCTGAGGAACTGCTCGCCTACGTTGACGCCGACCCGGTCATAACCCTGGCCGCGGCTTATCTGCACGATATAGGGATTCTTGAAGCGGAGCGCAAGCATGGCTCCAGTTCTGGCAAGTGGCAGGAGATCGAAGGGCCGCCCATTGCATGTGAGATTCTTGCCAATCTGGATGCAGAGGAAGCTTTCACGGAGCAGGTTGCTGCGATTGTTGCCAGTCACCACACCCGGAACGGTGTTGCTTCACCTGAATTCCGAGTTATATGGGACGCCGACGCCCTGGTCAACTTCGCTGAAATCCTGCCATCGAAGAGCGAACCGCAGATCGAGATGCTTTTGCAGCAGCACATGGTCACCGAGCCCGGTTTTCGCATCGCCCGCAGGATATTTATCAAGGATACGGAGAGCCACAGGAGATGCCTGAAGGGACAACGACCCGCAATTTTACCCTGACGGTCCGTTATGCCGAAACCGACGCGCAGGGGGTTGTGCACCACGCCAACTACCTGACCTGGTTCGAAGAAGGGCGTTCCGAGTTCCTTCGCCAACAGGGCTTGCACTACAGCGACATGGAGCGTGACGGGTTCTTCGTGATTGTCGCCCGGGCGACCGTAGACTACCGTGCCCCCTCCTATTACGAAGACCGTATTACGATTGCGACAACGCTGGTAAAGAGCAGGAGACGGCTGCTCGAGTTCTCATATGAGGCGACAAATCAGGCCGGAATTCTGGTTGCCGAGGGGCGCACCCGTCATCTGGTTCTGGACAGGAAACGTCGATTGGTTTCTATGCCTGACAGGTTCAGACAGTTGTTGCTAGAATAGCTTACAGCTTGACACTCTGAAATCTTGCTGTTATAAAAATCCTCCTGTCTGGCACCATTTACAGGAGTAACGCAGGTATAGCTCAGCGGGAGAGCACTCGCCTCACACGCGAGGGGCCGTTGGTTCGATCCCAACTACCTGCACCATTTATAAATCAAGGGGTTAGCGAATTGCTGACCTCTTGTTATTTTTAGAACGCAACACATGTAGCACGCAACATGTGTTGCTTTGCGCCATGCGAGGGCGTGATATGCAAGCAAAGCGGTTCTTTCTCTGCTCATAATTCATTGTCTTTTGCCCTCTGTCTTTTTATCTTTAAGACAAAGTAAAACCCTCAAGGTTGATAATTCTCGAAAGCCGTAAAAGAGAATATTTCTGAGACGAAATCTGACTTGTTATTGATAGAGAGATATAAGACGACAAAATGATGGCTGCCCGGAGAGAATCCAGGTGGCCATTCTCATGCTGTTCAACTGTGTGTCCGCACAGTCGATTTTCGTGGATTACTAGCAAAACTTTTACGGGTTGCCACGTATATTCTCTTGATTAGTTATTATACTCTACAAACCATCAATGACTTGCTGTGGCAGGCGGGTCAGAGATAATCTTCTTCAAAACCTCCTAAACTATAGAAAAGCTCGCCCCACAGTCTCTACCTCCTGACTGTGGGGTCTTTTTTTATTTATCAAGGTTAGCAAGAATTTGGCATTTCGGTCAAATTGTGGTCCACAGAACAATGTAGGAGTATAAATAAAAAACCATCTTCTTTGACCTCTGTATGCAACTGATGTAAATTGACACGGCTTATAAATTCAGATGTCTGATCGGGGGAGGGTTATATGTATCACAGGTTCATTGTCTTTCTTGTCATCATGCTCGCAGTGATCGTCGGATGTTCAAAATCCAGCAAACCATTATCTACCCCCGAGATTAAACGTCAACAGTCGACAGAGCTCGAACGTGGACGCCATGCGATCGAAATCATGGGGTGCAATTTCTGTCATACTCCCGACTACATGGTGAAAAGATCTAACATCCCGGAAAAAGATTGGTTGGTGGGTGGGACGCTAGGCTTCCGCGGTCCCCAAGGTACGTCATACCCGACCAATCTGCGACTGTTGCTTAACAACATGTCCGAAGAGGACTGGCTGATCCTCGCTAAGAGGATGAGTGAGGATTCACCGATGATTTGGGTCATGTTGCCTAATACTCCGGAGCAGGACCTGCGTGCAATCTACAGATTCGTTAGGCATCTCGGCCCGAAAGGAAATCCTGCACCAGCCCGCCTGCCGGCAGGAGTAACGCCGCCAACCCAATACGTCGAATACCCTGATCCGCATTAAAGGAAGCAAGTAAATGCTCAGGCACCACGACTTACAGAATGAATAAAGGCCACCTAGAAGCGGGTGGCCTTTTCTTATATTGCAG
>Ga0070728_10005454_pt1 | contig 12529 bp, 13 predicted proteins | sample tdDd471_FD_66723 | JGI IMG/M metagenome (GOLD analysis project Ga0070728, IMG submission 66723) | Marine sediment microbial communities from the Atlantic coast under amendment with organic carbon and nitrate - tdDd47.1 | ecosystem: Environmental > Aquatic > Marine > Coastal > Sediment | place...
AAGAAGTGCCGCAAGTTCGAGAAGGGCACGCTCTCCTCGAAGAAGGCGGCGGCAGTTGCCACGGGCTGGGTGCTCCTGCGCTTCGATGTGGCGAACCCGTCGCACGCCGAACTCATGAAGTCGTTCGGTGCCAAGGACGCGCCGACGCTCGTGATGTTCGAGCCGGCCGCGAAGACGCCGCAGGTGCTTGGTGCGAGCCTGCGGGGGGCGAACCTCGCGTTCTACCTCGCGAAGTTCAGCGCGCCGCCGGACCCGCCAGCGAAGAAATGATGCGCTGCAGATCGACCGAGCCGGTCTGCTTCCCGCCCTGCCACAGCGCCGTGGGGTAGCGGTCGATGCCGAGCTTGGTGAGAGCTCGGTTCTGACGCTCGAACCCCGGCAGCGGTTCCTCGCCGTTCGACGAGAACGACGTCGGATTCTCGAGGTACTCCGTGAGCTTGCCGGCCCGGAACGCCGCGAGCAGGTTCGAGTCCGACGGCGCGTAGAAGTAGATCGAGATCTGGCTGCCGAGCGTGGGCGCCATCCCAAGCGCCGCGGTCATCAGCTGGCGCGACGCTTCGTCGGCAGGGTCGACGATCAGCAGCAATTCACGCGGCGCGGTCTCTTCACCGAGATGCGCCGCTCCGACGCGCGGCAGGTCGAGCGCGAAGCGCGACCAGCGCAGCTGAGCAGGCTGGGCCTCCCGCACGATCTCGATCTCACGCGCGTCCAACCGGTTGACACCCGCGGCGTAGAGCAGCGTGCCGACGAGTAGCGCCAGTGCGCCGAAGCCCAGCACGTTCAGGACGTTGTGACGCAGGCGCTCCGTCGCAATGCCGCGCACAATTCCCATGCCGCACAGGGCGATGCCGACCCCCAGGATCAATACGGTGCTCAGGCTCGTGACCTTGGCCACCAGCACATCGTCGAGCATCACGTACACGGAGAGCCCGGCCGCCGGAAACGCAAGGATCGCTGCCCATGCGTTCCACGACGAACGGCGCGGCTCGTCGGCGGTGCGCGAGAAGCCAAGCAGCACCGCCATCCAGAAGTAGATCGCGGCGAGGGCCGGAAAGACGGGAATGCCGAAGGGCGTCATCTCGGCGCCATGCAGCGAGAGCGACTTGTAGCAATCGAGCTGGGCGTTCAGCCGGCAGTGATGGAACCTGACCGCCTCCGTGTCCGGAAGGTAGACGTACCAGCACTGGAAGAGCACCAACGCCAAGGCCGCCACCGCCAGCGCCGTGCGCAGTTTCGACTCGCCACTCGTCATCGACGCAGCAGCCTCATGTCCCGGACGCGGCGGCCGTTGCGAAAGATGGCCGGTACGCCGGAGAAGTCGAGCTGGTTTCCTTCGGCGACGTCGGTCGCGAGTTCCCTGGCGACCTCGGGCGACTTCAGGAGCGCGTTCCACTCGGCGGCGTCGACGCCGAACTTCGGCCCCAGCGCGCGCAACTTCGAGGGCAGGAATTCGTTCATCTGAAACAGCTCGCGCATTACTTCGCGACTGCGCCCCACGCGCAGCGAAGCCTGTCCAGCCTTGGCCGCCGCGCAGGAGCCGGGGTGGGTCGTTCGATGCATCTTCTTATTGCACTCACGATCGAGCGGCCAGTGCTTGAAGATGAAATGCACGCGGTCGGGGTTGCGCCGCTGGATCTCGAGTGCGCGCGGGTAGCTCTTGCGGCACTCCGGGCATCCAAAGTCGAAGTACAGCACGAAGCTGTTCTCGGTCGCCGTCTCGGGATCGCCGATCACCAACGCGTCCGCGACATCGACTCGCATCGACGCCTCGCCCCGGTCCGCCACGAGCAGGCCCAGCTTCGTTCGCGCCGACGCGTACGACTCGCCAAGCCCCGCGAGGAACAGCGCGATGAGTCCGGCGCAGGCGGCGGCCGTGAAGGCGCGGCCCTGAATTCCTGCCCCCCGCGCCCCCCACGCGATCGGAACCACGAGGATCGCCGCGATTACGCTCAGGGCTTGAATCGCATTGCAGTACAGGCAGTTCTTCCCCAACGCGAAGATCGCGATACTGAGATAGACGAGGGAGACCGCTCCGTTGATTCCCGCCAGCAGGCCGGCCGGCACCAGCATGGCCTTGCCGAAGCGCACGACGAGCAACAGGATCGTGGCGAGCGCGAGGCTGCCTGCGGCGGCCCACAGCGAGACCGACATCCCGAGCAGCTTGGCGTATTCGGACGTCTGCACCGCGTCGCAGTCAATCGACTCGGAGACCGTGCAGCTGGATCCCTGGCCGGTGATGACGAACCGGGCGGTTTCCCAGCGCAGGAGCAGGCCGAAGCCGCAGGCGAGGAGCGCCGCGAGAGCTGCGAGTTGGAGTCGGCGGGACATCACGCGGGATTATAGGTCGCGCGCGACGATCCGCAGATCCATCAGGTTGCAGGCGGTCGCCAGCGGCGGGAAGAGGGTGCCGCGCTCGGCGAGCAGGGTGGCACTGTCGCTGCGGGCGAGCCACGGCCGCACGTCGATTCCCCGGAGGGTTGCCGGGTCGATCCAGCCCCCTGCTGAGTCGCTGGCGCCGTCGGAGCCGTCGGTGGCGAACGAGGCAATGCGCCAGCGGCCAGGCCAGTCGGCGAGTTCCGCGCCCAGGCGGATCACGAACTCGGTGTTGCGGCCGCCGCGACCGGGGCCGACGACTCGCGAGGGCAGCTCGCCGCCGCTGACGTACGCGGTGCGGGGCGCCAGTGCGCGGGCGGCGTCGACGTGGGCGGCGACTCCGGACTCGATCGGCTCATCGAACGCCGGTCCGACGTTCGCGCCCGGGATCAGGTCCGCTGCGATGCTGGCGATCTCGGGGTATCCGGCAATGCGGAGGACGCGGGCGCCAGGGCGAATCGAAGGGCCGGAGGCGACGAGCGCGGGGTCGCCCGACGGGACGTCCGCGAGCACCAGCGTGAGCACCTCGGAGGCGCGGCAGGCTTCGAGCAACCCCCCGTTCTTGATGCGCGACATCGATGCCCGGACGCGGTTGAGTTCGTTGATCGGAGCGCCCGAGTCGATCAGCTCGCCCGTGCGCTGTCGGATCTGGTCGATGGTGAAGGGGGCGCGGGGGACCTCGGCCAAGGCTGATCCGCCGCCGGCGATGAAGCACAGCAGGGCGGTGTCATCCGGGACCGCCTCGACGAAATCCAGCAGCCGCCGTCCAGCCGCGAGCGACTCCTCGTTCGGGATCGGATGGCCGCTGTGCAGGCCGACGACGCAGGAGCCGGTGAGCCGCCCGCCCAGCCTCTCTTGAAGGACCGCCGCGTACTCCTGGGCCGGCTTGCCGAGACAGGCGAGCGCTACCCGCGGCCCCAGCCCCTCAAGCGCGACACCGATCTCCCGCGTCCCCAATAGCTGCTCCGCCCCCAACCGCCGAACGACCTCCCTGACCAGCCCAAGCATGCGCCTATTAAGTGACCCCGCGGCCGTAAGTCCATAAAAAACAGGGGATTACGCTCGCGGAGTGCGCCACCGCTGACGTACACGGCCGCCGCGCTGGCCACCGGTCGACTGCACCTCCTCTGCGCCCCCCCCCAATGGCGCACCTCACGACACGTAAACGACTTGCTGTCAGTTGTTTACGACGATCCCGGAATGCAATAGGTGCGTGGATCCACAAGTCGCAGGCGTCCTAGCCTTCAATTGGTGGCGCCGCTCCAACGGCGTCAGCCGTTGGGCCGGAATGGTCCCCCCGCGACCAAAAAAAAAGGCCAGGACGTAAGTCCTGGCCTTCAATTGGTGGCGGGGGCGGGATTCGAACCCGCGATCCCCAGGTTATGAGCCTGGTGAGATACCACTTCTCCACCCCGCGGTGGAGCGAGAAATGTACCCGGAGATGGCAGTGGGGCAAGCAATCGGGAATGTCGCCCGCTTGTCAAAATTCAGCGCCGCCGAATCCGCGGAAGTAGGATGGCTTTCACAATGGACCGCGGTGTGGATCGAGCGCTCATTTTTGCGCTATTTCTCTTGGTTTTGACCCCTCAAGTGTGGGGTCAGGACGAGTCTGATGACGACGAAGATGACGACGACGAAAGCAGCGTCATCGAGATGGGCGGCGATGACGACGTCGACTACGAGGGCGTCCGGATCGATCCCTACCCGCCCGCCGTACCGGCCGAGCTGGAAGAGCCGAACCGACCCGAGCCGGTCACGGTCGGAGTCTGGGAACCGCCGACCCTGAAGCCGGCGCAGCGCAAAGAACTCGACGTGCTACTGGCGCGTCGCGCCGCTGAGCCGACCGACCTCTCGTTGCGCTACCGCGTCGCGGACTTCTACCTGAAGTCGAAGTGGCTGCCGCAAGCCGAGGCGGAGTATCTCGAGTGCGCGCGCCTGGACCCCACGTCGATCCGACCTTGGGAGTCTCTGCTCAAGATCTACGGTACCGACGCTCCTACGCAGAACGACGAGATCGAGGAAATCCTGATCGGCTTGGGCGGGGCGGTCCCGCAACGGCGCGTCATTCGAAGCTGGCGGAGCAATCAAAATCGTGCGGACTGGATTCCGTCGCCGCGCGAGCGTGCCGCCCGGATCACGCGTGCGATGCGCGAACTGGTCAAGCTGCGGCCCGACGACGTAACGCGTCGCCGCCAACTCATGGATCACCTGCGCTCGCAAGGCCGGTACGAGCATGTGGCCGTGGAAGCGCGGGCCATTCTTGAGCGGATGCCGGACGACGCCGTGACCCGCTACGAGCTCGCACAGAGCCTGCTCTACATCGCGGAGCAATTCAAGGCCGACAAGCGCGTCGCTGAATCGACCGCGGCCATGAAGGAGGTCCGCGCGCTTCTCGAGGAGAACGTGCGCCGATCTCCGGATCACGCGCCGTCCCTCATTCGGCTCGCGCGCGTGTACGCGGTGCAAGACGGTGGCGAGAAGACGGAACGCATCGAAGAGCTGGAGAACCGCGCGTTCCTCAACCTCTACGTCGTGCCCGAACTGGGCAAGGCTGCCTTCCGCGAAGACGTCTGTCGCATGGCACGCAATCTCTCCGGGCCGAGTATGGCGAACGACGTCTGGGACCGTGTGATGAACCGCGGGGATCGGGGCTGGAACGACGAGACGTTCCACGTACAGCGCTGGCTCGCCCTGCGTTTCCCGCACGCGCAGCCGCGGGACCGCGAAAACGTCATCCCGACCCTCGCACGCCGCGGGGATGAGGCGGCGGCGGTGGTTTTGCTGTCGTTTCTGTGGCACCTCGAGGATCCCAGTGCGTTCGGCGACAACGGCGCGCGGGCGCGGGATGCGCGTCGCCTCGAAGCGGCGGCGATTCTGGCCTCGACGCAGCTGGGGGGCATCGCGTTCCCGGTCGCGGAACGGTTCTTGAAGCACGCGGACGCACCCGTCCAGCGTCGCCGAGGCGTCGACGTCCTGCTCGGGATCGGCGACAAGCGCGCCGTGTCCGTGCTCCTCGACACGCTCGCGGAGGACACGAACAGACAGTTCTCGTTCGGTGTCGCCGCGGCTCTCGAGGAGCTGGGCGACGCCCGCGCCATCGACGCGCTGGTCGCTGCCGCCGCGGACGTCCGGCGCCCGGTGGATCGCCGTCGCGAGGCGGCCGAAGCGCTCGCCGCCTTCAAGGACTCGCGCTCGATCGAAGCGCTCAACACTCTCGCTGCCGACGGCGAATATGCCACGGTCACCGCCTACGGCCTGTTCCGTCTCACGGGCCAGAAGAGCGCGTTGGAGGATCTCGTCGCGATGGCGAAATCCGGCGATCGCCCGGGCGAACTCCTGCGTCTGTGCGCCAAGTGCGACCGCGCCGAAGTCCGGCAGGTGCTGTTCTCGATTCTTCGCGTCTGCAAGGAGCCAAGCGTGCGCGAGCCCGCCCTGCGCCTCGTGAAGGAGCGCTACGGCGATGAAGCACGCGCCGAGATCGAGGCGTTGTTCCTGCGCGAAGCGGAATCGGTCGGCGCATCGGACTTCGTGATTCGGGAGCTCGGCGAAATGGGCACGGAGGCAGCCGTCGAGCAGCTGCTCAAGCTGGCCAATAACGAACGAACGCAACGCGAGCGCTGGGCGGTCGTTTGTCGCGCGCTGGCGCGGACCGGCGACCCGAAGGCCGTGCGTTACTTCAGCCGCCGCCGCATTCTGGAAAAGGACCCCGGGAAGCGTAATCTTGCCACGCAGCTGTACGAAGAAGCCGCCAAGCGGCAGGCGCAGCTCAACCGCTAACGCATCCCCCGCATCCTTCCTCCATGGTTCGCGATCAATTTCAATTCGACCCCATCGAAGTCGCGGTGGGGGAGTCGCCCTCTTTACCCGAAGCCATGGCGTGCGGCGACCGCCCGCTGCATGTCGAGATCGGATTCGGCAAGGACATCCGCGTGCTCCGCATGGCCGAGCGCGAACCCGGCGCGTGCTTCCTCGGCGTCGAGATCTCTCGCAAGAAGTCCGTGAAGTTCGGCCACAAGGTCGCGCGTCTCGGCCTGCGCAACATCCGCAACTACTGGGGCGATGCGCGCAAGGTGCTCGCGGAGATGCTGCCCGAGGACTCGGTCACATCGTTCACCGTGCTCTTCCCCGATCCCTGGCCGAAGCGCAAGCACCACAAACACCGCTGGATCCACGAAGACACCGCACTGCTCCTGCGCCGCGCCCTGAAACCCGACGGGCATTTGATCGTGGCAACGGACCACGATGGATATCGTGACCACATCCGCAAGGTGCTGGGTCTGGCCGGGTTCGTCGAAACGATGACGCTGGACGACGTTCCCGAAGCGGACCGCACGCTGTTCAGCGAGCGCTTTCGCAAGATCGGCGAATCGATCACCTACATGCGGTGGGATCTTGCATAACCGGATTACGGTTTACGGTTTGCAGTTTGCGGTCGGAACGATTCGTGAGTCCGATCCGAGATCGATCGACGCCTTATCTGCTGCGACCGCAATCCGCCTACTGCCTACTCCGCGAACGGAGTGAGCGGTCACGCGTTCTGATCGATCTTGTACCGGTCGAGCTTGCGGTACATCGTCGCGCGACCGATCCCGAGGGCGCGGGCAGCGCGGGTCACGTTGTTGCGGGTGACCTTCAGGGCGTGCAGGATGGCGCGACGCTCCAGCTCCGACAGCGGGACGATGACGTCCTGCTCGAACTGGATCGACGGCAAGGCGGTCGGCTCCGACGGTCCTTCCGGCGCACCGGAGCGGATCGCGGGGGGGAGGTTCTCGCTACGAACGACACGATCGGAACCGCAGGCGAGGATCGCGCCGAGCACGACCATCTCGAGTTCGCGGACATTCCCCGGCCAATCGTGATTCTTCAGCGCGATCAGCGCGCGCTCCTCGATCGCATGGACCGGGGGCGTACGTTCGTCGCGGTGACGCTCGAGCAGCGCCTGCGCCAGCGGCGCGACGTCCTCCTTGCGGCGGCGCAAGGGCGGGATCGCGATCGGGAATACGTTCAGGCGGGCGTAGAGGTCGCGACGGAAGCGGCCCTCGTCGACGAGGCCGCGCAGATTTTCGTTGGTCGAAGCGATCAGACGGGCACGCACCGGGACGATCTTGCGACCGTTCTCGCGTTCCACGACACCGCGCTCCAGCACCCGCAGCAGGCGCTCCTGCAGTTGCAGCGGCAGGGCGTCAATCGACTCGATGTACAAGGAGCCGCCACGAGCAAGCTCGAATCGGCCTTCCTCGCGCTCGCCGAACAAGACGGCTTCGATCACGTCCTGAGGCAGGTCGGCACAGTCCACGTGCACAAAGGGCTCGGCCTGGCGGTTTCCGTCGGTATGGATCGCTCGCGCAATCGCTTCCCGGCCGGAGCCGCGCTCGCCTGTCACCATTACGGCGACCGCGGAGTCACGGACCAGTTCGATCTGTTGCATCACTTCGCGCATGGCAGGACTGCTCGCCACGAAGTCGGACTTTGCTCGCTGGACACCCATCTGGCGCAAACATCGGCATTCCGTGCAGATCGAGTAAACCCCGGTCGTGTTTTTTTGAGGCACCCCCGTGAACTGCAGCGCCAAGCGGGTTTTCGGCGCAACTGAGCCGGGCGTTCGGCATCCGCAAGGGGTGCGGGAAGGGGTGCGGGGAAGGGTCGAGCAAGCTTTCCGCCCCCCGCCCCCCCCTATATCCTGTCGCCGTGGACTCTCTCGCGGCGGCGTGGCGCCTGCTCCTCTCGTTCGATCCCGATTTGATCGAGATCGTCGGGCTGTCGCTCCGCGTGAGCTTGATGGCCGTCTTCTTGGCCGCCCTCGTCGCGCTCCCTGTCGGCGCCGCCCTCGCGCTGCATCGGTTCCCCGGCCGCCGCGCCGTGATCATCCTGCTCGACGCGTTCATGGGGCTGCCCCCGGTGGTGGTCGGACTTGTCGTCTACATGGCCCTCGCCCACCAGGGACCGCTCGGCGGTCTCGGCTGGCTGTTCACCCCGCGCGCCATGATCCTGGCGCAGATGCTCTTGGTGCTGCCGATTCTCGCGGCGCTGACCCGCCAGTCCATTGCGGACGAGTGGGAAGTGGTCGGGGAACAGCTGCGGTCGTTCGGGGTCTCGCGGATGCGGGCGATCCCGACGCTGCTGTGGGACGGGCGGTATCGGTTGGTGACGACACTGCTCGCAGGCTTCGGCCGGGCGATCGCGGAGGTCGGTGCCGTGTTGATTGTCGGCGGCAACATCGCGCACGTCACGCGGGTGATGACGACGGCGATCACGCTTGAGACGAGCAAGGGTGACCTCACCCTCGCGCTCGGCCTGGGCATCGTGTTGATTCTTCTGGCCATCGCCGTGAACGCCTTGGCGCATGCGATCCGCTACGCCGAGCAGCGCCTCGCGAAGCCTGCGCCGGGAGTCGGTCGTTGACCGATCAATCCTCCGCCCTGCCCCTGCGCGTCGAGTCCCTCGGGTACGACGTGGGAGGAGAGGTGCTGCTCGACGACGTCTCGTTTGTGCTCGAAGAGGGTGGGCCGACGGTCCTGCTCGGGCCGAACGGAGCAGGCAAGAGTCTCACGCTGCGGCTTTGCCACGGCTTGATCGCACCCACGCGGGGACAGGTGACCTGGTCGGCCCCGGACGCGCAGCAACGGCAGGCGATGGTCTTTCAGCGGCCGGTGATGCTGCGGCGTTCCGCGTTGGCGAACGTGACCTATGCATTGGGAGCGCGAGGAATCGATCGCAAGGAGCGGCGGGAACGGGCGATGCAGGCGCTGGAGAGCGCGGGGCTCGCGCGAGTCGCGCACCGCTCGGCGCGCGCGCTTTCCGGCGGCGAGCAGCAGCGCTTGGCGTTGGCACGCGCATGGGCGCTGGAGCCCGAGGTCCTGTTCCTTGATGAGCCGACTGCCAGCCTCGACCCCGCTGCGACATTGGAGGTCGAGAAGATTGTGCGCGCGATCGGTGCGGCCGGTACGCGCATCGTGATGACGACGCATGACCTGGCGCAAGCGAAGCGCTTCGCGACCGACGTGATCTTTCTGCACGGCGGACGTTTGGTGGAGCACACTCCGGCGGAGCAGTTCTTCGTGGAACCTGCGACCGAGGACGCGCGCGCGTTCGTGCAGGGCAACCTTTTCTGGTAACGGGGGCCGGTGTACCCTGCACTCCGCATGGGTATCCGCATCGCGCTGTTCCTGACTCTCGTCCTGTTCGGTTGTGGTGACGCCACCGACGGGGACGCGCCCTACATCACTCTGGCGACGACGACTTCCGCGCGAAACTCCGGTCTGCTTGAGGTTCTGGTGCCGAAGTTCACGGCGGAAACCGGTGTCGAAGTTCGGGTTGTGGCGGTCGGCACCGGGCGCGCCGTCCAACTCGCGCGCGATGGCGATGCCGATGGTTTGTTCGTGCACCACGAGGGGCTCGAGGAGGAGTTTGTTGCCGACGGATTCGGCGTCGAGCGGCTCCCGGTCATGTACAACGAGTTCATCGTCGTCGGGCCAAACGACGATCCCGCCGGGCTGCGCAAGACCAAGGACGCGGCGGAGGCATTTCAGGTTTTGGCGCAGGGCAAGAGCCCGTTCGTGTCCCGTGGCGACCAGAGCGGAACGCACCTGCGCGAGATCGCGACGTGGAAGATGTCCGGCATCGACCCGGTGCCCTCGTCGGGCACGTGGTATCGCGAGGCGGGCTCCGGCATGGGCAAGACGCTCAGCGTTGCGATCGGCACGAACGCGTACTGCCTGACCGACTCCGGCACGTGGCTCAAGTACAAGGACAAGGGGCCGCTGGTCACGTTGGTGCAGGGCGATCCGCGGATGTTCAATCCCTACACGTTCATCGTCGTCTCGCGCAAGAAACACCCGCACGTCAAACAGGAGCTGACGCAGCTGTTTGCCAGCTGGCTCACCGGGCCGTTGGGCCAGCAAGCGATCGCGGCCTATCGCATCGACGGCGAGCAGGCGTTTTTCCCCAACGCCAAGCAGTAGCTCGACGCGACGCACCCGCGCGGCGGCACTGCGTCGCGATCGTCGCCCGCCCCGGGGGGAGGGTCTTAGTAAAGTCCTGAATCGCGAGGTTCGCTTCCCATGCAACAGAACACTGCCGCTTCCATCTGCCCTGAGCGCGGCTCGGGAACACGGGCGGGGCGCCGCGCCGCGCGTGTGGTCGCCACCAGCGTGGTTCTCTTGGCCGTGCTTTTCGTGACCACGGCTTGCACGACGCCGAAACGATCCTGGCAGGACTGGATGGAGGCGTCGGCCTCGGAAGAGTCCAGTCAAGTCGCGTCGGGGCCCGGTCAAGTCGAGTCGGCCGCGCCCCTGAAGCCGACCGTCTCCGGACCCGTGGTCTTCGCCAAACCCTACAAAGCCGGAGAGAGCGCCCGCGCCGGGGATGGCTTCGACCTGGCGATGCGCAACCCCGACTTTCCCCGCAGCCACATCGAAGTGATCCACATCGATCTGACCGGCCCGGGCCGGCCCGTGCGTCTCCAGTGGACGGGGGCGCTGGCGCCGCAGGGCCCCGTCGGACCGTGGCGTTCGTGTCCCGGCCGCGGCAAGCCCGGCGTCGACTGCAACGACGTCGAGACCAGCAACACGACGGACACCTTCTGCACGCCGAAGGGCGTGTTCCCCGCCGCGGGGTTCTCCGATCACCTCTACCTCGTGCAGAGCTGCCACTACGTGACTTGGGTCGTTCACAAGCCGCGCTACATCGCGATCCATTCCCACGACGACATTCCGGACCAGCCGTCTTCCTCCGGCTGCATCCGCGTGCCCTACGAGGCGGCGAAGCTGATTCACAACAACAGCATCGCCGGGACGACGTTGATCCACATCTCGGGTACGTGGAAGCCGCCGTCCAACTAGGCGTGCCATCCGATGGAGCCGCCGGCGCAAGCCGTGAGCGGAACCAAGCGCTCCACTCAGACCGTTTGAAACGACGTCTCTGTACCGGTCGCCTATTCGGCCTTGTCGTCCGTGCCCGCGGCCGGGCTTTTCCGCGGCGCCTTCTTCTTGGCCTTTTTGCGGGCCGCCTTCTTGCGGGCGGTCTTCTTGCGCACCTCGGGACGGAGCAGGCTCTCCACCTCTTCGTCCTCGCCGTCGTCGCCGATGCGCGGCGCGGGCGTCGGCTGGATCTCCCCGGTGCGGGTGAGCTCCGCCGCATCTTCGCGGAGCAGGCCGTCATCCTCGCTGGTTCCGGAGTCCGCCTGAGGCGTGAAGGCCGGGTCGATCCGGACGAAGCCCTCAAGGGTCGCTCCGGCCTCGACCACCATGCTGCGGCAGGAGATGTCGCCCTCGGTCTCGGCCTTCTTGCCGAGATGGATTGGTCCGACGCAGGTCATCTTGCCCTTGACCTTGCCGAGGACGTCGAGCACGTTGCCACGGATCTCCGCCACGACGTGTGCCTTGCGCAACACCTCGATTTTGCCGGCCGTCTCCACGCGCACGGCGGCGTGGTAGGCCTTGATCTTGAGATCCTCCAGCACCACACGGCGATTGCAATGACGGCAATTCACCGTCATGGCGCCCACCGACACGTCAATCTGACGATTGCAGTGGTGGCAGAGGACTGCCCGCGTTCCTGCGGGCGTCGGTTTCGCAACCATCGCCCTTAAGTCCGTCGGAGCGCCGCCGATAGAAGCCGGCGGCGCTCCGGTGAGACGCTACTTGCGCGGCATTTCCTGCTTGCCGGCCATGCGGTTGCCCGCGGCGGGCGCGGCGCTCGCGGCGGGTGCGGCACCGGCCGCGTTCGGTCCCACCGAGCAGTGCCCCTGGAAGGTCGCGCCTTCCGTGACGATCAGCTTGGAGGCCTTGATGTCGCCCTCGAGGCGCGCGCTCTGGCGCAGCTCGATGCGGTCGCTGGCGGTGATGTTGCCCTTGATCGATCCCTCGACAACGATGGCGCCGGCGTTGACGTCGGCCTCCAGCTTGCCGGCCTGGCTGATCGCGAGGCTGCCCTTGGTGGAGATCTTGCCCTCGACGCGGCCGTCCACACGAACGCCCTTGTCGAAGCTCAGTTCACCCTTGAACACGGCATCGGCGCCGATCACGGTGGTGAAGTCTGCGGTCTTGCCGCTGTTCTTGTCGATCATGGTCTCTCCCTGAATTCGCTGGGACGCGTTCTTCAGACGCGCCCGTAAACCGTGTGTGTGCGATGCCCTCGCTGTCCGAGCGCCAGTAGA
>Ga0070728_10005455_pt1 | contig 12529 bp, 10 predicted proteins | sample tdDd471_FD_66723 | JGI IMG/M metagenome (GOLD analysis project Ga0070728, IMG submission 66723) | Marine sediment microbial communities from the Atlantic coast under amendment with organic carbon and nitrate - tdDd47.1 | ecosystem: Environmental > Aquatic > Marine > Coastal > Sediment | place...
GTGATGGAGATTCGGCCCGAGTTGCCCAGACAGCTGGCGCGCATCATTCGCCGCTGTCTGGAAAAGGATCCCGAACGCCGTTACGAGTCGGCTCGCGGCATCCACTATGACCTGCAGATTCTGCGTGAGGAGATCGACTCGGGCGTCCACGAGAAGCCGGATATCCCTGCCGCGCGGTCCGTCAGCGGTTCGGACTCGCAGAACAAGGGACGCCGCGTTCTGCCCTGGCTCGCCGGTGTATTCGCCGTGGCCGTGATCGCCGTGGGGTCGGTGTGGTTGGGAACCCGCGACAACGAGGCCTCTACAGCCGTTGCCACCGGCGTCGAGCCCTCCGCGGCCGTCGCCAAGCCCACCATTGTGGTCTTTCCTTTCGAAAACCAGGGTCCGCCCGAGGACGCCTACTTCGCCGCCGGCATCACCGACGAAATCGTCACGAGTCTCACCGGCGTCGACGGCCTGCGGGTCCTCTCACGCACCAGCTCACAACACTATGACCGGGTCGGAAAATCCATGCAGCAGATCGCCGCCGATCTGGGCGTGGACTATGTGCTGGAAGGATCGGTCCGCTGGGAGCGCGCTGCAGATGAGGCCAGTCGTGTTCGTGTAACCCCTCAGCTCATGAACGCCGCCACCGATGAGCAGATCTGGGCCGAGCGCTACGACCGCTCCATGGCTGAGATATTCGCGGTGCAATCGGAGATCGCAGGGGAAGTGGTGCGCAGTTTAGGGGTGACGCTGGCGATGACCACCCAGGCGCCGGCCGTAGAGGCGCCGACCGACGACATGACAGCCTACCATGCCTACCTGCGCGGGATGGAGATCAACACCATGTCCCGCTTCGACGCGACGTCCTGGAATCTGGCCATCGACATGCTGGAGAAGGCCGTCGCCCGCGACCCGGCATTCCACGAGGCCTGGGTGGCGTTGACCAAGGCCAACTCGGGGCTCTGCCACTTCGGCTGGGACCGGACGGAGGAGCGCCTGGCCCGGGCCAAAGCAGCCTTCGATCGAGCGCACCATCTCAAACCCAACTCTTCGCTCACCCACTACGCCCGAGGCATCTACTATTACTGGGGACTGAAGGACTATGACCGCGCCCTGACCGCATTCCGTGAAGCTCAGCGTCTGCGGCCCGAGGATCCCGATGTGCTCGAATCCACTGCCTATGTGCTGCGGCGGCAGGAATCCTACGACGAGGCCATTGGTTTCCTTCGACAGGCGGCAGACCTCTCTCCCCAGAATCCGGCCCTGTCGATGCATATCGCAGAGACCCTGTCGATCGTGGAAAACTACGACCAGGCCCTCGCCCTATCCGATGAAGCCGTCGAACTGGGACCCGACCAGGCCATGAACTATACCCAGGGCGCCTGGATCGGCGTCCAGGCCGGACGCCCTGAAGAGGCGGTTCGATTCCTGGCCGAGATTCCCCCCCACACCGACGCCGAGATCGACCTGCAGTTGTTCCGGATATACGTCGAACTGCGCGACTACGCGGCAGCTTTGCGCCACGCAGCGGTGCTCCCGGATATCATCGAGGCCCAGTACCTGGCCACATCCCGGCACCTGGCCACAGGCTTGGCCCACCAGGCCATGGATCGACCCGAACTGGCCAGAGAGGACTTCACCCGGGCCGAGGCGCTGATCGCCGTGAAGGTCGCCGAGAAACCCGACGCGGGAAGTTTACGGGCAGCCCACGCCATCGCCCTGGCGGGAATGGGCCGTTCCGAAGAGGCACTCGCCGCAGTCCAGCTTTCTTTGGATTTATTTCCTGCCAGCAAGGACCCCTGGATCGCCACCTGGCGGATGTGGGACCTGGCCTACGTGCAGATGCTCTGCGGCCAGGCCGAGGATGCGGTCCGAACCCTGGAATCCCTCATGAGCCGACAGACCGACATCATATCGCCGGCGATTCTGCGCAATTCTCCCTACTTCGACGAGCTGCGGGGACGCGAAGATTTCCAGCGACTGCTCTCGGATCAGAGTTGAGTCCGCCGCCATACTGTTGATGCGAAGCTGGTCTGCTTCATATACCTTGAATACGCCTGATTCTTCGTTTTCCAGGGGGTGGAACGGTGCAGGAACCAGGATCCCAGGACGCGGAACAACTCGACGATCCGACGCAGACGAGAGCACAGTCGGTGTACGCTGCTGCTGGAGAAGCTCCCCTCGATGGGCTGGGTGAGCGATTCCGGATTGACGCCTTGCTGGGTCGTGGCGGCATGGGCGAAGTATATGCCGCGCAGGATCTGACCCTGGGCCGCCAGGTGGCTCTGAAGGTCATTCGGCCTGAGAGGCGCCTGGCGCCCGAGGCCAGGGACCGGTTCGTGCGGGAGGCCCGTCTCCTTTCTCGCCTCGACCACCCCGGAATCTGCCGGATCCACGACCTGGTGGAGTCCGACGGACGCGATTTCCTCGTACTCGAACTCATCAAAGGCCGTACCCTGGGCATGGCCCGTAGAGGACTGGACGACAAGACCCGCCTGGATGTGGCGATACAGGTCGCCAAGGTCCTCGAAGCGGCCCACGCCGAGGGCATCGTCCATCGCGACCTCAAACCCGACAACATCATGCTCACATCCGACGGCCAGGCGAAGGTACTGGACTTCGGTCTGGCCCGAGATCTGGACGCGGCAATCGAGCCCGTGACCAGAGCCCGAACGAACGACCCTCCCCTGGATCCCGACGCTACCACGGATCTGCGATTGGGTCTTTCCGGCAGCAGCGCCGTCATGGGCACTCCCACTTACCTGAGCCCTGAACAGGCCCGTGGCGATGCAGCTACTCCCGCGAGCGACATGTATTCGTTTGGACTGGTCCTGCAGCGACTGTTCACCGGGCAGCGCGGCTACGAGAAGTGTGACAGCGTCGAGGTGATCCTGGAACAGGCGCGCGACGGCCGCACCGTGCCGGCCAGCGGCACGGATCGCGATCTGGTCCGACTCATTGAGCGTCTCAAGGGTCGTTCTCCTGCCCTGCGTCCCACGGCGGTCGAAGTGCGGCGACGACTTACCTGGATTCAGAACAAACCCGTGCGCCGTTTCCGACGCCTGATCGCCACCGCCGTCATCGTCGTGACCCTGGCCGCCGGTGCCAAGTACATGTTCGACCTGCGCCACGAACGTCGCATCGCCGAGAGCCATCGTGCCGAAGCCGAGGGCCTGGTGGAATTCATGCTGGGCGATCTGCGTGAGCGCCTGGAACCGGTGGGTCGCCTGGATGTGCTGGACGAGGTGGGTGATCGCGCCCTGGCCTATTTCGCCGCACGCTCGGCGGACCAGCGCTCGACCGCGGACCATCATCGCTTCGCCCGGGCCATGAATCAGATCGGCGAAGTACGTCTGAATCAGGGCGATCTGGAAGCAGCGCGTGAAGCCTTCACGGAGGCCCACCGGACGGCGAGTGCCCTGGTGGACCAGGACGCACACCAGGGCGAGTGGCTGCTGACCTTGGGAGCGGCGGAGTTCTGGCTGGGCAATGTAGCCTACCTCGAGGGTGACCTGGACCGGGCGGAGACGGCGTTCATCGCTTACCAGCAGGTGGCCGAACGCCTCGTGGAGCTCGACCCTCGGAACGAGACCTGGCAACGGGAGCATGGCTACGCCCACACGAATCTCGCCGCCTTGCACGAAGCCCGAGGAGAAACGGCGGCGGCCCTGACTTCCCTGGATGAGAGCATCGGCATCAAACGCTTGCTTCTGGCGGCCGCGCCGGACGATCCGGACCGACGCAGTGACCTGGTCAACTCGCTCGCCTGGCAGGGCAGTGTCCTGCTGTCGGCCGGCGACCTTTCGACGGCCCATGAACGTTATGCAGCAGCCGTGATCGAAGCAGAGGAGCTGGTTGCCGTGGATGCCAACGACATGAGCCACCTCGAGATGTTGTCCAATCTGTTGAATTTGCAGGCCACGACCACCGAACGACTGGGAGACACGGATCAGGCCTCCGAGAGTTTTCAGGACGGGTTGCAGCTCTCGCGCCGGCTGGTGGACCATGACCCCAGCAATGCGACCTGGCGCCTGGGTCTGGCCGTCGACCACATCGCCTTGGGGATGCACCTGGTACGGGCCGGTGAACCGGAGATAGCCAGGGAGCACTTCGCGACCGCGGTTGCCATGACCGAGGAGCTGATGTTCACCGAGTCGAACAATATCGAGTACTCGGCGCACCTGGCCGATGCCCAGCGCGGATTGGCTATCGTAGCGGTTGCGGACGATGATCACATCAACGCGCGGGTGCACGTCACTCTTGCCCTGGAGGCTGCCCGGACCCTGCAGAGTCAGGGTGAAGAACATGTCGCGGCCGAAACCCTGGCGAACTGCCTGTTGCTGGCGGGAGAAATCGACCAGGCAGCGGGGCGTTCTACCCAGGCTACCGCTATCTGGCAGGAGGCCTACGAAGTAATGCTGCCCCAGGCACAAATCAGCCGAGCCACCACGACTCAGGAGATCTGGATGCGTGTGCTCGTCGTCCAGGGGCGCACCGCCGAGGCCTGCCAGGTTGCAACCGCCTTGCGGGCCTCGGGATATGCGCGACAAGACTTCGTCAGATTCTGCGAGGAGCATTCGCTCGTTGTCGTCGCCGGAGCTTCCAGCGACTGAATAGCCGGGCCACCGGCCCGGTCCCTTGAAACCAGGAGGCCTTCTGTGAGCAAAGTAACCCTAGACGTCAACCTGGGCCCCCACGGCAAAGTGGTTCTCACGGAGGGGCACAAACCCGTGACGCTGGTGGAAATTCGCAAGGACCGAGATATGCTGATCGAGATCGGCACGGGTTTCGGTACCGGCGCCAATGTTTCCGCGTTCGGCCTTTTCCACACGAAGGAAGGCCGTAAGGGATCCAGTATCGGCACCTGGCGACGCACCGAGCCGGGCACTCAACCCAGCTCGATACTGTCGGTGAGTTCCAGTGGTCCAGCCGCAATCGTGGTCAAAGATACCGATACCACGAATGAGGACGGCTTGTTCTTTTTCAGCGTCCACGTGACCGACGGCAGCCAGGTCTTCGACACCGACCCGGAACTGAAGGTGAAGAAGATCGGCGGCGACGCACAGCATCACGAAAGTGTCGGCTAGTCGCTGTTGGCGTCGACCAGGAATTTCACTTCGCCGTCCAGAACACCGGCTGCGCGGCCAGCAGCGGCCGAGGCTGGATCGGAAATGAAGGCGCGGGCTCGATCCATGTCCATTACCTCGAAGATGAAGTACACGTTGTTCGGATCCTCGATGTCCCGCCACAGGTGCCGCAAGCGGAGACCGGCCTTCCTGTGAGCGACCGTGTGGGAATCGAAGACCTGCTTCCATCGGGTGTAGCTCTCGACTCGATTGCGACAGAGCATCGTGTGCATATCTGATCTCCTCTCGCGGCGCATCTATTGATCTCGGGCATCCATTTCTGGTATGATTCGTGGTGGAATCGGCCCAACCCTATCATTTCGGGCCGAGATCGGGGATTGCTTCCACTGGGGGACCACCACATGGATCATCGTAAAAGCTATTTCATTCAATGCCTCACGACCCTGCTGATCTTGTTCCTGATCACCGCCGCTGCGGCCCAGGAAGAAATGAACAATGTCTCGCTCGAGGCTGCCTGTTCGGGCTCGCAGATCGAGATCACCATCGAACTCGACGTCCAGTACGACCTGCCCGAAGGCTGGGTCGGCTGGGTGGTCGAGCGAGTGCCCGTCGGAATCTGCTTGCCGACCGAGGCGATCTGTCCGGTCACCGATTTTCCCGTCGGGGCGGCTACGTACACGCTCTACGACACGCCCGACCTGCCGGACTATCAGCACAACTACCGGATCAAGGGAGTGGACGCCGACGGCGGACGCCACTACATGAGCCTGCCGCAATGGCCTCCCGGTTGGTACTCGCACGACTACATAGGTTGTGGGACGGCTCCCGCGGGCCGGGGCACCATCTCCTCGGAACCGGGCTGGACCATCAGTGTGGTCAACTGTCCGGACATGTGCTGGATCGAAAGCTGGTTCCTGTCGGGAGACACGTGGATTCTCGACGACCTGGTCGATACCGGAATCGTGGTCGATCTCTACGGCACCATCGACGCCAACTTCGAAGGCCCGTATATCATCGTCGAGAGCTTCGAGATCGTGGATGATTGCAATGCCGTGGCCGCCGACGAGACGACCTGGGGTGCGGTCAAGAGCATGTACCGCTAGTTCGCCGACGGCTATACCACCGAAGGGTCGCACAATCAATGTGTGACCCTTTCTTCTGTCGTGCGTATGATCAGGGAACGGCTCTTCGAAAGGAACAACGATGAAGCGACGGGACTTCTGCCGGCAATCCTTGCTGTCCGCCTTGGGTATCGGCGCTGCGGTATCCACCGGAACGCTGGCTGCCGATCTCGCTCAAGCAGGGACGCCGACAAAACACCAGCCCGCGAACAACTCGGTTCACATGATGGGTGAGGGCCTGTTCCTTTCCCCCGCCGACAAGGCCACAGCGATCAGTGCCCTGGTTGCAGGCGACGAGTTCGCCACGGACCGCTATCTGATCGGTGGGGCAGTGGAACGGCTAGAGATCCGAATGGCCGAGTTGCTCGGCAAGGAAGCGGCGGTTTTCCTGCCCACCGGCACACTGGCCAATCACCTGGCCATCCGCGTGCTCGCCGGTCCACGACGCGTGGCCATCGCCGAAGACGACAGCCATCTGGTCAACGATGCCGGCGACTGCCTGCAGGCGCTCAGCGGCATCCGGTTGGAAACCGTCGCCGGGCCCGCCGACGTCGCCGGGATCGAGGCCGCCCTGAAACGGTTGCGCCAGAGGCGTTTTGCCCCGGAGGTAGGGGTGATCTCCCTGGAGTCACCGTCGCGCAGGCGGTTCAATGCCGGACTATCCCGGGAAGTACTGGCCTCGATCCGCGATCTGGCACGACGCGAGGGTATCGCCGTACACCTGGACGGCGCCCGGTTACCGATGCAGTGCGCCCACCAGGATTGGGATCTGCAGAGGGCCTGCAAGTATTGCGACACCGTCTATGTCTCGCTGTACAAACTCTACAACACCACCGCCGGCGCCATCGTCGCCGGAGACTCCGGAACTGTCGCCGAGATCAGGAAGCTACGAGGTCCCTTCGGTGCGGTGATGTATCAGGCCTGGCCCGTTGCCGGCGTCGCCTTGGGGTTCTGTGACGACTATGCTGCCGACTACAGGGCGGGATTGGCCTGCTACGAACAGGTCGCCGAGAGACTTGTGGGCAGCGAGCGGTTGCGTATCCGACCGATCGAAAACGGAACGAATGCGAACTGGCTGCAGGTGACAGGAGGCGATAGCGAACGATTCGTGGAACGTCTCGCCGAACGGGACGTGCACATACTTGAGCCCCGACCGCAATGGGATGGTCTATTGATGATGGTCAACCCGACATGGGCCCGGCGCGAGCCGGAGGATCTGGTTGAAGCAATGATGTGGGCGGCCGGTTGACCGCCCCCGGCGCCAGGATCACAGTCATCAATCGACCGATCTGAGCAAGACATCGGCGGCCTGCTGCCGTGCCCCACCCGCTTATCCGGGTCCGGCTCATCGATCATCCCGCTTGCCGGGCCGGTCTATCGGCGAACCACCGGCTCTCGGAAGCCGTCCTCTCTAGTCGCTTTCCTGCCGCACATTCAGCTCCGTGACGATGCCGTCCTCCACGCGCACCCTGACGACCATGGGCTGGCAGCAAACATGGCAATCTTCCACATAGATCTGTTGCGGCACCGAGGCATCGATGAGCACGGCTAGGGTCTCCCCGCAATAGGGACAGTCCAGGGTGTGGTCATCCTGGAGGTTCATGGAGTTCCCGCTGTACCACCCGCGCTGTCTTCACCGCTCGAACTGCATAGGCGATGCAGCCGATGGTCAGCAGAGCGCCGCACACCAGCGTGTAATGATCCGGCTCGTTCCAGGGCAGAAAGTAGAGCCCGCTGGCAATGACGGCGGTGCCGCCGCCGACAATCATCAGGTCTAAGGCGGAACGGGCATTGACTTCATACCAGACCGCTTCATCTGCAAGGGTTTCGCTCAGGCGCACTCCGTACAGGGAGTTGGGGGGTACCTTGCGCATCCGCAACGGAACCGCAAGCAGGATGAACGCCAGGCCAACGCCCCAGAACAGCAGGATCATCGGTTCTCCTCTCGGTTACTCGTTCTATTCTAGCTGCTTCGAACCAATTAGACCACTTTTTCTACAAATGTAGAACTTATCCCTTGACGCGACTGCTACATTTGTAGTATTTTATTCTACAAACGTAGAAGGGAGCTCGCCATGCGCCTCACCGATTCCGAATGGCAGATCATGAACGCCCTTTGGCTGGGGCATCCAGCCACAGCCCGTGATCTGGCCGAACGCCTACCAGATGATGTCTCCTGGGCCTACACCACCATCAAGACCATGCTGGCCCGGCTGGAGAAAAAAGGGGCCGTCACCGAGAACAAGCGCGGCAACACCAGCCTCTATGAACCGCTCGTGACCCTGGATACGGCCCGCCAAAGCGCCCTGCGCAACCTCATCGACCGGGCCTTCGGGGGCGGCGTGCAACCGTTGCTCGCCTTCCTGGCCCGGGACGGCAAGCTGTCCGATCGGGAACGCCGCGAACTGGAAGAGATCCTCAAGGAAGACGGGGATAAAGGAGTGGACCCATGATCCCGTTGCTCAACCGCGCGGCCGAGGCCTGGTTCGGCTGGATGTGGCCCATGTTCTGGCAGGTGAATCTGTTGATCGTGGTCGTCTGGCTCATCGACGCCGCAATCCGGCGCTGGGCCTGGCCCCAGGTCCGGTACGCCCTGTGGCTGCTGGTGCTGCTCAAGCTGGTGATCCCACCGACCTGGAATCTGCCGGTTTCCGCCACCCAGCAGCTCGCACGGCCGGTGGTTGAACGGTTCGAGCTGCAAACCGAACTCGCCACCAGAACCAGCGGCAACAAATCTCTCCAAACACCCCTCGACGACGCACCTGCAACCGCGACGGCAGCGGATACCGGCGCGCCCAGTGACCCACTGGCCGCTGTCTCGAGCGGCCTTGTCTGGCAGGTCTGGCCGCTGGCGATCTGGCTGGTGGGCATGGGCATGTTCGGCATCCTGCTGTGGCGCCAGCTGCGTAACCTGCGGCGCTGGCACGACGCGCAACAACCGCGACAGACGATTCCACCCTGGTATCACGAGTTGCTGGTCGAGATCACCAGCACCTGGCGGATGGGGCAGTTGCCGGCCATCGTCTTCTCTGAGCAGGTCACAACCCCGGCCGTCTGCGGCGTGCTGAAGCCGGTGCTGTTTCTGCCACGGAACTACCTGGATTCGCTCTCTCGCGAGGAAGCTCGCCACGTCCTGCTCCACGAGCTGGCCCACATGAAACGGGGAGACCTGTGGCTGCATGCAGCGGCCATGGCCTTGCAGATCATCTACTGGTTCAATCCGTTGCTGGCCTTGGCCCGCGGACAGATCCAGCATGTGCGTGAGATCTGCTGTGACCTGACCGTGGCCGGTACACTGCGCGAGCAAACGGATGGATACCGGAACACCCTGCTGGGCACCGCCCGCGAGCTGTTGAGCGAGAACCTGGCGCCTGGTCTGGGTTTGCTGGGCGTTTTCGAAGAGCCATTCCGTCTGGTGCCTCGACTGCGTTGGCTCGAGCGCCCGAGCTGGCAATGGAGGCGACAAGCCGTCGCGACGGCTGCGATCGTGGTCGCCGTCTCCGTTCCGTTGTTGTTGCCCATGGGCATCCACGGAGCGCCCGCCGGGCTGATGGACAACGGCATCCTGATCGATGACCTGGCGGTCGTTTCCCAGACCCTGGACAGCTACGACGATGCCGCTTCACCCGCCGATCTGGCTCTCTACCAGAAGAATGTCACCCATCGGATGCGTCTGGTTCTCGGGTTCCGAGTAGAGACCCAGCGGATTGGCTTCAGTGAGGTCTGGGTGGGGTCCGGTTGGGTGGTCGAGAAATCCGGGGGCCGCACGCTCATCGTCGATTTCGACAAGAACGTCCTGACGTTCATCGACCACGACCGGGAAGCCTGGGCCACCACCCCGCTACCGCTGGATCTGGATGAGCTGTGCACTCCGGAGGTGCGACAGCAGCTGCGGCACCAGCGCACCAACGGCGAGGTGACACTGACCGGACGCACTCGCGAGGTCCAAGACATCAGTTGTGCCGAGTACCGTGTCGATCAGTGGAGAGAGCGCAACGGCCGCTTCAGCGATCACATCAACTTGAAGGTCTTCGCCTCCGAGGAGCCCGCGTTCGACCGGCGGGTGTTCGCCAAATTCCTGGATGTGCTGCGCCGGTTGCACGATCGACACCCCGAGTATCGACAACAGCTGCAGAAGATACGTGGTCTGCAACTGCGCCTGGAGCTCACGCAAGGTCCGTTGCTCCGTCAGATCAAGCTCGTGGACCAACTGGAGGAGATCGAACTGGTGCCCGTACCGATAGGTCTGTTAGAGGTACCGGCAGGCTACGAGCAGGTGGCGCAGCTAAGTGAAGTGCGCTGAGCCCGCCGACCGGGATTCGGGTTCTGATCTGGGGCCCGGATCTCCGTAACCCTTGCACCCACCTTTGCGTAGATTAACCCTTGAGTCGAATGCAATCACTCCCAGCTAATGATCACCACATTACCGGGCAAGAGGACCTACCATGTCAGCATGTCGCCCCACTCCCGTCCTGTTAGCGACCGCTTTGCTGCTCCTGGCCGCTCGGCCGAGCATCGCAGCCGACGACCACCCCGAACTGCGCGGACCCTATTTCGGCCAATCCCCTCCCGGGAACGTGGCCGAAGTGTTCGCGCCGGAAACCATTTCGATCACGGGGCGATACGAGTTCGCACTGAGCTTCGCGCCAGCCGGCGACCGGCTCCTGTTCACCGTCCAGGTACCCGATCAGGTGGTTCAGGTCCTGCACTCGCGGCTGTACGATGGTCTCTGGTCCCGACCAGAACCCGTCAACCTCGCCCACGGTGCCTGCAAAGACGAGATGGAAGCCTTCTTCGCCCCCGACGGGCGCCATGTCTACTTCGCACCCTACGACGAAGGCATGGACGTACGGATCTGGCAGGTGGAAACCGATGGCGATCATTGGCGCGATCCGGTCCAGCTGACCGGTCCCATTGCCGAGGAGCCGGCGTTCTTTCCCACCTGTGCTGCAAGCGGTGCGATCTACTACACCAACATCGCCAAGCGAGCCCCGTACAGGGCGTGGAAAACCGACGACGGAGAATGGGAGTGCCAGCCCCTCGGCGTTGAGTTCGGCGGACACGTATTCGTCGCGCCTGACGAATCTTTTGTCCTGCTGGACGCTCGCGCTGGTGACAGCCTCGGCAAGGGCGACATCTACGTGGCGTTCGCGACCGCAAGCGGTGACTGGACCACGCCCGCCAACCTCGGCGCCGGCGTCAACTCCGCCCATTCGGAGTCGTGCCCCAGCTTGTCCGCCGACGGGAAATACCTGTTTTTCAGTCGCTACGATGAACCGGATGAAGTGGCCCAGCTCTACTGGGTCGACGCCCGCGTCATCGACGATGCCCGGGCCAAGTAGATCGCCCGAAGAGCCGGACTATTCGACCTTGTACCCATCGGTCAAGGTGCCCAGAAAAGCAATGATATCCTCCAGCTCGGTGTTGCTCAGCCCCAGGTTGCCCAGCTCCTCCTTGTTCACGGTCTCGGCCACTTCAGGGGCTGGCCAGGGCGCAACGTCGCGGGAATTGTAGAAGGCCATCACTTCGAACAGGGTGTTGAAGACGCCGTTGTGCATGTAGGGGCCGGAGACCGCCACGTTGCGCAAGGTCGGAACGCGGAACTTGCCGTTCTCCGCCGGGTCGTTCACCGTCACGCCCAGTCCCAGATCGATCCAGTCGCGACCGGCGGGGTTCAAGGACTCGTCCAGATGCAGGAACGGATTGGCCGGATTGCGGGGCACCCCCAGGTTGTCATAGGTGTAGTCCGTGAACAGGGGCGGCGTGCCATCCTCTTCGACGTGGCTCGGGTGGCAAGCGGCGCAGTTGCCCTTGTCCTCGGCCTCGAAGAGCTTCAGGCCGCGCAGCTCCTGTTCCGTGAGCTCGACTTCGCCCTTCAGATAGAGGTCGTACTTCGAATTGAACGGAGCAAAGTCGTGGGTGCGCTCGAAGGCCGCCATCGCCCTGGCCATATTGCGGTAGGCGGTTCCTGCATCCACCAGCGCGTCGGCGCCGTAGACTTCGGTGAATCGTTCTGCGTAAGGCAAGGACTTCAAATTGAATGCGATGGTCGCCGTGTCTGGGTTGGCCATCTCCAGTGGATTCAGCGGCGGCCCCATGGCCTGCTCTTCGAGGGTATTGACCCGACCGTCCCAGAAAATCCCCCCCTCCCAGATCCCTTCTTCCTTCTCGTAATGCAGCGGCGGCGCGAACATCGAATAGGCCGCCGGCAGATCGTTGCGATTGCCGTACCGGCCATGGACGACCCCACGGGATACGGGCAGATCTCGGAACGGATTGGCGAATCCGATCTCAGGGGCATGGCACTCGGAACAGGCCTGGCCCGGAGGCGTCGAA
>Ga0070728_10005458_pt1 | contig 12526 bp, 12 predicted proteins | sample tdDd471_FD_66723 | JGI IMG/M metagenome (GOLD analysis project Ga0070728, IMG submission 66723) | Marine sediment microbial communities from the Atlantic coast under amendment with organic carbon and nitrate - tdDd47.1 | ecosystem: Environmental > Aquatic > Marine > Coastal > Sediment | place...
TCATTGCGAACGAGAGGGTGAATAGCAGCCCTGGGCCAAGCGCGTAACGGCCGTTCGTTAACCGGTTGCCACAATATCTTCCTGAACGCATACGCTGTCAGCCGTTACCGATAGTTTAATTACTCTGTATATCATGTGTAGTCGGGCAACGGCTATACTTCCGCGATGCAGAAACTGCTAAATCATGAACGCGCTATTGAAGTCATGGAACGCGAGAACCTGGACGGGTTGATTGCTCAGTTGCCTGTCAACAGCTATTACCTGAGCAGCTATTGGGGTTTGTTTAATACGCCCACTGGTTATGACGGCAGTTATTTTGCGTTGCTGCCGCGCGATCCTGACGCGCCGGCTGCACTTATAGTTCCTGCACTGGAAATACGGCGGCTGGAAACGGAGCGTCACAAGGGTGCAGGCACATGGATGGAAGACGTTTACGCTTATAGCAGCGAGCCAGAAACGGCTGCCGGAGAGATGTTGCTTGATGATGGTGCGCGTCGTGGTAACGATTACACGGGTTGGCCCGTCGCTGACCCTGCAGAATTAACTGAACTGGAAACAGACTGGTGTGCGGTGACCCGGCATTTGGGTGGGCAGATGTCGCCAAATGCATTTCAGGCACTGGCCCGCGCAATCAAAGCAGCGGGGCTGGAACAGAGCGCGTTGGGCGCGGACGATGCGCGCACTGCCGGGTGGCTTAAAGACCACGGGCTGCAGAAACTGCGGGTGAGTTACCGCCCGCAACTTTTCAACGAGATCCGGTTGATAAAAACCGCCGCCGAAATCGAGATTCTCCGTCAGGCGGCACATATCAACGAAATGTCCCTGCTGGTCGCGGCCGATTCGATGCGTGTCGGCTCGACCTGGGATGAGCTGGAAAACATGTACATGATGAGCATGGCTCAGCAGGGTGGTCGCGGTGTTTATCTCATGTGTGGTGTCGGCGAGTTGCCTGCCACTAAAGTTCGTAAGGGCGAACCCGTGTTTTTCGACGCGCTTGGCCAGTACCGCCATTATCATGGCGACTTCGGGCGTTGTGCAGTTGTTGGCGCACCCGCCCCTGATCTTCGCAAGCGGCATGCACATTTACTGGCAGGGTGGGATGAAGCCCAGTCTTTGCTCCGGCCCGGTGTTAAATACAGTGAACTCAGTGCTGCTGTGGGTGCGGCCGTGCGCAAAGCGGGGCTCAGGAATTTTCGTGATCCGGTTGTGCACAGCCTTGGGCTGGAGCATACCGACGACCCTAAACCGTTCGGGGTGCAGCCGCAGACGAAAGCAGACCAGGTGCTGACGCCCAACATGATCGTCAATATTGATATGCCGCATACCGAGATAGGTTGGGGTTCCATCCATATGGAAGACACCGTGCGCATGACCACCTATGGTTTCGAACGCTTGAGTGAAACGGATATGAATATTCGTATTGCCGGAGAATGATGGGCATTCGAGCCGTCGGTCATCGGTTGTTGCGGATTGATTCAGACTGCTCCTGATCGGGTGCGCAGCTGCTCGATACAGTTGCGGTGTGGTAAAAATTTGGTGGTGAAGATGCTGTTCTGCGAGTATTTTTTACGCCTCGAAGTATGGGTATAGTATCCGCGCGAAATCTGCTATTTTAGCGGGCAAGAATTTAGCAATGGGGTAACCAGGTGAAGCCCGATACACGTGACACTCAGGAACATGTTAGCCAGAATTCTGCATTCCTGGTCATACTTGGCGGTTTGCTCGTGATGATCGGTGTGATCGCAATGGCTGCGCCGCTGGCGGCTGGTATCGCTGTTGAAATGTTCGTTGGCGTCATGATGCTCAGTCGTGGCGCTATGCAGCTTTACTATGGCGTCAAGGTGCGTCACTGGGGTCATCGCTTTGGTTCCTATATGGGGCTTGGGTCTATCGTTATAGCGCTGCTGTCGGTCGCGGTTGGCGTATTGCTGCTGATTAACCCAATCGCCGGACTGCGTTTTCTAACCCTGTTGCTGGCGGCCTATCTGGTTTTAGTCGGCGGCCTCGAAATACTGCATGCCATCGAGCTCAGTGCAGTTAAAGGCTGGGGGTTCATATTACTTAGTGGCTTAGCCGGAGTAGCGTTAGGTGTGCTGATCTGGCGACAGTGGCCCATCTCCGGGCACTGGGCTATGGGCGTTATGGTAGGGGCCAGCTTCGTGGCCAGCGGTATGAGCATGGCGATGATGGGCGTAGCCGGCCGGGCCAAACTTGCGTCATTGTCTTAGGGGCAATCTGCCTGAGCTGAAAAATCGCTTGAAAAAAATTTCTTAACCTCCATTCCTCATATCATTTTGGCGCAGTGCGTAGCGCTCTGCAGTTGGCAGCAGACACCAAACAGAGAAACTATAATCTCCAGTGTGACTGACAAGACCCCGCCTGCGCTGTATTCCTTTCGCCGTTGTCCCTACGCGATTCGTGCGCGACTGGCATTGCGCTATTGCGGAATCAACGTGGCGTTGCGGGAAGTAGTGCTGCGGGATAAGCCGGAAGAATTAGTAAAGGTTTCGCCTAAGGCAACAGTGCCGGTGCTGGTAATCAATGAGGGTGAAGCAGATCAGGAAATTATCGACGAAAGTCTGGACATCATGCTCTGGGCGCTCGCGCAGAATGATCCAGCCGGCTGGTTGGATGTTGACGCCGAACTGGCGAATAATCTGATCGATGCCAATGATGAGCAGTTCAAGCCCTGGCTTGATCGCTACAAGTATCCGAATCGTTACCAGGGAGTCGAGCCCGGCGAAGCACTTGCGCATTGCGAGACATTCCTGGATGAACTGGAAAATCGATTAGAGCGGCACGCTTATATATGTGGTGCGCGGGCCAGTATCGTCGATTTTGCTACTTACTCGTTCGTGCGACAGTTCGCGTTTGTGGACATGGAATGGTTTGAATCCAGCCGCTACGTCGCCTTAAAAAACTGGTTGCGAGCGTTTATGGAATCCGGGTTGTTTGCTGCGGCGATGACGAAGTATCCGCCGTGGCGAGCGGGGGATTCGGTGACACTCTTTTAGTCATGTGTTGTGTGGCTGCATCAACCGAAAGCAGGGAAAGACTGCTGTTGCAGTATAATTTCGGTAAAAGCCACGAAGAGGCGGCGCCATGGAATATGCAAAAACTCAACGCAAGCTAAACGAATGCCGAAAAGAAATTACCGGGCTGCGCGAGCAGATGCGGGAGCTGCAGGGGGCAGTTACACCGCAGGCAGTTGAGGACTACGAGTTCACCGGCCCTGCCGGACCGGTGCGCCTTGCAGAACTGTTTGGCGCCCATGACGCTTTGTTCGTCGTTCACAATATGGGGGCTGCCTGTAACTATTGCAGTTTGTGGGCCGACGGTTTCAACGGGTTGGTGGATCAGATCGAAAGTCGTGCGGCCTTCGTTGTTTCTACGCCTGATTCCCCAGATGCCCAGCAAAAGCTTGCGGCCAAATGTGGTTGGCGTTTCAAGATGGTAAGTCACCAGGGGAATTCATTTGCCGAAGACATGGGTTACACGAGTAAGCACGGTTTCGAGCCCGGTGTGTCCGTATTCAAGCAAGACGGCGAGCAGGTGGTCAGGGTGTCTGACACGACCTTCGGGCCGGGCGACGACTTTTGCAGTATCTGGCATCTCTTCGGTTTGTTGCCCGAAGGCGCAGATGACTGGCAACCCTTGCGCTGGGATTTACAGTAATGGCAACACTGGCCCAACTGGAAGAACAAAAACGCGAGTTGGAAGAAAAGCTAGATGCGGGCGACATCTCAGCGGAAGCCGCACTGGCTAGAATCGATGCTGCTATCCGCTCGCGAACTAAGAAAATTCAACACAGCCAGCAGCGCCTCGCGGCCGTCAGGAATGCGGTGGAGAAAGGAATGTCGGTGGAGCAGGCTAAAGCGGTAAAGCCAAAAACAGCAGCGCAAAAGAAGGCCGCTCGACGCACGGATAAATCTGTTAACCGCTTCGAGTAAGCCGATCCCTGTCGCAGTTGCACGTCGCTTATGGCGAAGTCGTGGTGTGTCTCGTCGGCGGTTGCAAAAATTGCGCCTGCTAATCGCTTTACCTGAGCCCTAAGCACGAGCTGGCGATAGCGTATCGATATACCTTGTTTGGACGCGTTTTTTGGTTCAGAGTCTTGCCCTGGTGTTTTTCTTAACCGCTTCAACAAAAGGTAGTTTTCGTGTCCCATAGCTCTGTCCGGTTTCATGCGCTCATTGCCTTTGTTCTCGCGGTATTTATTGGTGGTTGTGCCAGTTCGAGCTGGACTTCGTCCTCCCCGGAAGTAGAGGCAGATACAGGGCGACTGCGCGGTTCGGTTATTGATGGGGTCAATTCATTTAAGGGTATTCCTTTCGCCGCAGCGCCGGTCGGCGAATTGCGCTGGGTTCCGCCGCAGCCTCCGATAGCCTGGGATGGTGTGCGTGCTGCGACCGAATACACTCCCCATTGTGCCCAGATAGACCCGGGCATTCTGTGGTTTGAACTGGATGCAATTAGCGAAGATTGCCTGACCTTGAATGTCTGGTCACCGGCATCCAGTCAGAGTGCCGGTTTGCCGGTAATGATCTGGATTCATGGCGGTGGTTATTCCAACGGTTCGGGCAATATTGCGCGCCTGAATAGTCCGGCATTTGCGAAACAGGGCGTGGTGCTGGTAACCGTGAATTACCGACTCAGTGTATTCGGATTTCTTAATCATCCGGCGCTTGCTGCCAGTCATCCCGATATGCCGACAGGTAATTATGGTTTGCTGGATGTAATCGCCGGTTTGGAATGGGTGCAACGAAATATCGCAGCATTTGGTGGTGATCCCGGTAACGTTACTATTTTTGGTGAGTCGGCGGGTGCGGGGCTGGTTAATTTGTTGCTGGTTACACCGAAGTCACAAGGTTTGTTTCATCGAGCCATCAGTGAAAGTGCTTCGGTTGGGCTAGCGCCTGATCCGTATCCCGACAAGCGTGCCGGGTTTTTGCCCCCGGCCAACAAACTCGGTACCAATTACGCGAAGAAACTGGGGATTGCCGACTATAAATCTGCTTCACCGGAGGTTGCGGCCGCTTTGCGAGCTATGACTACCGAGCAACTGCTCAGTGTTCTTGAGATAGTAGACCGCTATACCCCTGTCGTCGATGGCGTGACGTTGCCGGATCAGGTCGGCGCGTTGACGGCAGCGGGTAAGCAGCATCGTGTGTCCTATATCACGGGAGGTAATAGCTGGGAGGCGAGTCTGGGGCGCGAGGTGGGCGGCGGTTTTTCGCCTGAATTTGCGGCGAAGCTGTTGACGCAGGATGACAAAGAGCGGCTTTACCCGGGGTTAGGCGGCGATGCATTGGCTGATCAGGTTTTCGGTGACCTGATCGTTTTGTCTGGGTCCCGTTACACCGCAAATCAAATGGTGAAGGCCGGTGTGCCTGTCTACAGCTATTACCTGTCTTACGTTGCAGCCGACCGCCAGGCAACGCAGCCCGGAGCGGCGCATACGGATGACATCGCCTTTGTGTTGCAGACCCTCGATAATGAGTCTGATCTTGAAGTCATTACAGAAAAAGATCGAGAGGTTAGCGCGTTAATGAGCGCATACTGGGTGCAGTTTGCCAAAACAGGTAACCCCAATCGCGATGGCTTGCCCGAGTGGCCAGTTTACGCCGCTCCCGATGGCTCAATTCTTGAGATCGGCAATACCGTCGATGTGCGCGAAGCGTTTATGCAGGAACGAATGGAATTTCACATCAAACGTGGCAGCGATTTAACGGAAAAAACGCGTAAATAGCGTGAGCCGGTGAAGGAGGGTGACGAAGCAGATCGTTCGTACCTCGATTCATTCGTTCGTTTGCTCTTCGTGTTCTGACTGCCCATCAGTTTATCGTCAGGTTTCTTTTTATGCGTAATTTTCTTAGCTATGCGTTCCGACCCTTTTTCCTGTTGAACGGAATTTTTGCGGTCGCAGCGCTGGCAATCTGGGTGTTCGCTTTGCATGGGGCGGGGCCTGACACATTGCCGGTCAATAGCAATTATTGGCATGGTCACGAAATGCTGGTTGGTTTTGCTATGGCAGCGATCGCCGGCTTTAGTCTGACGGCAGTAGCCACCTGGACCGGACGCCCGGCGTTAAAGGGCGGACCATTGGCTGTTCTGGTGCTGGCCTGGCTAACAGGTCGCCTGGCTATGGGCTTCGGAGCACTGTTGTCAGCAACCTGGGTAGCGTTCCTGGATATGGCTTTCCCGCTGCTGTTGGTTTTGTTTGTTGCCCGTGAAGTCATCGGCGGTGGCAGCCAGCGAAACTATCCTGTCGTTTTTATCACCGTGCTTCTCGCCCTGTTTAATTTTTTGTATCACGCCTCGGAGCTCGGTTTGTTGCCCCTGTCGGCAGGGGCGGATCGCATAGCCCTGTATTTGTTGATTCACCTGATTTTGTTGCTCATCACCGTTATAGCTGGCCGAATCGTACCGAATTTCAGTGCCAACTGGCTCAGGGCACATGGGCACGAGCATTTGCCACGGAGCTATACTTTCCTTGATCGCCTGACAATATTATTGACAGTCAGTACGGGGTTGTTTGCGGCATTTGTGCCCGTCAGTCCGGTTACAGGGTACCTGGCATTCTCTGCGGCGGTGGCACATGGCGTCAGGCTCAGCCGTTGGCGTGGCTTCGCGACCTGGCCGGAACCCTTGTTGTTTGTGTTGCACGCGGCGTATCTGTGGTTGCCGATTGGTTACACGTTACTTGGGTGTGCCGTATTTGGCTGGCTCGTTCCGCCAACCGTTGCGCTGCACGCACTTACGATGGGAGCAACAGGGTTCATGGTGCTGGCGGTGACGACGCGCGTTGCGCTGGCTCATACCGGGCGCAAGCTGCATGCCGCTCGTCTTACGGTGCTCGCCTACTGGATTATGCTGGTAGCGATTCTTCTCCGGGTGCTGAGTCCTTTCGCCGGCAATTATCTCGCTATGGTCGATCTTGCTGCGATCGGCTGGATGCTCGCGTTTGGTATTTTTACCTGGGTGTACTGGCCGATCCTGACTGGGCCATCGGTACAGCAAGATAGCTAGGGATTGACGACCAGAAAAATGTGCGCGGCTGCGGACAAGCAGGACAACACTATAAGTGTGGCCCGACCTGAGGTCTGAAATTTTTGTCCTGCGTACTGTTGTCCAGTCGACTTGGTTGGCCGACCTCTTTTTGAGACTGTGGCCCGCAGGGACGCGGGCCCCAAGCCCACATGGACGTGTTTACGGCGGGTCTCAAAAAGAGGTCGGCCAACCAAGTCGGCTCTGCCATGTTTTGTATATGGTATCGCTAAGCCTTGCGTTTCGGCCCGGATAACTTTTATTAAGTGGGGCAACGGTGGTCCGTGAGCATTGCTAGCGCAATGCTGGTAGCACGTGCTCGCCAATCATTTTCAGTCCATCCATCGGGTCGTCGAACAGACGGATAGACAATTCGGTCAGGCCGCTTTGGGCAAATTTCCGGTAGCGTTCCAGTTCGCGATCGATATCGCTGAAATCGCCCGCCGATGACATGCCGGCTATCAGTCGGTTCACAATATCCTCTGGCACACCCTCGATGTTGCCACTGCGATCACGAAATGCAATCCGGAAGTTATTCCATTTCTCGACCATCAGATCGTATTCAGATTCATCATGCAGATATGGCATCAGGTCCTGCTTGATCATCCCGACAACCGCGCCGCGCCAGATGAGCTCGCGGCGAGCCTCGTACATGGATGCGGCATGGTCTTTCTTGATGTGCCAGGCCCAGAAATTACCGACGCGAAAATCTGTTGCAGGCGTTTCCCGTTTCGCGAGGCCGGCGTGCACGTTTTCCATAGCATCTGGCATCATGGCGGGCGTGAAATCGCTGAATTGAATGCCCTCAGCTATGCGTGCGCCAAGTTGGATCATTTTTGGCCCGCTGGCACAGCTATAGATCAGCGGCCCTTCATGTTCGGCCCAGGCCATACCCCAGGGACGGCGGATTTCAAAGATACCCCCATCGTAACCCATGCTGAACTTTCCGGATCGCGCATGTTGCAATACTTCTATGCACTCGCGAATGGCACGCAGACGTCGATCGGGTTCACTTTTGCGAGTGGCAGGATCGAAAGCAGGCCATCCGGTTCCACCATTACTTGCTTTCCAGCCCAGCGCACCCAGTACACCGCCGCCGCCGCTGACGCCGATCATGGCACGGCCGTTCGCCATCTCGTTCAACGTCAGTATGGCATTGGCCATTTTCAGCGGATGCATTTCCCACGGGCTGATAGCAAGCGGGCCGATGATGAGTCGTGATGTAGCGGTGGCCACCGGCGCAAGTGCGAGAAACGCGTCGTAGTGCATGTGGTAATTGGATGACCACAACGCACGGATGCCCAGCCGTTCCGCCTCAATACCCAGTTCGGCCATTTGCTGCGGACTGACGTCCGGCTCAAGAATAATATCTATGTCCATTTGTTTAGGCGGCTTTGCTAATAGAAGAATACAAAAGAGCGCTATTATGCGCCGCACTTGTGTGCCAATGAATGTCGGTGCACGTACGGTTCGCTGGTTGCACAGGTGCTGTTTGTCGGGTCGGCAATAACCTTAAAGGCCGCGTTGCCATTCTGCACGCAGCGGTGCAGCTTCAGGCGTGAGCAGCGCTGTATCAACCGCCTGTAGCAGACGTTTTTTATCTCTGCCGAGTGTGCCTTTCAGGACAAGGTAATTGGATGCATGATCGCTGCGGAAAATGGTTTGCTCAAGTTCAAGTCCATTTAGCAGGGTGCGCATCTCGCGAAACAGTCCGGGTTGATCAAGTGCTGTGAAATCTCCGCGGAAGCCTTTCTGGTAGCGTTCGTCGCCCAATGGGAAGCTGATGACCAGGGTGGACAAATAATCCGGTTGTGCTGCATTCATTAGCCGGGCTGAGTTAACAGCATGTTGCGCGCTGTACTTTTCTCCACCCATGCCATTGAGGATCATGACCGAGCTCTTGCTGCCGGCTGCCTTGATTTTTTCGAGAGCGGCTAATGAAGAAGCGAAAGTCTCGCCCTTACTGATGCGCTCCAGAACCAGGTCATCGCCACTTTCGCAGCCCACGTAATAGAGACTCAGGCCCAGCTCGCGCAGCTCGGCCAGTTCATCCACCGTTTTGCGTTGCAGATTGCGGGGCAGGCAGTAACTTGACACTCGCTGCACATTCGGCAGATTCCGGTTGATACTTTCCAGAATCAGCTTGAGTCGCCGAAACGACAACGTCATGGCATCGCCATCTGCCAGGAATATCCTCCGCACGGTGGGGTCAGTTGCTGCCACGATAGCCAGTTCGGCTTCAATGTCTACCTGGGGTTTCAGGCGGAAAGTCTTCTGCGGTTGGGTATACATCTCGCAAAATGTGCACTTGTTCCACGAGCAGCCGTTGGTCACCTGCAATATGAGTGAACGGGCCTCAGAGGGAGGGCGATAGAGCGGCTCTATGTAGTGCATATCGCGAGCTAGTCAGGCGTCGATGGGCCGGCATCAGCCTGATCGCAGATGGCCTGCAGTTTTCTCTGGCGCATCTTGCGGTATTCCGCAACGTGCGGGTCGAATTCCATCAGTACCTCACCCTTCGCATCTTCGGTCCGAATGGGCCTGACGCTGAACAGCGGTTTCTTATCCTGCCAGAGGGCGCCCATATCGGCCCAGTGTTTAATCTGCGAAAAAAGCCAGCCAATAATCGGCCAGCGAACGAAACCCTGTGCGCTGCGCAGGTAAATCCGTGAATTTTCATCGTCGATCGGCACGGCCGCAAACACGGTGAGGAACTTAGGATGCAGATAAAGGAGTGCCATATTGGGATAAATGATCCTGGACCCTACGGGCAGTTCGGTCGTTGAGGGCGGAAACATGGAAATCAGATTCCCTTTGACGCGGCAACTGACTTCGGCGACATCGGGAATGGACCAGCTCAGGGTGTTGCGATGGACCGTGCCGAGATGGGCAACATCTACCGTATTCTCGATAAACCGGGTAAAGCTCACGGGCCATTCGCGTACCGAGTAAGTGTGCCGCAGCGGTTCTTTTACTTCTTCAAAAAAGGGTATTTCAGCCGGTGCGTTTTCCGGCTCGCCCCAGAACAGGAAAATCCAGCCGGCTTTTTCGCCAACAGCGTAGTGCCTGTTGCACAGGGTTCTGGGGATGAGTGCGCCCGGTTCGCGCAGGGGGGTTTCTATGCATTTGCCGGTCTCGTCATAGCGAAATCCGTGATAAGGGCATTCAACCGCATCGTCCACCACCCGGCCTACGGCTAGTGAAGCGCCCATGTGCGGGCAACGGGCATCAATCGCGCCGAGATGGCCATCGCTGTGTCGCCATACCACGATGTCCTGGCCAAACAGACGTACCGGCCTTTTTTTGCCTGTCCTGACTTCGTCTGACAATGCCACGACGTACCATTGATCTTCGAACGGTTTTTGCGGTTCTTGCATTTAAATGCCTCCCGGATGTGGCAATCTGCCTGCAAAACCCCTCCCGAACAAGCCTGCCGACGCGGCGTTATGTAGTCGGAGCATGGCTGTTGGGCAGGAAAGAATGCGGCAAATGCGGTCATAAGCGCAGCACTTTTCTAAATAGCAAATAAAAACAAAGGCTTATATGCAGGCAGTTTGATCATATGCCTGTTTGCTGCTATAATTTTTCGATTGTAAATCGTTCCAGTCCTTATCTAGCGTTATTTGTGTCAGCGCTGGTTCGAGCGCCAACCCAGCAGTAGTTGAGATATATCCAAGCCGCCACAAGAGCGGGTATCCAAAGCAGGCGCAGATCATACCTTCATCAATCACTGTTGTATTCGCGTACGATTTTGAAGCAACAGGGTTTTTTGCCATAGCGTATGACAGTCCTGCAGTCGGCGAGTGATATTGCCGGCAAATTAGAAAGCAGTGAATAGAAAGACCATAAACTATGCCTAGTACTAATAAAATTACCGCGTTGAGAGAAGAAGCCCCGCCATTTTCAGTGGGTATCGTTGAAGCAACAGATCCTCCGGCAGAAGGCGCCGGAAAATACTGGTGCAAATACACCATCGTGCAAGGTCACAACACCATCAATGGCGTACGCCAGGGTGGAGTGAAAGCGGTGAAGAAAGCCGTCGGCGAAATCGTGACCGATATGAATCAGCGTCGGATGGGTAAGCGTGGCCGTGTGCACCTGACGCCATCTGGCAAGCCCAAAGCTGCGGCACAAGCAAAAGCCGCCGCCGCGCAAGCAAAAGCTAAATAGTTGTTTTTATCCGGGCCAGGCTCCTCGCGGAGCTTGGCCTGCTAGTGTTGCATGTGCTTAATGGCGCAGGCATTCTTCATTTCGTTGTCCGGAACGCACGGTCGTGCGTAGCAATCGTGATGGGGTTGAGGTGGAAGCAAAGCAACTAAGACCTGTGCTGGCGCTGCTGTTCGTTGGCGTGCTTATGGGAGCGCTGGACCTCGCTATAGTCGGGCCGGCGTTGCCGGCTATGAAAGCCGACTTCGCCATGAATGACCGGCAGCTTTCCTGGTTGTTTAACGTCTATGTGCTCTGCCAGTTGGTTAGCGCACCGTTACTCGCCAAAATGTCCGATCGCTACGGACGCCGATCCATTTACGTCTTCAGCGTTTCATTTTTTGCGTTGGGTTCCTTGTTGCTGGTTCTATCTCCCTCGGCCGGGTTTCTGATGGTGGGACGAGCCATACAGGGTTTTGGTGCCGGGGGTATCTTCCCGGTAGCCGCCGCGATTATTGGCGATACTTTTCCTCCGGAAAAACGCGGTGGCGCGCTTGGATTAATGGGCGCCGTCTTTGGTCTGGCATTTCTGGTAGGGCCCGTGCTCGGCGGCATCCTTTTGCAGTTTTCATGGCACTGGTTGTTCCTGATCAATCTGCCGATTGCTGCCGCGCTGATTATCTTCGCGTTACGGCTGTTGCCCGGCAGCGGCACGGCGGAACACAAGCCATTCGATTGGGCGGGAGCCCTGGCACTATCTGCCGCACTCACCGCACTCGCTGTTGCGATAACAAATCTTGACTCGTCTGATGTGCTCGCCAGTTTGCGAACGCTTGATGTATGGCCATTCATCGTCGCACTGGTGGTTTTGATACCGGTATTCTGGCGCATAGAAAATCGGGCGACAGACCCGATAGTTAAGCCCAGTTTTTTCGACTCCAGTCAGATACGTCTGACCGTGATCATCGCCGCGGGGGTTGGTACCGTTGAGTCAGGCTCGGTGTTTTTTCCGTCGCTGGCTGTCGAGGCACTTGGTGTCAGCGCATCCATGGCGGCATGGTTAATGGTGCCATCCGTGCTCGCAATGACCGTTGCCTCGCCACTGGTGGGTAAAGCTCTTTTTTCTGTGGGCTCCAAGCTGATTATTCAGGTTGGGCTGGCATTGGTGTTCGTGGGCGTCTTTATATACGGCTTTGTGCCGCTCACTGTTACGTGGTTTATAGGCGGCGGAATCATAGGCGGTATCGGGTTGGCCGGCCTGCTGGGGGCGCCGTTGCGGTATATCTTGCTTAATGAAGCGCAGGCAGGCGACCGTGCCGCCGCCCAGGGATTA
>Ga0070728_10005462_pt1 | contig 12522 bp, 18 predicted proteins | sample tdDd471_FD_66723 | JGI IMG/M metagenome (GOLD analysis project Ga0070728, IMG submission 66723) | Marine sediment microbial communities from the Atlantic coast under amendment with organic carbon and nitrate - tdDd47.1 | ecosystem: Environmental > Aquatic > Marine > Coastal > Sediment | place...
ACAGCTTCAGTTGGTGGGACTACCGCACCGGCGGTTTCCGGCGGAATCGCGGCCTGCGTATCGATCTGATTCTCGCCAGCGCAGCACTGCCGGTAGTTGCGGCCGGCATCGACAAGGAACCGCGGGCGCTCGAACGCCCTTCAGACCATGCGCCGGCATGGGCTGAGTTCCGCTAGGACCGACGATTATTCGCATCTGGCGGGTTCGCGGGTAGAATGGTCTGACGACTGAGTCAGATATGCCTGACATGCCCTTCGATAACGACACTTACAACCGCGAACTCGGCAGGCTCAAATTTGAGCCCCAGGATCGCCGTGCCGACTATGATGTAAGTAATACCGTATGCGTCAGTAACGCTACCGCAGTGCGCAGCGCTGTCCGGCGGCTGTTTGAAGCCACCTGGCCCGATGCCAGCTTCGATCAGGTGTGGTTGGCATTTTACGATTTCGAGCGACTCTTCAATGGCCAGATGGATGGCTACGAAGGCTGCGATACGGTCTACCACGACATCCAGCATAGCCTCGATATGGTCCTGTGCATGGCCCGGCTGCTGGCCGGCCACGACCAGACCGCCGCCGAAGAACATCAGCTAGGGCCGGCCCGCGCCACCACCGGCATGATCGCGGCCCTGTTTCATGATTCCGGCTATTTGCGTTCAACTGCAGGTGACCCCACGTACAACGGTGCAGAACACACCCTGTGGCATATCCGGCGCAGCGCACTATTTCTGCGTGGCTATCTACCGAAGATCGGCTTGATAGATTCGGTACGGCTGGCCGAAGAACTGGTGCATTTTACCGGCTACGAGAAAGACCTGACCGACATTGAGTTGGAAGACCCGCTCGACTACCGCCTCGGTCATATGATTGGTAGCGCCGACCTGCTCGTGCAGATGGCCGATAAGTGCTATCTCGAAAAATGCCGTGACCGGCTGTATCTGGAGTTTGTTCTCGCCGGAATCGCGATTGCCGATGAGGACGATCAATTAAGGGTGTTCTATCAGTCAGGCGAGGACCTGCTGCGCCAGACGCCATCGTTTTATGCCCGGATTGCATCGCCAAGACTGGAGAATGTGTTTGCAGGCGCCTACCGCTATCTCGACGTTTTATTTGATGGCCGAAACCCTTATATGGAATGCATTGAGCGCAATCTGCGGTATCTCGACAGAGTGATAGAGAGCGGTGAATGGGACAAACTCCGCCGGCTGCCGCCATGCTTCACTGTGCTCCCCGATGCGATCGCGGTAAGCAACGCACTGGTGAACCGCAAACTGGAGAAACTGCGCAGTGGCGACAGACCGCTGCTACTGGCGCGTCGATAATCGCCCGCAAGTCAGGTTTTCAGACTGACAGGTTGCGACAATAAAAAAGCCGGCTTACAGCCGGCTTTTTAGTGGTGGTTTATTCAGTATGCCTAGAATTCACCCAGCTTCGCTTTCACGACAGCATCAATGGTAGCGCGGCGGGCGCGCTCTTCCAGCTCTGCGACTTTTTCCTTAACCAGTTTGTCCTGATACGACTTCGACATATAGCGGGTCGCCGCCAACTCCTGCATTGCATCGCGAACATCTTCCATCAGGTAATAGCATTCCGAGTTGGCGCCTTCGGCAACGATGACCGCCGAGTCCGCTACCGGGCCGTATTTTTTTGCGTAGGCGGCGGCACAGGCCAGATACTTGTCAGATGACTCGGCTATCCTGGCCTCAAGTTCAGGGCCAAGTTTCTTCGCATTCATCTGCGCACAACCGCTTAGCAATGCGATACCCACCAAAGCAACCACTGCCAAACTGCGACTAACTGCATTCTTCATCCGTTGATCCTGTCTTTATATATGTTGTTATTCGATTTGCTGATTGTAGCTGTTTCCGGTGCCTGCGGCACCAACCGGACGCTTACGCCGATTTTACCAATTCACGGGCGGCGGCCAGCAGTCCGTCCCGGTCGGTCGCTTGCGGGTTATCGGCCGCCACTTCCTGCCACTCGTTGCGGCTGATCTCGCGCTCATAGCGCAGTTGGCCGACCTTGCCGTCCCAGATCAGGCGCTCGTTCTGACTACCGGAGGTCAGCTTCATCAGCCAACTGCCAAAATTACCATGCGCCACCAGATACTCATCAACGCTTAGCCCAGCGCCCTCACACAAGGCTGTGAGTTCAGCGGACAGCTGTTCGTCGGTTTCCGGATTGGGCGTCTTCGGCTTGTTGCTGCCGGGTTTTCGCCCTACCCACATAATCGGTTGTTCAGCCATAATGGCACTCCATGCTCAGTTCCGGTGACCGGGCAGGCAATTCTATAGTAGCGAGCCACTCAAGTAGAGCGAGATGACACTAGCCGACGGAAAATCGCGCCGCTATATCCTGCTGTTCTTCACGGTAGTGGCAGCTTTGATGCTGTTGGCCGAGGTGTACGCCCGCTGGCCGGCAACCTTCGATGTGCCTGCCGCCGAGATTGATCCGGGCACCACACACCTGATTCTTGTGTTTCATGGCAGCGAAGGTGTTGCCAACCCCGGTGTTATCGCCGTCGAAAAACAAGTGCGCTCGCTGCTGCGCTCTCCATCTTCACAAGTTGTTCGCTATCGCTGGGCGCCGTGGTCGGACAACCGCTGGCGGGCGGCTGTAAACGGCATGCATATCGGCGAAGCACTTGGCCGGCAGATTACCGCGAGCCAGGTGAACGAACTGCATCTCATTGGCCATAGCGCCGGCGCCTGGCCAGTGTACCGGCTCTGCGAACAGCTGCGTCAGAGCGCCCCGCAAGTCCCGGTAATACGGATAACCCTGCTGGATGCCATTGGCATCAGAGGCATGTTCGACTTTGCCTTCGGTGAAAGGCATTTCGGCCGTTGTGCCGACTTCGCCGAGGCCATCATAAACACCGATGATCCCGTGCCGACCACTAATACGCCACTACCGCATGCCTTCAATTACGATGTAACCGCTTCGCGGGAAGAGGGAATCCCGGGCCATGAATGGCCGCTCTGGTATTACCGGAACCAGCTGCAGCCGTCCTGGCTGAACGTCAGGATGAGACACAGCTTCCTGCCACGTGGGGCCGTTGCGACAGAGGGGAATGCGCGCGCCGCGCCGCCGGAATGATGCCAAACCTTAGTGAAACTGCGCTAGCTCAGGGCCGGGTCAGTCACGCCCGCTTTTGATGCCGCCACCATGTCCAGCACAGCGCTGACCTGATAATCGAAGTAATCGTGCAGCGGAAACCCCTGCAAGCAATCCATTAGCTCGGCCTCGTCGGCAACCGACCACACCATCCAGTAACGCTTGTGGTCCGGCGTAACCAGCAGGTCCGCAAGCTTGCCTTCATTCATCTGCAACTGGGTGTAATCAACCTCTGCCTTGCCAAGCTCCTGATAGACCTCGGGCGGTACCGGCTTCAACTGCATTTCAATGACAAAGTTCTTATCGCTCATTGCGCTATACGTCGGTTTCCGCGCTGCTTTCTGCAGCCGGACCGCAACAGGCCTTATCGCGGGTACATACACAAGTTAGAACGGCCAGACCGGCACCGCAGACAGGCGCGGCAACATAGAGCCAGAGCACTGATAAGTCGCCACTGACAAGCGCCGGCCCGAAAGACCGCGCCGGGTTCATCGAAGCGCCGGAGACAGGGCCACCGAACAGTGCTCCCAGTGCGACGGTTGCGCCGATGGCCACTCCGGCCATCAGGCCTTTTTCTTTTGCGCCGGTCGAAACACTGAGAATCACGAACATCAGCAGGAACGTCAGCACTACTTCCATCGAGAACGATTGCCACAGGCTGCCGGAGGGAATCGTTGCGCCGTAGGTTTCATGTGTCGGGAACCAGACAGTCAGTAGCACGCTGGCGACCACGGCGCCCGCCAACTGGCAAACCACATAGGGCAACACTGCAGCGGCCGGGAACCGGCGGGCAGCAAAAAAGCCCAGCGTGACCGCCGGGTTCAGGTGAGCACCGCTCACGTCACCCACGGTGTAGATCATCGCCAAAACTATGCCGCCAAAGGCAAACGAAATACCCAGATGGGTAATGGCACCGCCGGTCACATCGTTGACTACGACACTGCCTGCGCCTATCAGCACCAGCGCGAATGTGCCGATAAATTCAGCAGTACAGGTACGCAGATTGATATTCACTTGGATCAGGTATCTTTCTGTTGAGGTGAAGGTACGAGTATATTAGCTCAACGCGCAGCATGTTTAATTGCTGCTTGTTTTAAACGCATGAGTAGCCAATGAACCTAGCCCTGATAGCCATTGCCTTCGGCACCGCTTTTCTGGCCAATCTGGTCAGGCTGCCGCCTATGGTCGGGTTTCTCGCCGCCGGGTTCATCATGCACGGGCTCGGCCTTGAAGGCGGCGAAACGCTCCAGACGCTTGCCGATCTCGGTGTCACGCTGCTGCTGTTCACCATCGGGCTGAAACTCGACTTTCGCGACCTGATTCGGCCGGAAGCTTTCGGCGTATCTATCCTGCACCTCTTGATCACGGTGTTGGCATTCGGGGCAATCACGTTCGGCCTCGGCACCGCCGGCGTCTATTATTTCGCCGGACTAACGTGGTTTCAGGCAGGGCTGATCGGCTTCGCGCTGTCATTCTCCAGTACCGTGTTCGCGGTGAAGGTTCTGGAAAGTCGCGGCGAGATGGGCGCGTTACACGGGCGCACAGCCATCGCCATCCTGATTCTGCAGGACATCGCCGCCGTCGGTTTTATCGCTGCCACCAGCAGCTCAGTACCGAGCCTCTGGGCACTGGGCCTGCTGGCATTACCTGCTATCCGGCCACTGCTATCCCTGCTGCTGAAGAAGTCCGGTTTCGGCGAACTGCAGATACTGCTGGGTTTCTGTCTGGCGCTTGCCGGCTACCAGTTATTCGAACTCGTAGGCCTGAAGGGTGACCTTGGCGCACTGGCTATCGGGCTACTGCTTTCCGGGACCAAACAAGCCAGCGAATTGGCGAAATCGCTGCTGAACTTCAAAGAAATATTTCTGATCTTTTTCTTCCTCAACATCGGCATTTCCGGGGCACCCAGTCTCGGCACTCTGCTCGTAGCGGTGGCGCTGCTGTTGTTAATTCCGTTGAAGGGCATGTTGTTTTTCCTGCTGCTAACCCGTTTTCACCTGCGTGCCCGCACTTCGACACTGACCAGTCTGAGCCTGTCGTGCTATAGCGAGTTCGGGCTGATTGTTGCCAGTGTTGCGGTATCGCGGGCCTGGTTGCCGAATGAATGGCTGATTATTCTCGGCCTCACCGTCGCCTGCTCATTCGCCTTTGCCGCACCGATTAACACTCAGGCCCACCATATCTTCGATCGTCTGGCCGGCAGGCTGCGTAAACTCGAAACGCCAACCGTACTGCCGTACGACCGGCCGATCGAGCCCGGCAATGCGGAAATCATGGTGTTCGGCATGGGGCGTCTGGGCACCAGTGCCTACGATACGCTGCAGGAACGCTTCGGCCCGGTTGTGCTTGGTGTCGACCGCAGCATGAAGATTACCAAGCGGCATCAGGTGGCTGCGCGCAACGTCGTGCACGGCGACCCGACCGACATCGACTTCTGGGAACGCACACGCGGGCCTCTGAACATCAAGATGGCGGTGCTGGCGATGCCCGGTCACGAGGCAATTCTAACCGCCATCGATGAAATACGCTCACGCAACGTCACTTGTACTATCGCCGCCGTCGCCTCGAAAGAAACTCAGGTCACCGAACTGGAGCGCGCCGGTGCCGCCGCCTCCTACAATATTTATGCCGAAGCCGGCATCGGCCTCGCCCGGGATGTTATCGGTCTGCTGGAAAAATCTACCGGCTCTGCAGAGAGCCAAGAGGAAGAGGATAAGCCCACATGAATGTCGATATCGTTCTCGACTCACACCTGAGTTCCAATGAATTCAAAGAACTCGGGCTGCTGGCGGAAGAGGCCGGCATCAGCACGGTCTGGAACGCGAGCTATCTGGATGGACGGGACCCGTTCAGCAACATGGCCGAACTGGCCAGAGCGTCCAGCCGGATAAAACTTGCGCCAATGGCGCTCAATGCCTACGAAATGCACCCGTTTCGGATTGCGATGGCACTGCTGACGCTTGGTGAGCTCTGCGATGGCCGGGTAGAAACCATGATCGGTGGCGGTGGCGAAGTCGTCATGGCGCTGGGGATCCCCTTCGAAAAACGCGTGCGCTATGTGCGGGAATGCCTCGAGATCGTCAAAGGCTGCACTTCTGCGCGCCCCTTCAGCTACAAGGGTGAGCTATTCAGCATCGACAACTACGATCCCCAGTGGATCACCCAGGGCGCGCCCTTCGTTTATGCCGGCGCGAACAAACCGCAGATGCGCAGGATGGCTGCCCGTTATGCCGACGGCATATTCATGAGCGACCTGTCGGTGACGCTGGCGACCGAAACCATCGGTGCCGTGCACGACCGGATGACCGAACTGGGTCGTGATAAACAGTCAATGCGCTTCAATAACTTTATGGCGATGTATATCTACGACGATCTGGCCGAAGCCCGGCATGAAGCACGCCGCTGGATCGGCTTCCGCGCCTTGTTCCGTGAGTACATGATGAAGGAGTTTATGACACTGGATGAATTCGAAATCATCATGGCGCATATCCCCGAGATCTATGCGATGGCGCCTAAAAACGAATCATCAGTGGCAGGGGTGCCGGACGCGCTGCTCGACAAATGTGTCGACAACCTGACTCTAACGGGAACACCGGATGACATGGATCATGTCATCGAGCACTTGCTGGAGTACAAAGCCATCGGCGTAACCGAAGTCTGTATTGAGCTTAAAAAGCATCAGGCCGAAAGCATCAAGCTGCTCGGAGAGCGTGTTATCCCGGCACTGCGTTGACGTGCAATACCACCATAATTGCGGCGGCGCCGGCCAGACCGAACAGCTGCAATAGCAAGCTGCCGGTATCGCTATCGCTGCGGGCCGGAGCAAACACCGCTGCCAGCAGAAATACCGCGACGGCAATACTGCTGCGCAGATTCATTACAGAGGGATACAGCACCAGCTGGCACAGATGCAGCAGCAGCAACACCACTACCGCTGCTTCAACCAAACGCGGGTTTAGCACCAGCTTTGCTGATCGCCCGGGTCAACCAACAGTTCACTGATGTTCGCCTCCAGCACCCGGTAGCCGACATTCCCTGCGAGCATTTGCCGGCCTTCGTTCAACAACATCGTCGGGCTCGATTTGACGCCTTTATCGCCGGCAGTACGAACGTCGGTAGCAAGCGCCGCATGTGCCTTACCGTCACGCAGATAACCGAGGATCAGGTCAACCGGCAGCTGTGCCTCATCGACCAATTGGGTCAGCACATCGTTGTTGGAGATATCCAATGCGGCTTCGAAGAAAGCACTGCGCAGCAGCGTATCGAGCCCCTGCTGTACCCCTGCATAATCGGGGTGATCCTGCTCCAGCAGTTTGGCAGCCGACAGGAACAGGTGGGCCGGCATCGATGACAGGGGAATATTCTCGCGCCAGACATCGTCGTGCAGCGTGATGTGCTCAAAACCGGCTGCTACTTCATGAACGTGGTCGGCATAGGCAGGTGCACCGCCGCGTTCCGCCCATTGTTCTGCCATCTTCAGGGGTATGTCGCCGAATACACTGAAGTAGTGGAAATCGAATGACACCTGATCCGGGAAGTTTTCCTGCAACGTCTTGACCCGAACCTGCCCGATGTAGGCCCAGACGCAGAGAACATCGGAATAATGGGCTATAGGTACTGTGTTCACTCATGCCTCCGTTTACAGAGCAATAAAAACAAGGCCGCCGATAAGCCGGAGGCACCGAACAGCATACACATAACAACAATCTGGTAGCGTGCGGCCACCAGAGGAGAAGTGCCTGAAAGTATCTGCCCGGTCATCATGCCCGGCAGCGATACAAGACCGACTGCAAACAGAGAATTAACAATCGGAATCAGGGCAGCCTGCAGCGCGGTGCGCCGTGCAGCGATGGGGTCAATTCCGGCGCCGCATTCGGCGAAGTAGCGTTCAGCTGCAAGGCTGACCGCATTCATGCAACCCGCATAGATCATCCCGCCTAGGGGCAGCAGGTAGCGCGCCTCATACCAGGGCTCTACCGACAGCACCCATTGCGTTATCAGCAGCAGTATCGTGGTTCCGACCACGGCAATAGCCAATAACGCTGCGGGTAGCAACGAGCGGCGGCGGGCGGCAAGTGGCCTGAGTGCAATCCAGCTCGCGGCGGCCAACATAACGGCCAGTACCGCAGCCACCAGCACGGAACTGTCGCTGTCGAAAATAAACGTCAGCAGATACCCGACGAGGACCAATTGCAGCAGCATCCGCGACACTGCGTACAAAGACGTTGCGGCTCCGGCAGACCATGCATACAGCACAGCTATCACCAGAGCGACCGGGACAAACGCGACGCTAAGTGCCGGCAGGGTTATTTCCGGAATCAACGTCCCAACGCCCGACTACATGCACAAACGCAGCACAAGATACGGCGTTAAGTTGAGGAAGATGATGCCGAGCTTAAACACTCCGAGGAACTGGTACATAACCCGTTCCAGCTCATCACGCTTCAGATTCGTAACAAGCCCCTGAGTCTTGTAAACAAGGTCCGGTGCCACGCTTAACAGCAGAACCGCAAAGGCCATCATTGCAGCGTTGATAACGGTCGACCAACCCAGAAATACTGTTAACTGCTCAATACTCATAATGATCTCCACTTAAGCATCTGTCTGAACTACCAATGTACCACCTGTCATTCGATGCTGTTACCGCGGCTTGAGGGCGCATTGCTACTGTGCCAAGCTGAGCCGCCGGCCTTGGGTTTTTTCTTAGAACGGAGACCACACGTGAACTTGAAGACCACCGCATTGATGCTCGGCATTGTGCTTGCCACAGGCTGCACAGCTAACCAACAGCAGGGGGCAACCCGGGGTGCTACCGTCGGAACCGTCGCCGGTGCCGCTGGCGCCATGATGGGCGCACTGGTGTTTGGCGGTGACGTGGGGGATGCCGCACTTCGCGGTGCGGTGATCGGTGCCACCAGTGGCGCGGTCGCCGGAACGATGTCCGGTTCCGAGAAAGACCGACGCGAAGCTGAGGCCCGCGAGAAGGAATACCGTAAACAGCTGGAAGCGCTTCGTAAGGAAATCGGCGACGATGCCTTCGAGGGGTCAAGCCAGCTGGTTAAGTGCAAACACGAAATAGCGCTGGCGTATGGCAGAACAGCCGCACAATCGACCAATCCCGATTACGCTGTCGCAGGCCTCTGGCTGCAGGCGCTTACGCATGCCGATCAGGGCGATATCGCGGCGCTCGACCCGGTACTGGCAACTATTGTCGCCAATGACCCGGGTATCGGCGACATGGCCGCCGCCGAGCAGGAGCTGGCTGCAGCTAGCGGCGCTATTGTCGATATCAGACAGCGTAACGGCTTGCCGGTGGCCTGCGGCTAGCCTGCTGCGGTACGTCTTGCCGCGTCGCGGCATCAGGTCTCGACTCAGCCAAGCCCACACGGTATCCTGCTCGCCCGTGGGGCTTTGCAGAACTCTGCAGAGCACTAACTTATTGTTCTAAAACTCCTTTGAAAAGCAATTGCGCATAGCGCGCAAGGGCGTATGCGTGCGTGCAAACGGCGCACCGGATGTTTCAACATGAAAAAATTATTCCTCGCTTTCGCGCTGGTGTTCGTCAGTCTGCCGCTGCTTGCCGAAGAAACAAGCGAAGCCAAAGATCAGGAAAAAGAAAAGTGGCCGTCGCGCGCGTCGACTGAAGACCTCGACTGGGCTGTTACCGGCTACGTCGCCTGGCTATCGCCGGAGCAACTCGGTGACATGATCATCGGTCAGGCGAAGCTTACCGAGAACAAACTGTATGCCGTGGCACTGACAAAGCGTTTGGTGCGGTGGGATATCGGCTGGGATTTCGAAGTCGAAGGTCAGTTGGCAAAACATGATGGTCCGCTGCAGGATCATTGGGAAATTAACGCGATGGGTAACTTCCGCTGGAACCGCTTTTACTGGGATCGTTACCTGAACACCAGTTTTGCTGCGGGACTCGGGCTGTCATATGCCACCGAAGAGGGCGAGTTTGAGATCATTGCGCACGGCGATACGTCTAAGCTGATGACCTACATCCTGGTGGAGTTGGATTTTTCATTGCCGAAGTACCCGAAATGGGCACTGTCGACCCGCATCCACCACCGTTCCTCTGCCTACGGCACGTTTAACGACAATATCCAAGGCGCGAGTAACGCCTTTGGTGTCGGCCTTAAATATCGCTGGTGAGGCGCTGCCGGGCGGCGCTACAGCGCTTTACGCATCTCGGCCCATAGCGGGCCTTCCTTCGGCGGCTCGGTAACGTACTCGTATCCGTTCTTGTGATAGAACGTCAGCGCTCCGCCCGCTGCCTGTAAGCCGACGCTCTCCAGCCCGGCATCTTTAGCCAACTGTTCCATCGCTGCAACCAGCTTGCTTGCGATACCACGACGGGTGAATTCCGGGTCCATGTAGACCGAATTGATGTTGGCCTTTCCAAGGTCTATCGCGCCGAAGCCGACGATCTGTTCGTCAACTTCAGCCACAACGAACGCATCACGCTGCATCTCGGCTTCGTAGTCTGCCCCGGTGCGCGCATCGAGCCAGTCAAGTACAGATTGATTATCGCGCTCCAGCGAATCGGGCCCTTTCGAAGCGGCCAGATGCACCCTGTGAATACCGGGGCGATCAGCTTTTAAGGCCTTGCGGATCATCCGGAGTTCTTCAGATGGGCCAGATCCCGCTCGGCGACGGCCATACCCAACTCGATCATCTCATCAACCCGGTCAAACTCCAGCGTGCCGCAGGCGTTGCGGGCAATCGTAACCACGGCATCGGGGGGATAAGCAGCCAACTTCTGGCGCGCCAGCGCGCTTTGCATCGTATCGAAGGTCTGGTTCGCAATATTCAACATGTCGGCGCGAGTGGAACCGAGCTTCACGGCCTTGTCAGAGAGCTCATCAAGAAAGCTGGTAACCCGGTCGCGCAAACCATTCGGTGCTGGTCTGTGATCTGTCTTTGTTGGCAGCTTGCCCTCTTCAGCATGGGGTCCACCAAGGTTTACAGCAATCGTCAGATCATTCTTGTCACGGAATGTGGGCGCTATAGGCACAGGATTCAGAATGCCGCCGTCGAGCAGCTGCCGGCCCTGATGATTTGCCGGCGTAAAAAACAACGGCAGCGAAATTGATGCCCGAATCGCATCAAATAACGGACCATGATCAATCCAGATCTCTTTTTCCGCCTGAATATCGGCGGCTACGGCGGTAAACCGGACCGGCAAATCTTCAATCTGCCGGTCGCCGACGAGACCCCGCAGAGCTTCGATGATTTTATCGCCGCGGACAAAGCCACCTTCCCCCACTGATATGTCCAGCAGCTTAACTATGTCGAGTTCGTCGAGCGCTCTCAGCCAGTCGAGATACTCGTCGAGTTTGTCGCAGGCGTAGATACCGCCCATCAGCGCGCCCATAGAGCTTCCGCTTATCGAGCGAATTTCAAAATTATTGGTTTCCAGCCACTGGATAACGCCGGCGTGGGCGAGCCCCCGGGCACCGCCACTGCCGAGAACAAGAGACACCGTTCGTTTGTTTTTCGACACCGCTAGCAGGCCTGGAACCAATCGCCGAAAACGCGCTGCAGTAGCTCGCGATAAAGAACCTCGCCGTTTTCGCCATAGGTGGCAGGCGCGTCCTTGCCCCAGACAACATCCGGCCAGCAATAGTCGCCGGCGTGGCGGCCGACAACGTGCCAGTGCAGCTGACTAACGACATTGCCGATGGCGGCAATATTGAGCTTCTCGACGTCAGGTAGCGCCAGCACAGTCTCGCCGAGCAGGCTGATGTTATCGAGCAGTTGCCGCTGAAAATCGGGTTGTAAGCGAATGAATTCGATTTCGGTGGTTTCCGGAATCAACAGCAACCAGGGAACAGCGGAGTTGTTCATCAAGCGCACGATTGCAGTGCCATGACCGCCGGTAATTCTACCTAAAGGCAATGAGTCGCTAAGCAGCCGTTGGTCAAGCGCAAAACTGTCCATAGAGAAAACTGTTTGTTGTTGGTGCGCCGCGTGAAAAAAGCGAGCGGCACAAAGGCCGCCCGTCTTAGCAAATCCGGATTACTTGGTAACCAACCAGATGGCGTGAATGATTGCCGGGATCCAAAAGAAAAAACACAGGATAATATTGATCAGCAAATCTTTGCCTGCGCCTGACTTAAGAAACACCGCTACCGGTGGCAGTAAAATCGCCAGAATGATCAGAACAGTCTTATTCATTGCACTTCCCCTTTCAGAAAGACGCTTACAGCGTAGCCGACGAGACCGTTGCGATGCAATTTAGCGTGCTTGGGAGAGGGCGCGACGGCTAACGCACAAACTGCCCCATAGATGGCTGCCTGAGCAGGGAAGCCCGCCTAAGCCGCTGCCCTGCGGGTTGTTCGGGCCTGATCAGAAAAGCTAGTCGCGGGGAAAGGTGAAGCGCAGGCCAAGCTGCACCAGGTTC
>Ga0070728_10005466_pt1 | contig 12519 bp, 12 predicted proteins | sample tdDd471_FD_66723 | JGI IMG/M metagenome (GOLD analysis project Ga0070728, IMG submission 66723) | Marine sediment microbial communities from the Atlantic coast under amendment with organic carbon and nitrate - tdDd47.1 | ecosystem: Environmental > Aquatic > Marine > Coastal > Sediment | place...
CAGTCCCTGAGGGCCAGAGACTTTGATCGCCAGGTCGCGGAAATCCGGATCCGCATCGCGGTGCTCGACCGCTACACCGCTCCTGGCATACCCATTACAAAGCCGGCAGGATGAGCCTGTTTACAAAGCCGGCAGGATGAGCCTGTCCGGGGTAAGGGGAAGTTTGCCCCTCAACCGATTTGCGCAACAAAGCCTTCCCGAACCACAACCTGCCCTCACGCCCCACCAGCCCCGCCTCACGCAGCCTGTACAGCACTATATAGGCCCGGTTCGTTGCGGCCCGTCGGGTTAGCTCTGGCTTCTGTTCCCGTATGACCGCCCCTATGTCGCTGGCGTGCTTCGGCCCGGCCCGCAGCGCATCTAGCACCAGTTGGCGTGTCTCACGGTGCCGGGCGGCGTTTTTGGGATACCTGGACGGTTCCGGCGGCTCAACACCGCGCATCACAAGCAACCTACCGGCAAGCTTGCCCTGTTCACCACCGAATTTGCATAGCGCCAGTAGCGCGCCATCTATCGACTTGTCCTGCATGGCGGCAGGATAGTAAAAACCGGCGGTTAGGGATTCCGGTTTCTTGGTGCGTTTGATACATAAGGCCGCAAATACTCCCGCCGGAGGCGCCTCCGTCAACACGGGCGCATCGGTCAGGTGGCGCAGAGCACCCCGATGGCCCGTGCAATCTGAGGATCGGCGGCGCAGGTATCGGCGATCAGCTCCCGCGCGACCGGCATCAGGGCGTCGGGGTCCACGATCCGGTCGACCAGGCCGAACTCATAGGCCTCCTGCGCGGTGATCTTCTGGCCCGCCATCAGGATCAGCCTGGTCCGCGCCGGACCGATCAGCTTGACCATGCGGCCGGGGTCGGAGGGTTGCGGCAGGAACCCCAGCTTCATCACCGGGTAGAACACCTTGGCCGTGGGCACCGCGATGCGCAGGTCGCAGGCCAGCGCCATGCCCATCGCGCCCCCGGCCAAGGTTCCGTTCAGCGCCGCGACGGTCAACCCCGGAAGCCGCGTGATCGCGCCCGAAAGCCGCTCCCACAGGGGCGAGGTGGCAAGACCCGCGCGCGCCGCGTCCAGATCGGCGCCGGCGCTGAACACCTTGCCGGTGCCGGTCAGGATCAGCGCGCGGGCCTCCCGCGCGGCCTCGGCGATGCGGGCCAGTTCCTCCAGCATCTCAGGGGTCAGCGAATTGGCCTTGTCGGGACGGTCGATGGTGACGATCCACAGCCCGTCCTCGCGGTCCAGCCGGATCATGACAGGCCCACCCGGCGGCGGATCGCCTCTTCGCGGAGCGAAATCTCAGTGCCGATGAAGGCGTCGGCATCGGGGGAACACATCCACAGCAGGGCGCGCGCCGGCCAGTCGGGCGGAATGTGGTCGGACCAGTCGAGCTGGCTCACCGGGTTGATGCCGCTGGCCTTGATCTCGCGCTGCATCTGGGTGGCGACGGTGCCGGGGCTGAGGCCCATGGCGCGGATGCCGTGGCCGCGCTCTTCCTTGTCGAGGCAGGCAGTCAGCATCGCCGCCCCGGCCTTGGAGGTGCAATAGGCGCTCCACCCCTCAAGCGCATTGTGCGCCGCGCCCGAACTGATGGTCAGGATGCTGCCGCCCCCGGCCTGCCGCATCGCGGGCAGCGCCGCGCGCATGCCGTGAAAGACACCCTTGAGGTTGATGTCGATCGCCCGGCCCCAATCCTCGGGGTCGGCCTCGGACAGTTGGGCAATCGGCTCGATCACGCCGGCATTGCCGATCAGCACGTCGAGCCCGCCGAAACGGTCCAGCGCGGTCTGCACCGCCTGCTCCATGTCGGCGTAGCGACTGACATCGGCGCCCAGCGCAACCGCCTGCGGCCCGATCTCTGCCGCCAGCGCCTCAACCGCCCCGGCGCTGCGCGCCAGCAGAATCACATTGGCGCCCGCCGCCGCGAAAACCCGGCCCGCCTCGGCCCCGATGCCCCGGCTGGCGCCGGTGATCAGAACCGTTTTACCCGTCATGTCCATGCAATCTTCCCCATTTGCCCTTCTGGCCAAGTCGTACTGTGCCGTGACGCGCCGGTCCAGTCCTTCCCCCTTGACGCCCCGACGCGCAGAACAGACCATATCGCCAGAGTTTTCCAGGAGGATATTTCCATGATGACTTACCTCAAGCGCGGCTCGGCGGCGGCGCTGGTCCTGTCCTGCACGGGCCATGGCGCCCTTGCCGATCTGGCCGCGCAGGACGTCTGGTCGGACTGGCGCAGCTATTTGTCCGGTGCCGGCTACCAGATCACCGCGAGCGAGCAGACGGCAGGCGGCACCCTGACCGTGAGCAATCTCAGCATGGCGCTGCAGATACCGGAAGAGCAGGGCACCGTCTCGGTGCTGCTCGACCAGCTGGTGTTCACCGAGAACGGCGACGGGACGGTCAACGTGACCATGCCGCCGAAGATGCCGATCACCTTTGCCATGATCGAAGACGAAGACGAGGTGACGGCCGTCATGAGCCTGACCCAGTCCGGGGCGGCGATGGTGGTCTCGGGCACGCCCAGCGACATGACCTACAATTACACCGCTGCCGGAATCGGCATGGGCTTGGACAGCCTGACGGTGGAGGGCGACACGCTGCCGCCCGAGGCGCTGAGCGTGGCGTTTTCGATGAGCAACGTGATCAGCAGCACAAGGATGCAGTTGTCCGACATACGCAGCTACGAGCAGGACATGAAGGCCTCCGCGCTGACCTATGAGCTGGTCTTCGACGATCCCGAGTCCGAGGATGCGGGCACCTTTCGGGGCAGCCTTCAAAAGCTCGGGTTCGAGGGCGCCGGAACGCTGCCGCTGACGATGGACGCCTCCGACCTGCCGCAAATGCTCAAGGCCGGTTTCGGATTCGACGGCACCTTCACCTATGCCTCGGGCCAGGGCGAGATGTCGGGCAGCGGGGACGGAGAACAGTTCGCGATGAGCTCCGCCTCGCAGGGGGGCACGCTCGGGGTGGCGATGGATGCGACGCATCTGTCCTATGACGTTTCGCAACAGCAGAGCGAGATCACCATCCAGACCTCAGATCTGCCCTTTCCGATTGCCATCGCGATGCAAAAGGCGGGTTTTGCCCTCGACATGCCGATCGCCAAATCCGATGACGAGCAGCCCTTTTCCTTCGGACTGACGCTGGCGGATTTCACCATGCCCGAACAGCTTTGGGGCATTTTCGATCCCGGTGCGATCCTGCCGCGTGATCCGGCCACGATCGTCGTCGATCTGGTCGGCAAGGTGCGGGTGCTGGCCGACCTGATGGACCCGGCGCTTGCCGAGAACCTGGACCAACCGCCGGGTGAACTGAACGCGCTGACGATCAAAGATCTGAAGGTGTCGGCGGTCGGGGCGGAACTCACCGGGACCGGTGATTTCACCTTCGACAACAGCGATCTGGAGAGCTTCGGCGGCATGCCCGCCCCGGCCGGCAAGGCCAGGCTCACGCTGGTCGGCGCGAACGGGCTGATCGACAAGCTGATCCAGATGGGCGTGGTGTCGGACCAGGACGCCACCGGCGCGCGCATGATGATGGGCATGCTCGCGGTGCCGGGCGACGGGCCCGATACGCTGAAGTCCGACGTCGAGATCAACGAACAGGGCCACATCATGGCAAATGGTCAACGGTTGAAGTGATCCGCGCCCCAAGCGGGGTTTTCGGCAAAATCATGGGCGGGGCCGGGTCAGACCGGCCCCGTTTTCCGTGCCCGCCCTTGCGGCGCGGGCGTTCCGGGGCTACCTCCCTCCGGTATTCATGCAACCAGGGGCGACCATGACCCAATCCCTCGAAGAGCTCTGTCACGCCATGCTGGAGGCCGCGCGCAAGGCCGGGGCCGAGGCCGCCGACACCATCGCCGTGCGCGGCGGCTCGATCGAGGTCGATATCCGCGCCGGGGCTCTGGAAAAGGCCGAGCGGTCGGAGAGTACCGATCTGGGTCTGCGGGTGCTGCTGGGCAAACGTCAGGCCATCGTCGCGGTCTCCGACAGCCGGCCAGATGCCCTGACCGAGATGGCCGAACGCGCCGTGGCCATGGCCCGCGAAACCCCCGAGGATCCCAACGTCGGGCTGGCCGACCCCGCACAACTCGCGCAGCACTGGGACCTCGCAGCGCTGGAGTTGGAAGACCCCACCGCCGAGCCCGCGCCCGAGGCGCTGCAGCACGATGCTCTGGCCGCCGAGGCCGCCGCGCTGGCCATCGACGGGGTGACCCAGGTGCAGTCCGCCGGCGCCTCCTACAGCCGGCACGCGGTGCACCTGGCGGCGACCAACGGGTTCTCCGGCGGCTACCTGCGCACCGGGCGCTCCACCTCCTGCGTGGCCATCGCCGGCACCGGAACCGGTATGGAGCGCGATTACGACGGCGACAGCCGCAGCTTTCAATCCGACCTGCGCGCGCCCGAGGAGATCGGCGCACTGGCGGGGCGGCGCGCGGTCGAACGGATGGCGCCGCGCCAGCCCAAAACCGGGCAGTACCCGGTGCTGTTTGACGAGCGGATCGCCGCCAGCCTGATCGGACACCTGATCGCCGCTGCCAACGGGGCCTCGGTCGCGCGCGGCTCGTCCTGGCTGAAGGACGATCTCGGCGCGCAGGTCCTGCCCGAACACCTCTCGGTGATCGAGGATCCGCACCGCCCGCGCGTCGGTGGCTCGCGCCCCTTCGATGCCGAGGGGCTGCCGACAAAACGACGCGCCATCGTTGAGAATGGCGTGTTGACCGGCTGGACGCTGGACCTTGCCAGCGCCCGCAAGCTGGGGATGTCGCCCACCGGCAACGCCGCGCGCGGCGTGTCCTCGGCGCCCTCTCCCTCCACCTGGAACATCGCGCTGACCCCCGGCGAGGCCAGCCGCGCCGACCTGATCCGCGACATGGGCACCGGGCTTCTGGTCACCTCGATGATCGGCTCGACCATCAACCCCAATACCGGCGACTATTCGCGCGGCGCCTCGGGCCTTTGGATCGAGAACGGCGAGATCGCCTATCCGGTCAACGAATGCACCATCGCCGGAAACCTGCGCGACATGTTGCTGCGGATCATTCCGGCCAATGATGCGCGCCCCTATCTCTCCCGCGTGGTGCCCTCTCTGCTGATCGAAGGAATGGCGCTTGCCGGAAGCTGACCTGCCCCTGCTGATCGAGGCCGCGCGTGCGGCCGGACGGATCGCCGGCGGCTATGTCGGCCCGCAGGCGCGGCGCTGGGACAAGCCCGAGGGCGCCGGGCCGGTGACCGAGGCCGACATCGCCGTAAACGACATGCTGGAGGACCGCCTGCGCAGCGCCCGCCCCGATTACGGCTGGCTGTCGGAGGAGAGCGAGGACGGCAGCGACCGGCTGGGGCGCGAGCGTGTCTTCATCATCGATCCGATCGACGGCACCCGCAGCTTTGCCGCCGGCGAAACCACCTGGGCGCATGCCCTGGCCATCGCCGAGCGTGGGGTGGTGACAGCCGCCGTGATCTACCTGCCGATGCGCGATCTGCTCTACAGCGCGGCGCGGGGAACCGGGGCGCAGCTCAATGGCGCCGCGATCAATGCCAGCTCGGCACGCGACATGGGCAGCGCCGAAATCCTCGCGGCCCGCCCCAACCTGGAACCGGAACACTGGCGCGCCGGGGCCGTGCCCGGGTTTCGCCGCGCCTACCGCCCCTCGCTGGCCTACCGCATGGCGCTGGTGGCGCAGGGCCGCTTCGACGGCATGATGACGCTGCGCCCGAGCTGGGAATGGGACATCGCCGCGGGCGACCTGATCCTGCAGGAGGCCGGCGCGGTCTGTACCGACCGGCGCGGCGGGACGCTGCGCTTCAACAACCCGCACCCACAGGTCAACGGGGTGATCGCGGCCGGCGCGCCGCTGCACGCACGGCTGAGCGCGGCGCTTGCCCCGCAGGATCCCGACATCGCCCCGGCCTGAAACCACCCTGCCTTGACGCGGCACGGCCAAGGCGTAGGGTGCCGGCGAAACGGGCGCCCGCAATGCTGACCCAATTCGGAAAGGATCCGACATGGCCCAACGACTTCACCTGGTTTTCGGCGGCGAGTTGGTCGATCCGTCGAAGAGCGCGTTCAAGGATATGGATGACATCCATATCGTCGGCATGTTTCCTGACTACGAGTCGGCCTATGCCGCCTGGAAAGCCGAGGCGCAGCGCACCGTGGACGACGCCCACATGCGGTATTTCATCGCCCATATCCACCGGTTGCGCGACGAGGAACAGGAAGCCTCCTCGACCGAGGAACTGGGCTGACGCCATGCGTCTTTCGCTGGGACTCGCGACCTATCGTGCCCTGTCCTGGCGGTCGGCCCTGCCGCCGCAGGAGGTTCCGCCGCCGCGACCGCGTGGCCGCCTGGTATGGATGCACGCCACCAGCCCGGAACGGTACTCGGCGCTCCGCGATCTCGGGGTCCGGTTGCAGGCCCAGAGCCCCGGGGACAACCTGCTGATCACCGTGAATGCCTCGGTCCCGGTCTCGGGCGGGGCGCGACACATTCCGGCCCCGATACCCATGCTGTCGGACCACCCGCAGGCCACGCGCGGATTTCTCGATCATTGGCGGCCCGATCTCTGCCTGTGGACGGGTGGCGACCTGATGCCGAACCTGATCTGCCAGAGCGCGGATCTGGGCATCCCGATGATCCTGGCCGATCTGACCATCGAGGACCTGCCGCGGCGCAGCGCGGGATGGCTCACCGATGTGACGCGCCCCTGCCTCGGCCGATTCGAGACAATCCTGACCGCGACCGACGCCGCCGCCGCCCATCTGGCGCGGCTGGGCCTGCCCGGGGACAAGGTCGAGGTGCAATCGCGTCTGGTCATGGGGGTCAGCCCGCCGTCCTGCCCGGATACCGCCTTGACCGCGGCGATACAGGCGCTGTCGGGCCGACCGCTCTGGCTGGCCGCCTATTTGCAGCCTGAAGAGTTTGCGCCGGTCCTCTCCGCCCACCGGGATGCGCTGCGGCTGCAACACCGGCTGCTGCTGATCGCGGTTCCGGCGGACCCGGGCCAGACCGGCAGGCTGGTCGAGGCGATCACCACCGCCGGGCTGCGCCATGCCGACTGGCACGGCGGCGATTCGATCGGCGAGGAAACGCAGGTTCTGATCTGTGACGACAGCGCCGATCTCGGGCTGTGGTACCGGATGGCGCCGGTGACCTTCATGGCCAGTTCGCTGACCCCCGGCACGACCGGGCGGGGCCCCTTCGCGGCCACCGCGCTTGGCTCGGCGGTGCTGTTCGGGCCGAACGTCTCGGCCCATGTGGAGGCCTATGACCGGTTGCAGCGGATCAAGGCCGCGCAGCCCGTCCGCGACGCCGAAAGCCTGGCCCAAGCGGTGATGCAGCTTTCCTCGCCGGATCACGCGGCGGCGATGGCCCTGGCCGGATGGGATGCGATCACCGAAAGCGCCGCGCTCACCGATCATCTGGTCGACCTGATCCAGGATCGGCTGGACCTTTCGGAGGCCCGACATGCGCGCGCCTGAGTTCTGGAATCGTTCGCCCGACCGCCCCGGCTGGCGGGCGCGATTTTTTGCGCCGCTGGGCGCGCTCTATGCCCGCGCCACCGCCCGGAGGGTGGCCCGCGGACCGGGCATTGCCGCCGGCGTGCCGGTGATCTGTGTCGGCAACCTCAATGCCGGAGGGACCGGAAAGACGCCGACGGTAATCTGGGTGGTCGAGACCCTGCGCGCCGCCGGGCACGAGCCCCACGTGGTCACCCGCGGCTATGGCGGAACGCTCCCCGGTCCGGTTCGGGTCGATCCTGCCCGCCACCGCGCCGCCCAGACCGGGGACGAGCCGCTTCTGCTCGCCGCCTTCGCCGAGGTCTGGGTCGCCAGGGACCGCGCCGCCGGTGCCCGCAAGGCCGCCGAGGCGGGGGCCAGCGTGATCGTGCTGGACGACGGGTTCCAGAACCCTTCCGTGCAAAAGGATCTCTCGATCGTCGTGGTCGATGCCGCGCAGGGATTCGGCAACGGTCGATGCCTGCCCGCCGGGCCACTGCGCGAACCCGTCGACACCGGCCTGAAGCGCGCCGATCTGGTGCTTTCCGTCGGCGGGCCGGAGGCGCAGGCGCAATTCGATAAGCTCTGGGGCGCCAAGATTGCCCTGCCGCGCGCCCGGGCCGAGTTGGCGCCGCTGCAGACCGGGATGGACTGGTCCGATGCGCCGGTACTGGCCTTTGCCGGGATCGGGCACCCGGATAAGTTCTTTGCCACCCTGCGCCGACTTGGCGCCGATCTGCGCAGGGCCGAACCGTTGGACGATCATCAGCCGCTGTCAACCGCGCTGATGACCCGGCTGGAGGCCGAGGCGCAGGCGCTCGGCGCGCAGCTGGTCACGACGGAAAAGGATGCCGTGCGCCTGCCCGCCGAGTTTCGTCTCAAGGTCATTACCCTGCCGGTCCGGCTGCAGGTCGAAGAGGCGGATCACGTCACGCAGCTGTTGCGCAAGGCCGCGCCGCCCCCGGCCTGAAGCCTGTCCGCGCTAGGCCTCGGCGTCGTCCTCGCCCAGCTTCGGCGCCGGACGATGCAGCGCCAGCTCGGCATCCGAGAACCGGAACGGTGCGCGCACCCCCGGCACCCCGTCAAGTTCGATCTGCATCCCGCGCACCACGACCTGCGGGTCGGCCATCACCTCGGCCAGGTCGTTGATCGGGCCGGCCGGCACCCCCTGCCCTTCGCAGGCGGCCAGCAGATCGGCCTTGCTGCGCTGCGCCGTGGCGCCGTTGAGCCGCGCGATCATCACGCGCCGGTTAGCGATACGGTCCTTGTTGTGCAGGAACTCCGGCGCCTCGGCCATGTCGTCGAGCCCGAGGATCCGGCACAGACGCTGGTATTGGCCGTCATTGCCGGTGGCGATGATGATATAACCATCGGCGCAGTCGAACACCTGGTAAGGGGTGAGGTTGACATGCGCGTTGCCCATCCGCCCCGGCGTCTTGCCGGTGGTGAGATAGTTCATCGCCTGGTTGGCAGTCACCGCCACCGCCACGTCCAGCAGCGCCATGTCGATATGCTGGCCGCGCCCGGTGCGTTCGCGCTGATGCAGCGCCGCCAAGATCGCCGCAACCGAGTAGATGCCGGTAAAGATATCGGTGATCGCCACACCGGATTTCTGCGGCTGGCCATCCGGCTCTCCGGTGATCGACATCAGCCCGGACATGCCCTGGATGATGAAATCATAGCCGGCGCGATGCGCATAGGGGCCGTCCTGGCCGAACCCGGTGATCGAACAGTAGATCAGCCGCGGGTTGATCTCCTTGAGGCTGTCGTAATCCAGCCCGTATTTCTTCAGCCCGCCCAGCTTGAAATTCTCGATCAGGATGTCGGCGTCGCGCACCAGCGCGCGGACCTTTTCGCGCCCTTCCTCGGTGGAGAAATCGGCGAGGACCGAGGCCTTGCCGCGGTTGGTGGAGTGGAAATAGGCGGCCGAGACATCCCCCCCGCGCTCGACAAAGGGCGGGCCCCAGGCGCGGGTATCGTCGCCCGCCGGGCTTTCCACCTTGATCACCTCTGCGCCAAGATCCGACAGCGTCTGGCCGGCCCAGGGGCCGGCCAGGATGCGCGCCAGTTCGACGACTTTCAGCCCGGCAAGCGGTGCACTCATTGCTTGGCCAGCTCCGCCTCGATCAGCGCCTTGAAGTCCTCGTAGGACTGGTTCGAGACCTTCTCGCCGTTGACTATGAAGCTGGGGGTCGCGTCGATTCCATGCTCTTCCGCGTTCTGCTGATACCAGGCGACCAGGGTTTGCGCGTTGGCGCCGTCCTGCAGGCAGGCCTCGAGCCTGTCGTTGTCCAACCCGGCGAGGCGACCGATCTTGCGCAGCTCATCGACGATCTCGGTCGGGCCGCCGGCGCGAATCCATTCGCCCTGCCCCTTGAAGATCAGGTCGGAGATGCCGAAGAACTTCTCGGAGCCGCCGCAGCGCGCGATCATCGAGGCCCAGAGGCCGTAGCGGTCGAAATAGACCTCGCGGTAGATGAAGCGCACCTTGCCGGTGTCGATGTAATCCGCCTTGAGTTTCTTGTAGGGACCCTCGTGGTATGCCGCGCAATGCGGGCAGGTGTAGGAGGCATATTCGATGATCGTCACCGGCGCATCCTCGGCACCCTGGACCATATCGATGATCGAGGAGGTATCGGCCTCAGCCGCCTCCTGCGCGTGGGCCGCGCCGATCAGCAGCGGTTCCGACAGGCCGCCGGACCGTCCGGTGAACAGGACTGCGCCCGCAGTCAGCAGGATTGCCGCGAATATCGCGGGAAGGATACGGGTCATCTGAACCCCTTTCTCAGTTTCGTTGCTTGGATAGAACGTTGCGGCCCAGACGTTCAAGGGCGGCGCGCAATCCGTCGTCCGCGACATCGCCTGCGGTTTGCGTGGCGTCACGGCATATCTCCGGGCTGGGCTCGGCGGGCTGCACCGGCGCGGGAGCCTCGAAACGCGCCTGCCCGTCGGAAAAACCTGTTGGCGCGGTCTGGGTGATGCGCACCCGGCTGATGGCGTTGTAGCCATAGGCCGCGTTCACCTGCTCGCGCAGCCGGTCCTTCTGCATCTCCAGCATCGGCGCCTGCGCGCCGGTGGTCAGCACGGTCAGCGTGGCACCGAAGCCGGTGCGCCCGTAGCCGATTTTGACCGGGCGGGCGATGGCGGCGATCTCGGGCCCGGCGATCTCGGCCCAATGGGTGAGCACCCGGGTCACGGCAAAGCCCCGGCTTTCGCCCGCGCGGCGGATCTGCTCGTTCAGCAGCGTCGCGGTGCGTTTGAAGCCCCGAGTTGTCGACCGGCGCGGTGCCATGCGTGGATTCCCATCTTCTGCGCGTTATTCTATGTCACAAGACAGCGAGTACCAGCGAAACCCGAAACCAGGGCGGATAAAGATTGCGTGACTCAGATTTCGAGACCGGTCCCGACGCCGCGCCGATCGCCGGCGACCTGCTGGCCTGGTACGATGCCCACGCCCGCGACCTGCCCTGGCGGGTGAGCCCGGCGGCGCGGGCTGCCGGGGTGCGCCCCGATCCCTATCGTGTCTGGCTGTCCGAGGTGATGCTGCAACAGACAACAGTGGCCGCCGTGCGCGACTATTTCCACCGCTTCACCACACTCTGGCCCGACGTGAGTGCGCTGGCGGCAGCCGAGGACGGCGAGGTGATGGGCGAATGGGCGGGCCTTGGGTATTACGCACGGGCGCGTAACCTGTTGAAATGCGCGCGTTTTGTCGCGGATGGATTGAACGGGCGCTTTCCCGAGGACTATGACGCGCTGCTGCAATTGCCCGGTGTCGGCCCCTATACCGCCGCCGCCATTGCCGCCATCGCCTTTGACCGGCCGGAAACGGTGATGGACGGCAACGTGGAACGGGTGATGGCGCGGCTGCATGACATCCACACCCCCCTGCCCGCCGCCAAGCCCACGCTGAAGGCGCAGGCCGCCGCCCACACACCGGCGGACCGGCCTGGTGATTACGCGCAGGCGGTGATGGACCTGGGCGCCACGATCTGCACGCCGAAATCCCCCGCCTGCGGCATCTGCCCGTTGCGGACCCCCTGCCGCGCAAGGGCGGCGGGAACCGCGCCCGAACTGCCGAAGAAGACGCCGAAGAAACCCAAGCCCACAAGGCGCGGCATCGTCTATCTGGCGCAAAGGAACGATGGCGCGGTGCTGCTGGAACGGCGGCCCGACAAGGGGCTGTTGGGCGGCATGCTGGGCTGGCCGGGCTCGGACTGGTCGGAGGCGCCGGAAGAAAACCCGCCGTTTGCCGCCGATTGGATCACCCTGCCGGCAGAGGTGCGCCATACCTTCACGCATTTTCACCTGATCCTGACGATCAAATGCGCGCCGCTGCCAAAGGCCGTCACCACCGAGGTGGGCGAGGTGATTCCGCGCGCGGCGTTCCGGCCCGGCGACCTGCCGACGGTGATGCGCAAGGCCTATGATCTTTGGCGCGACGGGGCCCCATGACCCATAGGCAAGGCGCCGCTAATTGGGTAGAATCCGCCCTGTTTCGTACAACCCGACGAGGTCGCCGATGATCCGCGCAGAAACACTGAGCCGCTGGCAGAGCGCGCTGCCCTTCTGGATCTCGTTCCTGCTGATCCCGGTCGCCTGGCTGGGCGCGGTTCAGGGCGGTTGGACGGTGATCCTGCTGCCGCTGATCACCTGGTATCTGTTCGCCGCGCTCGATGGGGTGGTCGGGCTGAACCTGGAGAATGCCGACCCGGAGACGCCGCCGGAGGATCTGGTCTGGTATCGGCTGTTGACCAGCCTTTGGGTGCCGCTGCAATTCGTCACCCTGTTCGGGCTGATCTGGTACGTGACCCATTCCGGGCACCTGTCGGTGCTGGAAAAACTCGTACTGTTCTTCGGCATGGGGGTAATCACCGGCACCATCGGGATCAACTACAGCCACGAGCTGATGCACCAGAAGAACTGGCTGGAGCGGCTGTTGGGCGATCTGCTGCTGGCGATGGTGCTTTATTCGCATTTCCGCTCGGAACACCTGCTGGTGCATCACCGCCATGT
>Ga0070728_10005468_pt1 | contig 12518 bp, 7 predicted proteins | sample tdDd471_FD_66723 | JGI IMG/M metagenome (GOLD analysis project Ga0070728, IMG submission 66723) | Marine sediment microbial communities from the Atlantic coast under amendment with organic carbon and nitrate - tdDd47.1 | ecosystem: Environmental > Aquatic > Marine > Coastal > Sediment | place...
ACAGCAAGGGGTGGGTCTCCCCGTCACCCTTGATCTGAGTCATTTCGTAAACCGGCTCCCAACGCATGCGGGTTTTCGCGTAGGCCTCATCCAATGGCTCCCCGTTCATCTTGTCCCCCGCAAACATCCGACCGCTGCTCCAGTTGCCGTTGTGTGGGATCGCCAGTACCTTGCCGCCGGTCTTGTTTTCGTAGGCCTGCAGAACCTTCCACAGATCCTCCGGGTCAAGAGTCTCGCTGAAGGTGAGCGGCAGCGTCTGGAGGGCTTTGTCACCACCGTCCCGGTAAATGACGACCCGGTGCAGGTTGTCGCCCTCGGACTGGGAGCTCCACTCGTAGGCAATGAACGCAGTGAATAGACCCGGGTCGTTGTACTTCTCGGCCGCCTCGACCGTTTGCTCCCAACCAGGGCCAAGCATCTCCGGGGAGGCCACATCCCAGGGCATGTCTCCGCCGCCCCCGAATCCCCTAACGAGCTCGTCCGCCACTTGCCTGCGCTCCCCCTTCTGCAGTAGGTCGTGCCAGCGCTCCCCAAGCTCTTCATTAGTGATCCAGGGATCGCCAGCTTCCATTCGGTTGTAGAATCCGTACCCGTCACTGTGGTCAGCGATCACCAGCCAGTCGAGTGGCCGGGTCAGTTTTGTTTTCCAACCTTTGAAAGAGGTGACTTCTTCGCCGCGGGCATAGCGGTAGGCATCCTCGGGTGAGAGGCGGCAACCCCATGCGGCTGCGTCCATAGACATCGACGTGTGAACGTGGGCATCACCAAAGTAGACGTTCTCCGGATGTTTGCTTTCCGGGTTATACTCATTTTGTTGTGCAGTAGAGTGTGTAGTAAACAATATGCTAACAACGACAATTAATAGGTTTAGCAGATTTTTCATGATTATTATGTTTAATATTATAATTAATTTAGTTCATCAAGCATAACAGAATATCTATCCTGATTTTCAAATACCTTTATTAACCTCTTTCATGATATTGGTCCATTCCTCCTCATTGGTGATTTCCTTCAGCTCGTTCAAGAAATCTAGAAATCCCTGGCTTAATTTAAAACGAGCTTCATTCAATTCATTTGCTAACTCCTGCAAGTTTTCCTTTGTTACATATTTATCACCAAGCTGACTATCTTCTCCAATTCGGATACCTTGCTTCATTTGAACTAGTTCTAGGAAGTTCATCTGGTACTTTATCAAAACATCTATTACCTCCTGTTTTTCTACGCCATCAGGTAGGTTTTCATCGGTCACTTCAACCTGTTTATCAAAAGCATCGTGGGATTTTCCTTTAGCATCTTTCTTTTGCTCTTTGAGTTTGGTTTTTTCCTCTATCTTCTTTGCCTGTTCAATGATCAAAGCCCATTCACTATCGGTGATCAACTCCTGCAACTGTATCCTTTGTGAAATTAGCAGTTGCTGCAGTTTCACCCTTTCGACCATCATTTCATTAAACAATTCATCATACCAGTCTGACGTGGTATTCTTGTCAAGGTTTTTTTCTTTTATTTCTTTTAGCTGTTTTGACTTGTTTTTATCAAAATCCTTCAAGGCCTTTTCATATTCCTTCAATAGGACCTGGGCTTCTTTTTTTCTCTCTTTGTCTACAACATATTTGTTGACGCCTTTATCAAGCTTATCGATATAAAAGAATTCATGGTATCCGGTATCAAATATTGACATTATTAATGAAGTAATTGCTACAACTATCATGATTTTTGCATTCTATGTTTATTATTATCTATGCTATTTATTGGGCGAATACCATGTGGGAGACGAGCAGGCCCATTCCTGGATGCTGGCAGGAACATCTACTGGAGGGTCAATCCCTAACCTTGCGGTGTCGTAATTGGACCATCGGGGAGTTGGGATATCTATCACACTAAACAATAAACAGCAGTTTGTGATGGATCAAAATCAGCATCAGTCCAAATAGCTGGAAACTCATATATTCCATACCCTGTTTTCGAACTCACATCTACAATTATTGCTGGCATTGGCCTTTCATTTTTTACGGGTTATATATCGCTTCCCATTTGTCACCTTCTTTTATACAAATGCATTTTTTCCCATCAGTAGCATCTTCGCAATCCGCCAGGGTGTCAAACATCCGATCAGGGCAATCATCATCGTCTTTATCACATGAATGACCGATGGTGATTAAAATGATGACAAAAAACATCAATAGTAATTTTACGTTTGTTTTCATTTTTTCCGTGTTTAAAAGTTATTAAATACATTTTGTTATTCAAGGATTTTAGCCACTATTAAGCTCCGATAGTATATTGACTGATAACACAGTCATATGCATGTCGAACAGCATATTCAGGATACCAGACAAAGCTGACTGATCATTAATCTGACCAACAAGGGAAGTTACGATATTCCCATCTTGTTGATCTTCCACATTCACCTGCAGTCCCAAGAACCGCTCAGACCAGGCACGATCGATTTTTCCCTTTACAAGAATTTTATATACGGCTGGTTTCTGGAAACTAAAATCCTGGATTGCATTCTTTGTTGCCATCTTTCCTAATTTAAAATTTGAACATTACTGATTATTAATTAGCGCAACGACTATAATGTCCAGGCATAAAACCTCTTTAAATGGACAAAAGAGTAGTCACAAACCAAGAAGTACATGGCTAATCCGATGCATCCTAAGGCTGATTTGCTTTACCTGGATTTTTATTATTTAATTCCGCAAATCAAAATTGCTGTTGCAACACACTCATCATCGTTGGCATCCGGGTTATTTTCTATACAGGTATTGAATGCATCAATACACTCTTGTTTTTTTGCCTGGTCATTAGCACAAATTCCATCGTCACAAAAAGCATTCGGATCAGGCGTATCGTCATCATCTTTATTGCACATAATAAAAGTTAAAGAGATGAAACAAGCAGCTAAAACCAGTTTAATAAAATTAGTTTTCATAATAGTGTTTTTTTAAAGATTTATAAATAGTTACATATATTATAGAGTTCAGTCACTTTCAACATGGCCTTTTATGGTCATTTTCCGAGTGGGATTTAAGGGATCATTTGAAAATACCAGAATGGTCTCCTTTTGATTCCCTTCCTTGCCTTCTGTGTTCAGTGTGACTTTAATGAGAGTTGATTCTCCCGGCATTAAATTGTTTTTCTGAAGCTCAGGTGTTGTGCAACCGCAACTGGCCCTTGCCATTCGAATATTTAAATTTTCCTGACCCGTATTAGTTATTACAAAGTCATGTAAAACAGAGGTCCCATATACAATCTTCCCAAAATTATGGACCGGATTTTCAATTTTCAATTTTGGAGCTTTTGCCAGTTCCTCAGCACTCAATGGTGGAAAATACTCTTCCAAAAATGCAATAACCCTGAATATTTTTTTGCTATCGAACCATTCATTGGTCCAGACCACCAATTTGTCTCCCTTATATCCCAATAATTCTATTCCTCTTGGATCGTAGGTAATTTCAATTGTACCCACTGATTTGGCCGGTATCGATTCCGGTATAAATTTGACACTGATATTATCAGGCGCTTTAATGTCGTTATCCCAGGATGCCCGTTTATTCATATCATTGTAAACCAGTATCGTTTGTTTAACAGGCTTTTCATTGGTTATTCTCCTGAAATTGATATTGCTGTGCTTAACCCGTATTCCACCCATCTCAATGGGATATTCTTCTTCAATCGATCGGGGTCTGGAGATCACATTTCCAGTTATGTAAAGATCGATCTCCTGTTTATAATTATTGTATATCACGGTTAATGATTTATTAAATGGACCCGGCCTGTTAGCAGGATCATATTCGGTTTTAATAAATCCCTCTTCTCCGGGTTGAATGACTCCCTGAATCCAGTCGGGTGTTGTACATCCGCATTCAGCAAGCACCTCCAGGATAGTCAGATCTGAAGTACCATTGTTTACAAATTTAAAAGTACAGGCAACGCTACCATTTTCTTCTTGAATGGTTCCGAAGTCATGGGTGGTTTTATCAAATTGAAGTGATGTACCACTATCCTGTGAATGACCTAAAAAAGCAGGATAAAAAATGAGGATAAAAAATAATAATGCAATAATATTTTGAATTCTATTCATCGATCTTTGCTTATAAAGTTTCAGTTGAATTTCATAAAGCAAAATTATGTGCTGATCAGAGGTAACACAACTCCATAAAGTAGTAGAAAAGTAGTATTTTTGGAAATAAAGAATAACAAACGAATAGAGTGCTGATTGAAAAATCTATCATTCAGCCAGAAAAATATGATTTAGCCTGATTAATTCATGCATTTAGTTTGATGCAGATGTGATGCGTCAAAGCCTGCCGACATAGTAGTCTATTTCAAAGGCTTAGCAACGAAGCAGATGTGTTAAAATAAATGCACCTGCAAAAAAATGACAAATTAAAAATTTTAATCAATTGAACATATTTATAAGATAAACAGACACTTATGATGATTTGTCATTTTTTTATGCATAATACAAGTTAAATCATCCACTTAATCTTTCAGAATTCCTACTTCTTTTGCTTTTGTAACGAGGCTTAACCTGTTCTTAACGTGCATTTTTTGAAACATATTGGCAATATGCTTTTTTATGGTTCCTTCTGTATTGAACAGTTTTTCTGCTATTTCCTGGTTGCGCAGCCCCTCGGCAATACACTGCAACACATCCAATTCACGTCGTGTTAAGTCAGTTAGGTTTTGTTTGGCAGCAGTTTCCCTTTGCCTTGGAGTTTTTGTCCTCAAATTTTTAATTGATTCAATTTCTTTTAAGATTGAATCGATAAATTCCGGTTTTTCTCCCTTTTCTTTTAACTGAAGCAACAAATCATTTAATTCTTCACCTATTTCCAAATTAAAAAAGATCATCCCCTCTTTTTCAGATATTTCAATGGAACTTCTAAGAGCTTCCTCTGCTTTAGCAAACTGGTTCTTCTTATTATGGAGCATAGCTTGAAGAAGCTTTACCTCTACTATATGAACCCAGTTATTAAATGCAAGTGAAATTCCCTCCAAATTGCCAAGTTCTTCCTCAGCCATTTCCAGGCTTTCTTCTGACCCTTCAAAGATCAGGGCCCTGGCATGGGTAATTTCCGGTACGTCAATATACATTACCAGGTCGAGAACACCGGGTTTGTAATCTCTTAAACATTCTTTCACCGTGTCATGATCTTGATTGATTATATGATGTCTGGTTTTAGCGGACCAAAAATATATATTAAAAAAACTTCCCAGACTCCGGGTATAATCTCCCATTACTTTAATAACCTCCTCAACTTTACTTTTTTCATTCATGATGCTATGAACAACGATTAATTGTGCCATGGTATCCACAACTGACCTTGTATGTGCATGATACCTGATACTCAAGACTTCATTACAACATTTGATGGTATCATCCCAGTTACCTTTCCGGATTTTCATTCCTGCTGTTAAAAACAGGATTACTCCCACGGAATCTTTCATATTACTTTTCCTGGCAAAGGCGAGTGCATCACTATAATTCATTTCAAATTCATGCATATTGGCCTGATTCGTTGTGGCTATTAAAAATCCCTGGTATATGCGGTTTTTACGAATGGATGGCATCTCTTTGTCTACCAGTTTGTAGAACATTTCACGCACTTTATTGTATTCCCCTCCTAATTGTTCAAAGATCATATAATGGGTTTCAAGAACTCCCCTGGGTTCGGAAGCTGACTCAGACACTAATCCCATACCCTTTTCGAAGTAACTGCGAGCTGTTGCCAGATCTCCTTTCAGAAATAGTGAGTTAAAGCCAACGAAAAAAAAGTATTCATGCCTAATATAAGAGTCTTTTTCCAGCCCATCGATCAACTTATTCATCCTTTCTTCAAGCTCACCCAGTCGTACAAAATTACCATGAAACCATTGCATATGTAATTCGACCAGTAACAATAGAGGATCCGATTCGATGATTGACGTCGGAATTTTACGCAGTAAATGTTCAAGCAGGTAGAAATTATTATGCTCAAGAAGATCAAGACGATTGGCTTTGATTATTTCTGCAGCAAGTTTATTATCGTTAATGATTAAGGCATGATCCATTGCCTCTTCCAAAAAACCTTTGTCTTCAAACCAATGGCAGGCTGCAAGATGCAATTCAACTATCTCATCTTCACTATACTGTTTTTTCAAATTCTCTTTTAATAATGCCTGAAAAAGATGATGATAGCGAAACCATTTGCTTTCGTCATCCAGTGCAATAACAAACAAATTTGATTTTTTTAACAAGGAGATAAATTCATCTCCTTTCATGGATAGTTTTCTATTTCGAGTGTTTCTCTGACTTATTTCATCAATTAGTTCCGCACTGAACCTGTTGAGTATTGAGGAGACTAACAGTATATTTCTCACCACTTCGGGTTGCAGAGACAGAACCTCAGAAGCCAAAAACTCTGACACTGTGCCAATCCCTATTTCTATTTTCCCCAATACCTCATTAATGTCTTCCGGATTTTTTATAAGGATCAATGCCATTTGAAGAGCCATAATCCAACCTTCGGTTTTATGATAAAGAAGGTTAACAGATTGATCATTTAAATTAATATCTTTTAATTGTTTGAACAGGTCCTTAATCTCCTGATCGCTGAAAATCAGCTTATTCATCCGTATCTCAGTAATTCGCCCAATTAAATGTAAACGTCTGATTTTCAGAGGAGGATCACGCCTGGTGACAATGCATAAATGCACGTTTGGGGGTGGAAAATGCAGCCACTCATCCAGCAAATTATGAATCTTGCTTTCCTTTATTACATGATAATCATCCAGTACCAGTATGAAATTATCCTCAATTTCACACAGTTCGTTGATAAGTTCTTCAGTTATCTCTTTGCTTGATGGTAATTTCGGTGCAGTGGCCAGATCCTGGCTATGTTTGAGTAAACCAGGAAATGCTTTCTCGATGGATGCGATCAGGTAGTGCAGGAATGTTCTGAAATCATTATGATCTTCGTCGAGTGAGAGCCAGGAATATAAATATTCTGTTTGCTCAAGCCACTGGCTAACCACAATGCTCTTGCCATAACCGGCTCCAGCCGAAACGATCGACAAGGGTCGTATAATCTGGCTTTCAAGTTCATGAATAATCTTGGTTCGCAGCACAAAATCCAGTGAGACCGGTGGCCGTATTAGTTTAGATCGAAGCACAGTTACTCTTTTCAATTTTTCATCCTGCCTGGTCTTGCTTAGAGCAGCTCTTGTGACTCCAGAACTTAAATAAATATCACCTTTACTCACCTTTTCTATTGCACTGATAAGTTCTTCAGAAGCTTCATCTTTTAACAGGTAGCCCACTGCTCCGGCATCCAGCATTTTCTTTACGAATATTTCACTCTTATGAATGGAAAGGGCAATGATCTTAATATCCGGGATTTTTTCTAGTATTTCCACGGTGGCCTCAATTCCTGATAAGTGAGGCATGCTTATATCCATTACTACCAAATCAGGTTGTTTATCAATAACCTGTTTAACCGCTTCCATACCGTCTTTTGCTTCACCAATTATATCAATCGTGCTGATTGGCTCAAGTATGCTGCGAACCCCTGCGCGGGTATATGGATGATCATCCGCAATAAATACCTTAGTCTTCATATTTAATTATTTAAGAGGTATAAATAATTTTGTTTTTGTACCTTTATTTCTTGCTGATTTTACTGCCAAGGATCCCCCAAGATCCAATAGTCTTTCCTGAATGCTGAACAGACCATAACTATTGCTTTTTATTTTAAGCAGATCCGGATAGTAATCGAATCCAACACCATTATCCTCAACCGTGATTTCCAGCATTTCTTTTTTTCTAGTGAAATCTACCTTTAGCTGTTCAGCTTTCGCATGTTTTACTACGTTCATTATCAACTCTCTGACACTTCTGAATATTAGAAACCTCGTATTGGTTTCCAGGTTATAAAACTCTTGTTTACCAGTTATACTGGTTCTGATATCAAACTTATTTTCAATTTGTTCTGTCATCCATTCGCTCACTGTAGCGTACAATCCAACTTCACTTAGTTGAGGCGGACTAAGGTTAAAAATAGCTTCACGAGTAGCACTTATCGATTTCAAAATAGCCTTAGATATACTTTTAATCCTTATGGCTACCTCTGGATTTTCTTCCAATTCAAGAACCTTGGCCAACTGCATTCTGCTGGATGCTAACAATTGACCTACATTATCATGCAGATCAACTGCTAGTTGCTTCCGCACCACTTCTTCAGAAATTGTAAGTTCATTGGTCAGATCCTTCAGACGCTGTTGATATTCAAGAATTTTCATTTCAGCCATCTTTTGTTCGGTGATGTCCATCACCATGCCGGATATTTTATCGCCATCTAAGGTTACTGAGAAGAGTGCATACTTGCTCCTGTTCGTATGGGTAATGGTTTCTATTTCATAGTTGGTTACAATACCATCCTTTTGAAGCTTAGTCACAAACTGTTTGCGCTGTTCAGGATTCTTCCACCTGGAAAGGCTTCCTTCAGTGATGATCTGTTCAACATTATCGAAATCGTACATGCGAACCATGGCTTCATTGGCAAACAGAAATCGACCATCGATGGTAGTAGTAAAAACCCCGACGAGAGAGTTATCAACCAGTTCGCGGTACTTCTCTTCACTCGATTCTAAATTTGAATAAAGTCTTGCATTTTCCAGCGACATTGCCATTTGTGATGACAAAATGTTAAGCAGCTCCACTCGTTCGGGTGTGAAAGCACGAGTGGCCATGTTGTTTTCCAGATACAATACTGCAATTACCTTTACCTGGTTGATGAGGGGAGTACACAATATGGATTTCGATAGGCGTTGTTGAATTATTGGATCTCCCACAAAATCACCTTCGTGTGCAGCATCATTCAAAACAACATGTTTTTGAGTGTGAGATACATAATTCACAATAGCAGCGGATACGGCATCGCTCGTTTCAAGACTGATCGACTGCAATACAGCAACGTCACTTTTATCGACGCTACCCTCCGCCACAATCTCCCACTCGCCATCCTTCTCAATTAACAGGAAGCCTCTTTGCGCTCCCGCATTTTCAATTACAATATGCATCATATTTGACAACAGGCTATCCAGTTCAATTTCTCCGGCTATTTCCTGAGATGCCTTCAGTACCGAATTTATATCTAAAACAGTTGCTGGCTCAAACTTTTCAGCCTTTACTTCATGCTCTATGGTCATCCATTCCGGGTAAGATTTGACGAGATGTTCAGCTTTGGCCATAGCTCCCCATTTGCAGTATAGTCTGTGAGCTTCATCCAATAAAGGCGCTGCAAAGCGCACATTGTCGTGCTCCATCCAGAATCGCCCATAGAGTTCATTGGCCAGGGCTTCATCATTAGTAAAACCTACTTTGTGGGCGCCTTGAATTGCCTGCTCGTAATGATATAGAGCCTTGTCTATATCCCCTAGCACCCTCGCTTTTTCAGCCCATATCAGGTCATACATATGCTGATATGTCGAAGGCACGGATTGTGACCAAATCCCAAAGAGCTGAAGACTATTATCAACTTGCTTCAAGGTTTGTTTCTGATATTCTGGCACTAGTTCAGGATATAACCTGAGCATTGCTAAACTAGAATAAAAATGTGTCACTGATATAGTAAACAAACCAGGGGCACCTTGAAAGAATTTCTTGGTCTCATTGACGTACTCAAGAAGCTCGTGATCCACGTCGAAGTAGTAGCTTAACTTAAGTTTGGACCCATATAGAAAATGCCTGCCAGAGATATCGTTTGCAGCAATGGCAGCAGGCAAGAAAGCTTCCTCATCAAAATAGCTTCCAATCAAATTGTGTGGCTTTGCCGATGGTTCCTGAAAAGCTATAGCTTCTTGAAGGAAAATTGAGAGGAAGGTTGCCCAGGTAGATTGGTTGAATTGGTTCAGTAAGCGATAGTACTCCGCAATTTGAAATCGATATTGGTCTAGGTTCACGCCAGCAGCTAGGCTGTATATAGCGAAAAACAAGGCTCCTTGACTACCAAAATTCAGATCACCGGTTTTCAAGCCACTAAGGAACGTGTTTGAGCAAGTCTCCATTAAGAATTCGATCGGCAAACAAAAAGCCCCAGTAGTGCAGACGTGTAGGAGTGTTCTGGTTTGACTTCGCCAGTATATAGGATTTTGCTGTATCTCCAACGAAATTTCATGCATTTGTTTAATAAACATGAGAGAATCCAATACATCATCAGAAGGTGTACCAAGATCTTCTGTCCACCACAAAATGTTCCCGGTGGCTGCGAAAAAAACCGGGGACCAGACATTGTGTCCGAACTCCAAGGTCAAGTTTGCACCTGCTAGCCCAATAAGCGGATAGATTTCTTGTCTACTGATGGTTGATGGTGACAACTCTGAAGCCAGAATTTCGGATGCAGCCAGAGCTTTCTCATCCGTCATCTCTGGCAATCCATTCACAACGCCCCTCGGTCTATCTGTCAACAAATCGAAATATTTGTCTCTCTGTTGCTTATAATCCACTGAACTTGGTTTTAGAGGAATATCGATATCAAGTTTTTTTAGGATATCCAGCCCAATATCAACTGCTGCTATAAAGTCATACCTCATTGTTGCTGCCTCGATCTCAATCATGTAGATACGAACCTGATCAAGGATGCTCCTGGCATTGTTGTGGATCGGATCGGAGATAGACTGAATCTGCTCAAATTGCCCAGTGGAGGCAGCCATCTCTCCGTTTAAATTGTGCAGATCCAGGGTCAAAGCATAGTGTTCTTGCCAGCTATCCGGCCCCAGTAAATCGAGCCCAATCTCAACATATTGCTTGGCATCAGAATAAGCAGAGGAAGCTTTTGCTTTCATACCTGCCTTCAGGTTCAGCCCGGCCAATTGAGCTCTTTCTAAATCCGTCATAATCAAATCGGATCCGATATTTAAATGATTCAAAATATCAAACAATCGTTCTTCCTGTTCCTGTTCTGAAAGATGTTGTTGAAATAATCTCCCAATTTTCAGGTGGGTTGATTTCTTATCAGATTCAGGGATCAATTCATAAGCGGCTTGTTGAACGCGGTCATGGGCAAACTTAAATCCTTTGTCTAGTTTGAGAATAACCCCTGTTTTCAATGTTGTTTGTAAATCAGAATTCATGGCATCAATAGATTCCTGTCCAATGATGACCAAGGTATGCAGATCGAACTGGTTCCCTAAACATGCGGCGAGTTTCAATACTTGTTGATTAGCTGGGGGTAGTCTCCGTAATCTGCCAGACAGGAATTCAACGACATTGTCCGTGATATCCAAAGCTTCAAGGGCATCAATATCCCACTGCCAGCGACCATTGCCAGCATCAAATTCCAGCATATGTTCAGCTTCTAAACTATGCAGCAGCTGATGAGTGAAAAATGGATTTCCGGCAGTTTTCGAATGCATAAGCCGGCCAAGTTGAAGGCTTTCGGTGCGAGAGCTATTCAACGAGTCCGCACAAATTTCATTAATATCTTTTTTGCTAAGGTTTTTAAGGGTAATGCTTTCTAAGTTAACCTGGCTTTGGCGCAGCTCTGTGATAATCCGGGTTAATGGGTGTGTGTCGTCCACCTCGTTATCGCGGTAGGCGCCAATGATAAGGAAATAGGTAAGATCCGGGTCAGTTAGCAAGACTGTAAGCAGACTTAATGAGGCAGCATCCGTCCATTGCAAGTCGTCTAAGAAGACAACCAGTGGGTGTTCTTTTCGGGCAAACACTTTGATGATGTCCCTGAATACAATATTAAATCTGTTTTGTGCTTCCTGACCACCTAATTCGGGAACTGCCGGCTGTGGGCCTGTGATCCGTTCCAGGTTAGGGATCACATCTGTCAGGATTTTCCCATTTGGTTTGACGGCTTCCAATATCCCCTTTTTACAGGTATTCAATTGATCTTTACTTTGCATAAGCAATTGGTTCATGAGTACACCAAATGCCTGGCCCCAGGCGTAGTAAGGAATGTTGTGATGATATTGGTCGAACTTTCCTTCGATGTAGTAGCCTCGCTTTCGAATAAGAGGTTCTTGAACTTCATGAACCAGTGCAGTCTTGCCGATGCCCGAATAACCAGCCACCAGCATTAGTTCTGTTGTTCCTGAAGAAATCCTTTCAAAAGAATCGAGCAGTATTTTTAATTCATTCTCTCTGCCATAGAGTTTTTGAGGTATCAGTAATACACCCATAAAATCTGAATCCCCCAACTTAAAAGGTTCAATCCTTCCGTTTTTTCTCAACTGATTGGAACATTTTTCCAGATCACCCCGCAATCCAATTGCTGTCTGGTAGCGCTCTTCCATATTTTTCTCCAGTAGTCGTAGAACCATGGCAGAAAGCTGTTTCGGAATTTCCGGTCTTAGTTTATGAGGCGGAGTAGGACTTTTGGCAATGTGGCTATGAATCATCTCCATCTGATCATCAGATACAAAAGGCAACCTTCCAGTTAGCAACTGATAAAAGGTAATGCCAAGAGAATATAAATCGGTACGGAAATCCACCATACGTTTCATCCGGCCTGTTTGTTCCGGTG
>Ga0070728_10005469_pt1 | contig 12516 bp, 9 predicted proteins | sample tdDd471_FD_66723 | JGI IMG/M metagenome (GOLD analysis project Ga0070728, IMG submission 66723) | Marine sediment microbial communities from the Atlantic coast under amendment with organic carbon and nitrate - tdDd47.1 | ecosystem: Environmental > Aquatic > Marine > Coastal > Sediment | place...
TTTAGTTTAGAATCGCCAATTTTGGCTGAGATTTTCATCCCAAATCCAGCTCTAAAACCTAACTTTTTGGTTTCCGTAATAAGATATGCTTCTCCGGCGTGAGCTTCTGTTTCAATCAGGTTCCAGAATTTCTCATCGTAGTTGGAGTCTTCGTTTTTAACATCTCCATCTAGATATGCTGTAAAAGCAATTTTTCCGTCAAAGTTGAGTGGTGTTACAGAATAACGAATGGCTCCATTTTCAGTATCGGTCATACTAACAAAACGCTTGGCCTTCACGCTAATTTTTTTACCATCATCCATAATGGCTGTAAATTCGCGCTGTATATATCCCTCTTTCATGTTGAGGGTGCGAACAAAGTTTTCTGTTTTACAGGTGAATAGGTCAAGATAATGACCATTAATCTGAACATCAATGCCAATCCAGTTTGGACTGTTCAATACTTTTGCAAAGTACTCCGGATAGCCATTCTTCCACCAGCCCACACGTGTTTTATCCGGATAGTAAATTCCTGCAACATAACTACCTTGTAAAGAAGGACCCGAGTAGGTCTCTTCAAAATTTGCTCTTTGTCCCATTTTGCCATTTCCCAGACTAAAGATACTCTCGGAAGACTGATGGTTTTCAGGGTTGAAGCCCTCTTCTATGATGCACCACTCATCGTGCTTTAAATACTCCTTCATTGCAATTGGTTTAAGATTTTAAGTTGGTGACAAGCGCCACTTTTTATCAAAACCGTAATAACTATTCGTTTAGTTCTCTCAATTTCTGGTAATTCATTTGATGTAAACCATCGATTACCATATGTGCCTTACCTAATACCTGCGGTGATCCAATGCCAACGCATTTCATATTACCGGCTAAGGCGGCTTCTACACCTGCTTCTGCATCTTCAAAAACAACACATTCAGAAGGTAAAACGCTTAATGCTTCAGCTCCTTTTAAAAATACTTCTGGATCGGGTTTTGCTTCTGTTACTTTTGTTCCGTCAATGATAGCCTCAAAAAGGTCAGTTAGTTCCAGGCGGTCAAGTATGGTCATTGCATTTTTACTTGCTGATCCTAATGCTATGCGAATATCTTTTTCTTTTAGTTCGTGTAAAAACTCTTTAGCACCAGCAAGAATCTCATCGGGTTGCATTTTTAAGATAAACGTTCTGTAATTTTCGTTTTTCTTTTCAGCAAGTCTTTGTTTTTCATCTTCGCTAAGAGTAATGCCACCAATCTCTAATAAAATATTAAGAGAAGTCATTCGACTTACCCCTTTTAGGCGTTCGTTATCTTCCTCAGTAAATTCGAAGCCCAATTCATTGGCCAACTCTCTCCAGGCGATATAGTGATATTTAGCGGTATCTACTATAACGCCATCTAAATCAAATAAACAAGCTTTTATCTGTCCCATGATAATTTTAAATTAAGACTGTTCCTGGGGTTTAGTATTAATAAAGAATACGGTGATGGATCCTAGCAGCATAATTGCACCTGCCAATACCATGATATAAATACCCTGTCCATCAAATACTCTTTTGAGTATTGGTCCGCCAAATACACCACTTAATATTTGAGGTACTACAACTGTTAGGTTGAAAAGCCCCATATAGATTCCGATTCTTTTGGCTGGTATGGCTCCTGAAAGAATCATGTATGGCATTGCTAATATCCCAGCCCATGCTATACCTATCCCAATCATAGAAATAATTAACATGTTTTTTTCTTGAAATAAAAACATGGAAAGTAATCCTAAACCTCCTGCAAATAAGGAAAATGAATAAACCGTTTTTCGGTTAGTTAAGCTTATCAGTTTTGGCAATATTATTGAAAACAAAGCAGCAGCTAAACTATAAACAGCAAAGCATACACTTACCCAGGTTACAGCATTCCCGAAGGCCTGACGAACTGTTGCATCTGTTTCAGTATTAGCATTGAAGTTAATTGGAACATTAAAATAGTGTTGAGAAATGGCGGTTGCGGCATACACCCATAATAAGAAGAATGGGAACCAAGAAAACATCTGAACAACCGATAATTGTTTCATTGTACCAGGCATGTTTTTTAATAAGGTAAAAAAGCTTTCTTTTTTATCCTTATCTTCTTGTGTGATGTTTTTGTAAGCCTCAAACTCAGAAGGAGGATACTCTTTTGTTTTGATCACAGTAATTATAACACTTAATAGAAGAAGAGTTCCTCCAATATAAAATGACCAAATTACAGAAGGAGCAACCTTGCCTGCTTCCGGAATGTTTTCTATGCCGACCATAGTTAATATAAATGGCAGTGCAGATCCTATTACGGCACCTGCATTGATTAAGAAACTTTGAACCGAATACCCAAGGTTTCGTTGCTCTTCAGGTGTCATGTCGGCAACTAAGGCTCTAAAAGGCTGAAAGGTTACATTAAATGAACCATCCATTAGAGCAAGCATTACAACACCAAAAATTAAAGCACCCACACCTCCTGCCTTCATAATTAAAGGTGCGTTAGGCATAAAAAACATGGCAATCATAGAAACAATAGCACCTCCTAGAATATAAGGCGACCGACGTCCAATTCTTGTCCATGTTCTGTCACTTGCTGCCCCTACGACGGGCTGTACAACTAATCCCATTATAGGTGCAACCAACCAGAAAAAGGAAAGGTTATGAGGATCAGCTCCAAGGCTTGTTAAAATGGCACTTGCATTTGCATTTTGTAATGCAAAGCCAAATTGAACACCTAAAAAACCGAAACTTAAGTTCCAGATTTGCCAAAATGATAGCTTTGGTAATTGTTTCATAATTACGTTGTTTTTATAAAATCCAGCGAATGCCAATCTGATTAAAAATAATTTTCAGATGGGGAATAAGCCAACTTACGGCATTCTTCTGAAAAGTCAAATGGGAATATACAATACCTTATCTCTTGTAAGATATACAAGCAGTAATAAAAGTATTAACAGGTAAGTCACATTTCAATTAAATCCAATACAAACTTAAATAAAATTAATGGAGATGCCAGTTTTAGTTTGTTGCGATGCTGTGTTGTATGGCGCATTAAATCAGTACTATTATCTATTGCAAACGATTGCGGTGAGGTTGTTTTAATATTCGATTTGGTGAAAAATATTTTAATACACATTTCTGCAAACGTTTTCGGTAACTCTTCATTTATTAAGTATGGATGTCTAAATGTAATATCTGCATAATTAATAGTTAAGAATTGAGATGAGTGAAAAGTTGAAGTTACCTTATTGAGTTAAAGTCTGTATGGTGAGATATAGCAAGGGAGGTAAATGTTAAATATTCACCTCCTGTATCGTTGTAATTACTATGGAAAAAGAGAATTATTTAAAATCTTTACCTAATTGCGATGAACTTCTTTCAACTAATTCAGGTGTGAATATTTTTGTTTCAAATTCTTCTTCGTTCACAGTCTCTTCAATATGTCCAATTAACAAACGCATAGCAGCCTGACCAATGTCATAACCTTTTTGTTCAACTGTGGTTAATGGAGGATAGGCAATATTCGCATTAGGACCATCGCCAAATCCTATCACTGCAATATCTTTCGGAATATTATATCCATTGCGTTGCAGAACTTGCATTGCAGCAATAGCAGTACTGTCATTAACTGCAAAAATGCCATCAACTTCTGGTGCTAAACGGATTATATCATCCGCTTTTGCAAATACCGATTCGCGTGTATCGCATTTTACAACCAGTCTGTCTTCGCATTTTAAATTGTATTCTTTTAAAGCACTGCAATACCCTTCTCTTCTGTTCTTGCCTATTAACAGGTGTTGAGGCGCTGCAAGGTGCATTATTTTTTTGCAACCTTTTTCTATTAAATGGTGAGTAGCTATTCGTGCCCCTTCAAAATCATCAGCAATAACTCTGTCTGAAGTGATTTGCTCACAAATACGGTCGAAAAATACAACAGGAACACCATTTTCTTTAAGGTTTTCAAAGTGAGTAAATTCATGTGTGTTTTTACTCATAGAAACCAGAATGCCATCAACTCTATTGTCAATTAGGGCTTGTAAGTCAATTACTTCTCGTTGGTAGTTTTCGTTGGTTTGGCAAATGATTGCGTTGTATCCTCTGCCATAAGCAACATCTTCTATTCCACTAATAACAGATGAGAAAAAGTGGTGGACAATTTCAGGAATTACAATCCCTATTGTATTGGTTTTACTACTCCTTAAACTTAACGCTAATGCATTGGGTCTATAATTAACTTTTTCGGCAAAAGTTTGCACTAACTGTTTGGTCTTTGGGCTAATATCTGGATGATCTTTTAAAGCTCTTGAGACAGTAGAGGGTGAAATACCTAATATACGAGCGATATCTTTTATAGTGATCGGTTGCGATTTCATAAAGAAAAGATGGATTGTTAATGCTGCTTGCAAATAAAGATAACAAAATAGACTTAATTGGATAAAAAAAAATCCAGATCGGTGATTTTTTGTTTTTTGATCCAATAAAATAAACATGTTATACAGCATGTTTTTCTGGTGCAAACGACACCGCAAACGACACCGCAAACGATTGCGATGAATGTTATGCAAAAGAGTGTATTCGAGTGTTAATTAGTGTTTACATTTCACCGCAAATTATCTATGTTTGTATCAGTCTTAGTGGTTTATTAAGCATCGTTTTAAAGGTATTAGCAGAATTCACTTCTCAATTAATCCACAATAAATCCTTTAAAACAGATAAGGAATGTTTAATTATATGAAACGAGCCATACTTAACTTCATTGAAGTAAAAAGTACATCGCTAATTGGTGCGTTCCATGTGACAATTAAAGAAATATTAATAAACACATGAAAATCTAGTTTTTATGAAAAGACAGTCAAATCTTTTTAAGTTACTGTTTATTCTTGTTGCCCTTTTTAGCTTTTCAGCAATACAGGCACAACAATTAACAGTTACAGGTTCGGTAACAGATGCAACAGATGGTATGTCATTACCTGGCGTTACTGTTGCAGTTAAAGGTACCACTACAGGTACAATTACTACACCTGATGGAGTATACACATTAAACGTAGAAAGTGGTCAAACACTAGTTTATTCATTTATTGGCTATAAATCGCAAGAAGTTGTTGCAACAACAAGTACTATTAATATTGCACTTGAAGAGGATGTAATTGGAATGGAAGAGGTGGTTGTGATTGGTTATGGTACATCAAAGAAAAAAGACTTAACCGGATCGATTCAAACAGTTTCAGCTGACGATTTTAATCAGGGAGCCATTGCGTCACCTCAGCAATTAATTAATGGTAAAGTTGCAGGAGTGCAAATTACAGATGGTGGTGGAGCCCCAGGTGATAAATCGACAATCCGTATTCGAGGAGGTTCTTCATTAACAGCTAACAATGATCCATTAATAATTATTGATGGTGTTCCTATTGATAATGGTGATGTTAGTGGAATGCGTAATCCTTTAAATGTTGTTAATCCGAATGATATTGAAACATTCACTGTATTAAAAGATGCATCGGCAACGGCAATTTATGGTTCGCGAGCATCAAATGGTGTTATATTAATTACTACCAAAAAAGGAACTTCATCTGGCATGAAAATCGATTATGCGGGTAACGTTTCTGTAGCTAGTAAAGCAAATGAAATTGATGTATTATCGGCTGATAAATACAGAGAAGTACTTGCAGAAAAATTCCCTGATAATGTTGGTTTGATGGGTGATGCCAATACCAACTGGCAAGAGGAGATTTATCGCCAAGCAGTTAGTACTGATCATAGTTTAGCTATGTCTGGCATGATTACAGATAATTTACCATACCGAGCTTCTGTTGGTTATAACTTATCAAACGGTATCTTGGATGAATCAAGCATGGAGCGTACTACTGCTTCATTAAATATCAATCCGTCATTGCTTGACGACCATTTAAGAATTAATATTTCTGCTAAAGGGATGTTTATTAATAATAACTTCTCAAATCAAGATGCAGTTGGTGGTGCTATTTCAATGGATCCTACGCAAGTGATAAGAGGTGATGCATATGAACCTTATGGTGGATATTTTGCATGGGTTAGGCCAGATGGTTCTCCTAACGGAAATGCACCTGATAATCCACGTGCCGTTATTGATCAGAGAATGGATAAATCAAAAGTAAATCGATTTGTTGGAAACGCGCAATTTGATTACAAATTTCACTTTTTACCTGAATTAAGGGCGAACCTTAATATTGGTCTGGATATGTTAGAGGGTAAGGATGATGGTGGAAAACATACTCTTGCCGGAGCAGCATGGGATACTGATGCATACCTTCGAGGTGGAGCATATGAAAATTATACTCAAAAGAAAGAGAATAAGCTTTTAGATTTTTATCTTCAGTACACTAAAAATTTGGCTCAAATTGATTCTAGATTTGATGTGATGGCTGGTTATTCATGGCAGCATTTTTGGGCTGAAAATACTTCAGGTGCTTGGTTTAATTTACCTAACGAAGACGGTGAATATATTAGAACACCTGAGAACCTAAACCGTAATGAAAATTACCTTGTTTCATTCTTTGGTCGATTAAACTATATATTTAAGGATAAGTACTATTTAACTTTCACTCTTCGTAATGATGGATCTTCTCGTTTCTCAGAAGAAAATCGTAATGGAATTTTTCCTTCCGTAGCGTTAGCTTGGAATATGAAGGAAGAATCATTCTTAGCGGATGGCGAAGTTCTATCCACTCTTAAGATGAAATTAGGATATGGTGTGACAGGTCAACAGGATATTGGTTCTGATTATGGATATTTTGGAACTTATAAATCAGGTCAGCCTACAGCTCAATATGTTTACTACAACAACGTAACTGGTTCATACGATAGAGTTAACTTTACTACTATTAGGCCAAACGGTTATGATGAAAACCTTAAGTGGGAAGAAACAACAACATACAATATTGGTTTTGACTATGGTTTCTTAAATGATAGATTGAGTGGTACTTTGGATGTTTATTTACGTGAAACTGAGGATTTACTTAATCAAATTCCTGTTCCCGCTGGAGCTAACTTAACAAACGAGTTAATAACTAATGTTGGTAGCTTGGAAAACAAAGGTTTTGAATTTTCGCTGAATGCTATAGCAATACAGAACAATGATTTTACATGGAATATTGGAGCTAATATTGCTTACAATGAGAATGAAATAACAAAACTAACTCGCGTTGATGATCCAAATTATATTGGAGTAATAACTGGGGGAATTTCTGGTGGTACTGGTAATAATATTCAGATTCACCAAGTTGGCAAACCAGCTAGTTCGTTCTTCACATATAAACAAGTGTATGATACAGATGGAAAGCCTATTGAAGGACTATATGAGGATGTAAACGGTGATGGTGTAGTTAATGAAAGTGACCTTTATGTTGGGGAGCAATCAGCACCTAAAGTTATGTTGGGTCTTAATACAAACCTTACATACAAGAACTGGGACTTTAGCATGTCAGGTCGAGCCAACTTAGGACAATATGTGTACAATAACATGGCTTCTAGTAGAGGCTTCTATAATAATATGCAAGTGAGTGGTGAATATCTAAATAATATTAGTAGTGATGTATTCAACACTGGTTTTAATTCTGCACAATACTTGTCAGATTACTATGTGCAAAATGCTTCATTCTTTAGAATGGATAATATTACTTTAGGTTATAACCTAAGTAGTTTATTAAATAATAATATGAAAATGAGGGTTTATACCTCTGTTAATAATGCTTTTGTTATTACAGATTACGATGGTATTGATCCGGAAGTAAATGGCGGTATAGATAATAATGTTTATCCACGACCAAGAACATTCTTGTTAGGTGTTAACGTTAATTTTTAAACTGGAGAAATTATGAAGATTACTAAAATACATAAAATTGCATTTACATTCCTTATCGTTATTGGGTTAGGAGCTTGTGTAAACGACTTGGATGTTACGCCAATTGATCCTAATTTGGCAACAGCCGACAAAGTTTTGAATTCAGAGGAAGCTTTTCAGCAAGTTCTGGCAAAAGTATATGCAGGGTTTGCAGTTTCAGGTCAGGAAGGACCAGCTGGTGATCCAGATTTAGTTGGTTTCGATGAAGGTCATAGTCAGTATTGGAGAGGCTATTTTGTTTGCCAACAATTACCTACCGATGAAACGGTTAATGGATGGGCAGATGGTGATTTGCCTGACGTTAGTCAAGTGAACTGGGGAGCTAATAATGGTTTTATCCGTCAGTTCTACTATCGGGCAATTTACCAGGTCTCTATAGCAAATGAATTTATTCGTCAGGCTAATTCATTAGGTAAACCAGAATATACAAATTTACCGCAGTATATTGCTGAAGCACGTTTTTTAAGAGCGCTTTCATATTGGCATGCTTTAGATTTATTTGGTAACGGAGTGCCTTTTGTGACTGAAAATAGTGCAATTGGTGCTGTATTACCTATGCCAGCAGGCGATAGTCCTCGTGGTCCTGAATTATTTGACTTTATCGAAAGTGAACTATTAGCTATTGTTGGTGATGGTGAAGATCAATCACAAGTATTATTAGATGCTGGACAATCATACGGAGGTCAAGCTAATAAAGCTGCTGCTTGGATGGTATTATCAAAACTGTATTTGAATCATGCTGTATACAGAGGTGTAGCTGATAATAACTATTATACAAAAGCCAGAAACTATTTAAACAAGGTGACTTCAGCAGGTTATAGTTTGATAACAGATGCTGATGCAGTTGCTGGCGATGTTTATGATCCGTATGAATACTTATTTTTAGCTGATAATTATAAGGCCGATAATGAGATTATTTACTCTATCAATTTCAATGGAGATGAAACTCAAACATATGGTGGATTAACATATGTCGTAGCTGCTTCGATTGGTGGTGATGCGATGAAACCAAATGATTATGGAATGGCTAATGGTTGGGGTGGTAATAGAACGACAAAGGCCTTGGTCAAAAAGTTCACTACGGAAGATAAACGTGCGCTTTGGTTTACAGAGGGACAGCAATTAGAAATTGAGCAACAAGATCAGTTTACACACGGTTATGCAGTTACTAAGTTTAAGAATAGAACTCGTAATGGTGGCTTTGGAACAAATGAAGGTAAATCTGATTGGGTAGATATCAATGTGCCAGTATTTCGTTTGGCAGATGCATACTTAATGGCTGCCGAAGTTGATTTAAGATTGGATGGAGCTGTCTCAGCTGGTAGTCTTGCTTTCTTGCAGGAAATAGTGAATCGTGCTGGTGTATCACTTCCAGGTACAATTGATTTAGATTGGATTTTAGATGAAAGAGCTCGTGAGTTGTATTGGGAATGTCATCGTAGAACTGATCTAGTTCGTTTTGGCAAATTTACTAAAGGTTATAATTGGCCATTAAAAGGAGATAATTTAGAAGGTAAAGATGTTGATGATAAGTACAATCTTATGCCTATTCCTTTTAGTGATATTACAGCTAATCCTAATTTGAAACAAAACCCAGATTATTAATAGAGTTTTAAAACCATTGACAAATGAAAATATTTCAAGTTATATTTATTGTAATACTGGGCTCAATGCTGTTTGCATCATGTTCTGAAGATGACAAACTTACATATAACCCAGATTTGGCAAAGGAGTCAATCATAAATTTGCCTGAAGCGGACGCGTTTGTATTTACAAAAGATGATGCGGATGAGTTAGTTGCCTTCAAATGGACAGAGACAGAACCAGGGATCGATCTTCAAGTTAATTATGTTGTTGAATTATCTGCAACAAACATATTTGAAACAGTTACAACTTTAGTTGAAACAAGAGAAACAAGTGTTGACCTTAAGGTAAGTGCTATCAACAATGCTTTAATTGCATTAGAATACGAACCTGGTGTTGAGCAAAATGTATACCTCAGGGTATTAGCAAAACTAAATGAGAATGTTGAAGATATTTCTTCAGCTTTTAAAGAATATACCACAACAGCTTATGAAACCATTGTAGATTATCCAATGATTTATGTTCCTGGAGCATATCAAGGATGGAATCCCGGTGCTGAGAATGGACGTTTGTATTCTTACAATTTTGATAATATTTATGAAGGAATTATTAGAATTACGGAAACTTCAGGTCAAAATGGCGAATTTAAAATCAATGACGGAGCCAATTGGATAGGAGGAGCTCTAGCTCAAGCGGGTGATAACTATTCTGGAACTTTAGGCGGAGATGATAACTTCGTAGTAACTCCCGGAACATATGAATTTAGAGTTGACTTAGACGCTAATACAATAACATTAACCAAGACAGATTATTGGGGTGTTATTGGTGATGCAGCTGGAGGCTGGGGAGATACAGATGATTTTATCATGCATTATAATGGTCAACGTAAATATTGGGAAACAACAGCTGATTTTGTTACTGGCGGTTGGAAATTTAGAAAGAACAGTTCGTGGGGAGGAGATTTAACAGGTGATAGTAATGGTAATTTAGTTTCATCTGGAGATAACATTCCTTGCGATGCTGCAGGAAGTTACCATGTTACGTTTGATCTAGTTAATATGGTATATACTTTCGAATTAGTAGAGTAGGTGCTGTCTAAAATTGTTTATGAATAAGATTATAGTTTATAACTCTTTAAAAGCCGTCCCTTGTGGCGGCTTTTTTTTTAACGCTTTACATTCATTGCCATGAGAAACAGTTACCTATATATCCTTTTGGTTATTGCTCTTGCAGCTTGTCAGCCACAGGCAAAAGAGCAGCTAGATACCCCAACAAACCCGCCTTCATGGGCCAAAGACGTCATCTGGTATCAATTATTTGTGGAGCGCTTTAACAATGGCGACCCATCCAATGATCCCACACCTGAGACCATGTATTCGGCTTCTAACTTTATTGAAACACCGGAAGATTGGTCTATTACTCCATGGACAACTGACTGGTATAAGGCTGAGTCTTGGGCTAAAACCACCGGACAAGGCTATTACTCTAATCTGCAGTTGCGCCGTTACGGTGGCGACTTACAAGGTGTACTTGATAAATTAGATTACCTAAAAGAATTAGGCATCACAGCCATTTATTTTAATCCGCTGAATGATGCGCCTTCCTTGCATAAATACGATGCTCGCCATTTTCATCACATTGATGTAAATTTTGGTCCTGACCCAGATGGGGATATGGTCATTATGGCCGCAGAAGATCCCAATGATCCTGCCACTTGGCAATGGACATCGGCTGATAAGCTATTTTTAAAAGTTATTGAACAGGCCCACCAGAGAGGTATTCGGGTAGTCCTTGATTACTCATGGAATCATACAGGTGTAGAATTTTGGGCCTGGAGAGATATTGTAAAGAATCAGGCACAATCGAAATACAAAGATTGGTATGCCATCAAACAATTTGATGACCCGAGTACTCAAGAAAACGAATTTGAATACAAGGGCTGGCTTAATATTAGCAGTTTGCCCGAACTGAAGAAAGTAAACACAACAGAGGAGCATCGCCCTGGTCATCCTTTTGAAGGTGATTTACACCCTGAAGTGAAAGCGCATGTTTATGCTGTGAGTAAGCGCTGGTTAGCACCCAATGGTGATGTGAGCAAGGGTGTAGATGGCTATCGCTTAGATGTGGCAGACCATATTCCAATGGGCTTTTGGCGCGATTACCGTACTTTTGTTAAGTCTATTAATCCTGAAGCTTATCTAGTTGGTGAAATTTGGTGGGAAGAGTGGCCCGATAAACTGATGAATCCGCTTCCGTACGTGAACGGTGATGTTTTTGATGCCATTATGCATTATCAAGTGTATCGTCCGGCCCGTTACTTTTTTGCCGATGGGGATATCAAAATAAGTGCAGAGCAATTGGTCGATAGTCTTAATTTTCAGTGGAACAGGTTGGAGAAAGATACCCGTTATGCCATGATGAATACGGCTGCTACGCATGATACGCCTCGCCTTTTATCAAGTTTCGAAAATAAGGGTATGTATAAGTACAATGCAAAGCCTGATGCTGATTCAACTTATCAAACAGGGCAACCCTCTGACGAAACCTATCAGCGTGTTAAATTATATCTGATGCATCAGTTTACAAGCATTGGTGCGCCGCACATCTGGAATGGTGATGAAATGGGTATGTGGGGATCTGATGATCCGGATTGTCGCAAGCCACTTTGGTGGCCGGAGTATACTTTCGATGATGAAAACAGAAACAATATTCGTCCGCTTGAAGCGCAATATGAGAAGGTAGGTTTTAATGCCGACTTGCATAATTATTATAAGCAGTTAAGCCAATTGCGTCATTCAAATCCAGTATTGGTATCTGGCGCTATTGAGTTTGTAAAAGCCGAAGGTGAGTTTTTAGCTTACCGACGTTTTGAGAATGGTCAATCTGTTCTGGTTTTACTGAATGTAGGCAATACGCCTGTTGATTATGACTTGTCTGATCAGACATACCTTGATTTACTAGGTGGACAGCAGGTAGAAAAGACTGTACGTGTAGAGGGATTAAGTGGATTTGTTTTAAAAGAAAAGGATTAGAATATGAGATTGAATTATATAGCTCTTTTACTCTTGTTTTCGAT
>Ga0070728_10005471_pt1 | contig 12512 bp, 10 predicted proteins | sample tdDd471_FD_66723 | JGI IMG/M metagenome (GOLD analysis project Ga0070728, IMG submission 66723) | Marine sediment microbial communities from the Atlantic coast under amendment with organic carbon and nitrate - tdDd47.1 | ecosystem: Environmental > Aquatic > Marine > Coastal > Sediment | place...
GAAAAGCACCTTTAGTTATCAATTTTCACAAAATGGTTCAAGAACCACACAAACAAATGCTTTGGGACAAGACATAGAATATGGATACACCTCAGCAGGTGGAGTTGCTAAACTTTATAATGTTCTAAACCGCGCTACGAACACTTGCCCACTTACTTCTGCATATCGCACTTATGATGATAATGGATTCCTACAGAGTTCTACAGATTTCGAAGGCAATTCAAACCGCTTCACATACAACGACAAGGGACAAATAACAGAAGCAAAGCTTGGAATGCTAACAAGTGGTCCGAGCAAGCGCATTGCCTATAGTTGGAACTCAAACTTAGATCTTCTTGAAAGCGAGAAAGTCTATGATATTGACGACAATCTCATTAAAGAAACAGTTTTCAATTACTTTACAACTGGACTAGCGAAGAACAAGTTGCAGTCGGTCGTAATTACTAATCACAGCGGCATTGGACAAATTACATCAAAAACTTATCAATATAGTTATACGTTCACAAATAATATGTTGACCTCTGAAGTAATTGATGGTCCTGCATCCGACATAAATGACACAACAATTCTTAAGTACGACAGTTACGGTAATCTAATTGAGAAATCATTAGTAAATGGCCATAAAACATTATTCAGTAATTATAATGGATTAGGGTTACCAGGTCGGATTACTCAGCCAGATGGTAGCTACGTCGATTACACTTATGATGAAAGAGGAAGAGTAAAATCTATATCTGAATTAATTAATGGGCAACCAGCTACCATCTATTATTATTACAATGCCTATGGCAAAGTCTATAGAATAAACTACTATGGAGAACGAAGTGTAAACCTTACTTTTGACAATGTCGGGCGCGTAATTAAGAAGACACAGTTTGAAAATTCTATTGACCCACATCAATGGGAAGAGATGGAGACTGTATATACCTATGACTTGCTGTCTAATTTGACAAAGAAAGAAGTAAAGCGAATAAACACAAAAGAAATATATCGATGGGGTGAATGGATCCCAACCACGACAAGAACAACACATTTTATCTCGAATTATCAGTATGATAGTTTGGGTAGACTCAAAAAGGAGCTCGGAAATAACGGGCAGTTCTTAGAGTACTCTTATAATGGAAATGGTCAAATTATAGAAGTTAAAGATGCTTTAGGGCGAGTTTCGAAGCGCAGTTATGACGAATTAGGTAATTTAGAAACTAGCACTGATCCAAATAATAGAGTGACATCGTATGAACACGATGCTCTAGGCCAATTAGTATCAGTTATTGATCCAAGAGGAAATCAATCCAATTTTATAATCGACCCTTTTGGTAATTCTTGGGGAGATAGTTCTCCCGATGCAGGATCCACTTCACAAACCTTACATGTTGATGGACGTCCTAGTTCATTTCAAAAGAGCGATGGAACCACGGTAAACTATAGCTTTGATAATATCGGTCGAGTTAAAACTATAAGCGCAGGTTCTAGCAGTAAAATATTTACTTATGATACATGTACAAATGGAATATCTAAGCTTTGTTCAGTAGTGGATGACTCTGGAACAACTTCATACCAATATACAAGTTGGGGAGCACTTGATGTTTATTCGCAAGAAATCGATGGCGTTAACTTCAATTTGAATTACGACTACGACTCGAAAGGTCGGCTTCAAGATATTATATATCCGAATGGTGTTAAAGTAAGATATGAATACAATCTTTATACTGGAAATATACAAGCAATTAAAGCACTTATAAACGGCTCTTGGAAATATATTATTAGTGGGATTGCTCACCAACCAAATGGTCCTGTATCTCAATGGACATTTGGTAACGGACTATCGAGGATTAAGAACTACGACTCAAATGGGCGCCTAACTGAAATAAGTACTGCGACAGTTCAGAACTTAAAATATCAATACAATGCAAGTAATGACATCACTAAGATTACTAACTCTCAATATTCCTCTAATACGCAGTCTTATTCTTATGATAGCGCTCGTCAGCTAAAATCAGTTACATCAACCAGTGGTAATCATAGTTTTAATTACGATGATAATGGTAATAGAACCTCGCATAGTTTGAACGGCATAAGTTCAGTGTACTCTGTTAATAACAATAACAACCAAACTGAAACAATAACAAAGTCTGGAGTTACTCGTCCTTTCAACTTCGATTTAAATGGTAATGTTACTTCTAAGGTAGCTGACGATGGTTCTACTTTAACTTTCACATACAATGCATTCGAGCAAGTCACTAGCATTAAAAGAAACTCTAGTACTACACAGTACAAAGTAAACTTTAAAGGAGAACGTGTAAAAAAATCTAATTCCAATGGTGTTTATCGATATATCTTTGGTTCATCGGGCAAGCTTTTAGCTGAAACAGCGAATAATTCTAGTTCTCTAAGCAATATATACGTTTATCATGGAAATGAGGTGGTCGCTGTAATTCGAGGGGCGAGTATTTACTACGTACATAACGATCATCTTGGTCGTCCAGAAGTGTTAACAAACAGTAGCAAGAGTATTGTTTGGCGAGCAAACAACTATGCCTTTGATAGAACTATAGCTTTATCATCTATTGGAGATTTTAATGTTGGCTTTCCTGGTCAATACTATGATGTTGAGTCTAACCTTTGGTATAATTATCATAGATACTATGATGCTAGTATTGGTAGGTATCTTCAAAGTGATCCTATAGGATTGTTAGGTGGAATTAACACTTATACTTATGTTGGATCGAATCCATTAATGTTTATTGATCCTTATGGTCTCTCGGCTTGTTCTTGTGCGGATTCTGCAAAAGCGAATACACCTGATGGTGATAAGTGGAATGATAGTAGAGTCAATGAAAATGGGCAAAGAGAAATTTATCGTTTTGGTCGATGGAATCAGTCTTATGATGTTCCTGATGGTTTTGTCACTGATTACCTTTCTAATTCTGCTGTTAATGTAGGTGGAACTATAGTTGCTGCCAGAGTTTTGAGTGTTTCTAATCCAGTCTCAATAAGTGTAACTGCTATTGCTACTACAGCTAGTTTAGCACATGCAGGTGTACAAGACTTTGAGAATCAACATAATGCGACCTATTCTCCTGAAGAAAGAAAAATAATTGCCAAATTTAATGAAAGTTTAACTAGTTGTCTTCGAAATTCGTTAGGCGCTATTGAATGAAAGCCTTTAAATATTATTTATTTATGAATGAAGAAAAGTGGTCAAAACTAAGTGCTAAAGGTTTTTGGTTTTATGCCTTTACTAAGGGAGTTCTTCAGCTTGGATTAGGAGGTGGAGTATTTGTACTTACCCTTTAATATTGGCAGGATAATAACTTCTCATTTGATCAGATGCTTTTTAGTGAGTGGTTGACAGATTATTTAGTTTGGATTCCTGTCGTTATATTTATTGGTTTTATTTTGTCTATATTTGTTTGGATGCAATTCGAAGATAAGTATAAAAAGAAAAGTAATTAAGTTATTGAGCCAAAAAAGCTCCTCAAAGCCCTTGTAGTAATGCAGGGGCTTTTACTTTTAGCGGCTAAGCAGTTTCTGAATCGCCACAAATTAGCTAGACACCTGTATGATCGAGACTGTAAATAACTCTGTGTAACTGTCTATTATTAACCTATTGAATAGGAGATGATAGACCTATGGACAAGAAAGAGGTTGAAGCCTGGGCTCGTAAAGCAGCCAAAGGCATAAAGACTGAAGAAGAGTTAAATGACTTTCGTCAGATGCTGACGAAAGTCACTGTCGAAACCGCTTTGAATGCAGAGCTTGATGAGCATTTGGGCTATGAAAGACACGCTCAGTCAGATTCTGATAATTATCGGAACGGCTATACACGGAAAACGCTTCTTACCGAAGATGGCCCACTCTCAATTGAAACGCCACGAGACCGGCAAGGCACATTCGAACCACAGTTAGTCAAGAAGCAGCAAACTCGCTTCACTACGATGGACGAGAAAATCCTGAGCCTTTACGCCAAAGGGATGACGACTCGAGAAATCGTAGCCACGTTCAAAGACATGTATGATGCCGACGTCTCGCCCACTAGATTCAATTTACCCCATCGTTTATCTGGACTGTATCGTGCTAAAAATTCGGCAAGAGAAACAAGTCATCAACAAGTGCGTTTACTTGGCGCTAGGCGTCACTATGGAAGGCCACAAAGAGCTTTTAGGCTTGTGGTTATCAGAAAACGAGGGGGCTAAATTCTGGCTCAACGTTTTAACTGAGCTTCAAAATCGAGGAGTTAAAGATATTCTCATTGCTTGTGTTGACGGTTTAAAAGGATTTCCTGACGCCATCAACTCGGCTTATCCCGAAACGCAAGTACAGCTTTGTATAGTGCACATGATTCGAAACTCCGTTCGCTATGTTCCCTGGAAAGACTACAAGGCCGTGACAGCGGATTTAAAGCGCATTTATCAGTCAGCCACTGAAGAAGATGCGCTGCTTGCGTTAGAGCAATTCTCTGAGCGTTGGGACGATAAGTATCCGCAAATCAGTCGCTCCTGGAAAACTCATTGGCACAATCTAAATACATTATTTAATTATCCGCCTGAAATACGCAAAGCCATTTATACGACCAATGCCATTGAGTCGCTCAACAGTGTGATTCGAAAGTCGATTAAGAAGCGAAAGCTCTTTCCAACAGATGACTCCGCCAAAAAAGTGGTTTATCTAGCGATTATGGACGCTTCGAAAAAATGGACTATGCCTATTAGAAATTGGAAAGCGGCCTTAAATCATTTTATGATTGTATTTGATGGCTGCTTAGATGACTATGTTTGAACTGGCAGTTACACAGAATAATTTACAGGGTCCAAAACCTCCTCACTAGCTGCGTTTTACCATTGTTTGACCGTCCTATGACAAGTAAGCCTGGCATCCGATGTACAACTGGGTGTGTCATCAGATCATCCAGTTTGTTCATGATCTTGCGAGCAATGGGATATCCAATCCATCTTGATCGTCGAATATAGTTGATCCGCTCTTCGATGGATAAGTCTAATTTTTCGATAATAGGCTTTTGTAAATGAGGGTAAGTCGTCACTTTAAATCCTTTTATTTAAAAATCTATTTCATCAAATGGCAACAACTCTTCTTCATCGTCAATGTCATTACTGGGCTTAATGCGGTCTGGCAGAATCGGTTTGTTTGTTGATGCCTTATTCCAGTTTTCCCGCCTCTCAGCCATTCGTCTTTTTCGCTTTTCGTTCGCCCTTTGCTGTTTCGCAAGTCGAGTTTCTTCGATGGCTTTAGACTCAACCTCTCGCATTCGACGGATGCCTTCAAATATCATTTCTTCATTGACACTAAAGATCTCTTGATTTTTATATGATTTTCGAACAGCTTTTAGTTCCCACAAGCTGATTTTGGGTCGAGTGTTATCTAAGTAAGGAATGGGCGAATAAGTACTGGTTAACGGATCTAGAAAATATACGGTACTAATGTCTCGAGGATCGCGAGCAAAAATAAACTTTTTAGGCTTATTGCTTTCAGGATCTTTCCGTCCAACCCATTGTTTTAAGATGGACGAGTAATATTGAATATTATCTATAACAACACCATCTCGTTGAATGTTTCTTTCGACGAATGGAGTAAAGTTCAAACGGAGCGTTTCCTCATCCTCAACAGGGAATGGAAGTCCAACACCCGGCTGTTCAGAGTTGCCATGAATAAGTTGATCATAAAGCCTAATCGGTGCAATGTTATCGTTACCACGATGTGGCTTGTGGTGATAGTAGTACACAATAAAATTAGTGAACCAAAGCTCAAGTTCAGCAAGAGTAAAACAGGCTTTACCCTCTGAGTCATAGTCAAGCTTATCCTTAACGTTTGAAAACGTAGTTCCAGGCAGATCTTGGCATTCTGACATAAATGTTCTGAATGCTCTTTCAACATGGGGGCCGAAGTTAGGCTGGCCCTTTGGTCGGTTTTCTAAAATGATCCCATAGAGTTCACATGCTCGTTTGAGCATATTTCCTCGGAACTCTTTTGCATTATCCACATGGATCATTTCCATTTTTCCGTAAAACGGCCATTCAGCATCGATGTTTAGCTCAGCAAGCCATTTATCTTTGGTTAGAATGGAATTGGCGACACAGATGCCGACGGTCGATGCACTCGGAGGATCTAGAGTGATCACAAATCCTGACAGCATTTTGGTGGCAACGTCTATTGCAATAGTGAGGTATGGTTTTCCAATGGGTAGTCGATGGGCCGAGTCGACGACGATTACATCCATTGGTGTATGGTCAATTTGAATGACTGCATTGGGGTGCTTCCCGCCAGGGAACTTACCGAGAACAGGATCAAACTTTTCTTTGGCTTTTTTCCTCCCCATGCGTTTTCTTATCTTTTCTTCATCATCAAGACTCTTCACTCGAGCGTATATTGTATTGATGTGCGGTATCGGCAAACCACATGACTGACACTCATGCTTAATACTGTTGTAAAGACTTACAACAGAAGGTCTTTCTTCGACAAGATACTTGGATTGAATCTTTGCCTCGATAAGCTGTTCGACTTCTTCGTCAAGCCTTGACTTACCTCGGTCTTCTCTTGGAACTCTCAATAATGAAGATACAAGGCCAGTATTCTCGACCTTCTGAAGCCAGCGATAGATGGTAGCAAAGCTTTTTCCTACCTTTCTTGCGAGTTCTTCGACATCCGCTAGTGTTCTCTGGCGATTGCCGAGCAGTGGTTTGAGCAATTCATATCTTTCAACAGCAATATCCCACTCTCGATCCGTGGCGAACAAGTGTCCATGGCTGTTGCTTTGGGATTCGAGCCTTTCAGTCAGCTCACTTGCGCGAACAACGTAAGTCTTTTTGTTGGCAATAACTCGAATACAGGCCTCTGAAAAGCCTCTTAGTTCAAGAACGATAGCGGGCTCGCTTTTCCAGTAAACAAATTGTCCAGGGTTAATCGTCTTCATATCCACCTCGGTACCAAAGCACGCTATTCATAGTAAGGGGTTGATCCAAGTCACAGCCAATTAAGCTGTTTGAGACCATGTACCAGATTACAGGGATCATTTGTGCTCGATTGGTTTTATCTTTGCACAAGATATGAATAAGCATATCTGGATCAGATTCAATTAAATCGAACATAGTGCCTAACACCCTTTCAACGTATGAGTCTGGTGGCTTCCTATTCTTAAATGGCCACAAGAACTTAATGTTCTCTAGGTAGGTAGTTCTAATGTAATTTTCAGTAATTACATGGAAGTCCCAACCTAAATTGTTTGCGTAATCTTTGGCGGCTCTGAATTTAGGAAGCAATAAACGGCGATTTTCCTTGAAGTCGTCTTGGTATTTAATTTCAAAAAGGATCGGATTCATAATCAGCTCTTCCTTAAAATATAAGAGCCCATCTGGGGTGTAGGAACGAATCTGATCGGACCTTGTAAGATAAGGAATAACGACGGGTTGAGGGATTACTTTCAAAACTGAGTCATCAAAGCGACAGATTTCCATAAAATCTCGCTCTAAAGATGATTCATAACGACCAATCTCTGGAACGATGCCTGATACGCTACGAGTCGTGACACCTATCTTTCGGACAGGTTTAAAGCCATTTTTACTAGTCATTAATACTTTCCAATGTATATGTTGTAGATATTAGCATTTATTTATAGATCTTACAGCTGAGGTGAGTTGATCTTGTATACCGATATTTCGCTAAGGTGATGAGTTTTCGGGATATTTTTATCTCGAGTCCAAAAAGAGCTCGAGAGGTGCAGAGGAATTCTAAGTAAAAGTTATCGGTTTAGGTTGAACAGGCGTTGTCGCGGGCTACCAGAAGGGGTAAAATTCGCGGTTTGGTCTTCTGCTCGGAGCCACCGGCCTTCGAGAAACAGCTAAATAAACTGGGCATTGAAACAGACTATGGCAAAAAATGTTGTTGTATTAGGCACCCAATGGGGTGACGAAGGTAAAGGTAAGGTTGTAGACCTTTTAACCGACCGAGTATCTGCAGTTGTCCGTTACCAAGGAGGGCACAATGCAGGCCACACCTTAGTTATCGACGGCGAGAAAACGGTACTGCATTTGATTCCTTCTGGTGTGTTACGAAATGACGTAACTTGCTACATCGGTAATGGCGTAGTGCTTTCTCCTGAAGCTCTGATGGAAGAAATTCACATGCTCGAGGAACGCAACGTACCGGTACGTCAACGTCTTCGAATCAGTGCTGCTTGTACATTAATATTGCCTTACCATATTAAATTAGACCAAGCTCGAGAAGCCGCTAAGTCCGGAGACAAGAAAATTGGTACTACCGGCCGCGGAATTGGGCCTGCGTATGAAGATAAGGTTGCTCGTAGAGGCCTTCGCGTAGAAGATTTATTCTACCCTGATCGCTTGAAAGAAAAATTAGCAGAAGTTCTGGAGTACCATAACTTTGTATTGACTGAATACTTCAAAACCGAAGCGGTCGACTTAGACACATTGTTTCAACAATGCTTGGAATGGGCTAAAGAAATTAAACCTCTCGTTGCCGATGTTCCTGAGCAATTGCATCAAGAGCGAGCAAAGGGGCAGTCATTATTGTTTGAAGGTGCTCAAGGTACTTTGCTAGACATCGATCACGGAACATTCCCTTTTGTTACTTCATCGAATACAACGGCTGGTGGAACGGCTACAGGTAGTGGCTTTGGTCCTTTGTATCTTGATTATGTCCTTGGTATTACCAAAGCCTACACAACTCGTGTCGGTGGTGGGCCATTTCCTACCGAGCTCCATGACGAGATAGGTGAGCGTTTGGGAGAGAAAGGGCATGAGTTTGGTGCAACAACGGGCCGTCGTCGACGCTGTGGTTGGTTGGATGCTGTGGCGTTACGCCGTGCCGTTCAAATAAACTCAGTTTCAGGATTCTGCTTAACCAAATTGGATGTTCTTGACGGCTTAGAGACCGTTAAAATCTGTACCAGTTACTCTTGCCCTGACAATGGTGAGATGGATGTAACACCTGTGGGAGCAGAAGGCTTTGCGAAAGTGACTCCTAACTACATTGAGTTACCTGGTTGGAGTGATAACACTTTTGGTGTTAAGAATTACGATGAACTCCCAGAAAATGCGAAAGCATTTATCAAAAAGATAGAAGAAGTGGTTGGTGTTCCTGTTGATATCGTTTCGACGGGTCCCGATCGCAACGAAACCATTATTTTGCGTGATCCTTTCGCATAACCGTGGTTTTAGAGTGTGGTGGTTAACCTCTGCTGTGGCAGTAAAGTCTAAACTCGATACTGCCGACAGGTTAGAATGTCGTATTGGCAGGTAATCAACACGACATAATTGATTTAAAGGTGCCATTGGTTTAAAGGAATCATTGACTCAAATTTACTCTTGATTCAAAAGTATCATTCATTCAAAAGTATTCTTGATTCTAAAAAAAAATAAGGGGCTGAAAAGCCCCTTTTTTGTTGAGTTGGAATAAGAGTGGTCTAGGTGATCAATGCTCACAGTAAAGCAGAGTGGCTCTTAAATAAGCCGGGACGCAGACACGTACGAGATTCTTTATAAAACACCTAACAAAGCTCTGCGCAAAACTCTTTCGAATACTCTTAACTTAACACTCTTAACAAAATAAAAACTTACCCACAATAAAGAGTGCCCATAACAGGTTATGAGCATGTATTTATGTATCCATTCATTTTTAAATGAATGTCATCTAGGGCACAGCAACAAGCAAGTTAACGATTCGTTTTAAGCTGCGTTTGTTCTTCGGCAAATCGTTGTTCTAAATAATTGTATTGCGAAGGCTCATTTTTCGGAGCCTTTGATTTTTGTTGAGCGATTGCTGCCAAAAAATCTTCCATCGACCCTTCTTCAACAGGGTAAGCCAAGTGACGGTGTACAAACATAACCAGTTCCTTACAGTTATTACCGATAAGTAAAGTGTAGTGCGTGGTTGAAAATTGTACTATCGCAAAGTTCAATAAAACGTGTGAGAGATTGTCCCGAGTTTAATAAGGGCGCGGAAAAAATCGCGCCAAGAATTTAGACGTATTTTGCAGGACGTCACTTTTGTCAATTTTTATACGTTTCAGTTATCACAGCCTGAGTCTTTAGTAGAATCGCGTTCTTAAACGCGATTCAATGGAGTCTTAGGGGCCTCAAACTGAGTGATGCTTTGAAACCATTAGATTTAACACGTCCTGCGTTGTCTAGATCCGCTAGGCCAGTTCTGGTTGTTGTTTAACAATGGCGGCTTTGATGGTGTCACTGACGGCAACTTTCTGGCCTGTTTTGTAGTCGACCATGACTACCCGTGCTTTGCCTAGTGTCGTTATTGTTTGCTGCTGCAGACTGAAAACCGCGTATTCTTGAATAATTTCCTGATCGCCAAGCTCTAACGTGCGACACCCAACCTTCAATTGATCTGGGTAAGTAACAGGGCGTCGATATCGACATTCTGTGTTGGCCAAGATGGGGCCCACTTGAGTTTCTTGCATTTCAGACATGATCTTGGTTTGTTCCATATAGGCAATGCGCGCACTTTCAAAGTAGCGAAAATAGACCACGTTATTAACATGATTGAATGCGTCCATTTCTCCCCATTGCACAGGAATATCAATGATAATTGGATACTGCTCAATAAACTCTTGAAGACTTAAAGACATAACTTACCTTTTAAAACCGTTGAGTAGCGAATGTAGTGGAATTTTAAATTGAGTTAATAATATTCCCGTGAGCAAAATGGCGATTCCAATAATCTTATTACTGCTTAAGGTTTCGCCTGCTATGGGAATGGCTAAGACACCAACAAATACGATCCCCGTTGAAGCAAGAATACTCGCCTCGTAACTTCTAAGGACTTTAAGCACCTGATTAAAAACAATTAATGTGAGCGCTAAGCCGATGATACCATTCGCCAAAATGACGATCCAATCGTACAGTGAATGGTTAAAGTGCAAGCCATCCTCGCTGATTCCCCAAACGACAAGCGGCATTCCTCCGATCCAAATGGCGATTGTTGACAGCATAACAGGTGACAAGGCCTGCGGATGGTAAACCATAAAGCGGCGAATTAAATTGTTGGTTAGCGCCAAGAAAAAGACACCGGCGCAAACCAAAAATATTCCATTCATTTCTTCCGGAGCTGGTAACTGCTCGAAGTAAACCGTAAGACCAGATAATGCCACAATACACCCTAAGGCCTGAATCAAAAACGGCCGCTCCTGCATAATGAAAATACTTAATATCATGGTTACTAGGCCAACAAAATTGACTAAATAAGCATGAGTAGTAACGGGCAAATGCTCTAGCCCCGCCAAGAACAAATAACGAACAAGAGTAAAGTTTGCCAATCCAATCGCAACGGGATAAAACCACTGCACAGGGGTAAGCGTGCGTGGAAAAGGCTCTTTTTTCCAGAGGAAGGTATAGAGAGTAAGAAAAACCAAAGCAACCAGAATTTGTAACCAGTTAAAGGTAAATGGCGATATTCGCTCTAATGACACCTTCGCCAATACGATGACTAGCGCAGCAAAAAAAATAGTCACTATGAGAGCCAAAGCGGCTTTTAAGTGCGAATTCATGGCACTCCTTACGTTTAAAGTGCTGGGTCAACTACTAACTGCTTGAGTAGGTAATGCGATTGCTGTATGTTTAACCAGACTGGATGTATCCACGGTTTAAGTCGTTGTTCAATCGCAAGACACATAACCCAAGAATATTGAAACTTACTGCTTAGACTCGCGCGAGGCGATTTCTTCGAAGAGACTGAAAACTCTGTTGTAACAGGGCCAATACTCAGTCTTCGTGCTCTTCGCGATCGGCAAGTAGGTGTAAATGAGTTCATGGTACCGAAGCGTATCCAAGTCTATGAGCAAATCTTCGTCAATTAATAGCTCGACAGAATACCTTAATCATACTTGGGTTTAAATGCGCTGATTGCTTCCTTCCATTGCTCAGAGTGTTTTGAAGAAAGAAAATGATTTAAAACTAGTGATTTAAAGAAAACCATTGAAAGATAGAAAGAGCTCTTACAATCGAAAGCGAGAAGTCATCTTGATCAATATTAGTGAAGTCTAACGATGTCTAAGGCAGCAGTCACCCTCGAAGGTGATTATTATTTGCACAATGTTCGTGTGATGCTTAAGTTTGTCGTCGAACGATATCAATTTTTACTGAATGAAAGCGAACTCAATTACTATGAGACTTTCGCTTCGTTGTCTGACGATGCGCAACGACTTTATACGCGCTGTTTAATGCGAAAAGGTGAGTGGTTTCGGCTAAATAAGCTCCAATATTCTGAAATTAGCAATCGCGAGCAAGCTTTTGATGAGCTGCTATCCGTTGGTTTTTCATCAATGGGCGAGGTATCAGACTTTCCTGAAATTCTCCGGCTGTTTACACGGACCGAACTCATCGACTACTTTGCCGAACTCCCGATTAAAACCTTAAAACGAAAAGAGATGGACGACTACTTGATTAGCCTGTTTTCTTCCTCACCAGCGAGTTTGCAGTCAGTTGATCGATTGTTTGAATGTCCGGTTTTAAAAATATCTTCCAATA
>Ga0070728_10005472_pt1 | contig 12510 bp, 10 predicted proteins | sample tdDd471_FD_66723 | JGI IMG/M metagenome (GOLD analysis project Ga0070728, IMG submission 66723) | Marine sediment microbial communities from the Atlantic coast under amendment with organic carbon and nitrate - tdDd47.1 | ecosystem: Environmental > Aquatic > Marine > Coastal > Sediment | place...
ATCCGGACCCGGACCCCGATCCGGACCCGGACCCCGATCCGGACCCGGACCCCGATCCGGACCCGGACCCGATCCGGACCCGGACCCGTAACCCATCTTGCGTCGCTGCACATGAGGCGGACTCACCGCCGTTGGCGGGATCGGACTCCGACGCGTCGAGGGCCGGCCTCATCGCGCGTCGCAGGCGGCCATCGCGGCTCGCGGCACGACGCCGGTCGGCCGCGGGTCCGGGTCCGGGTCCGGGTCCGGTTCCGGGTCCGGGTCCGGTTCCGGGTCCGGGTCCGGGTCCGGTTCCGGGTCCGGGTCCGGGTCCGGGTCCGGGTCCGGGTTCCGGGTCCGGGTCCGGGTCCGGGTCCGGGTCCGGCTCCGGCTCCGGCTCCGGCTCCGGCTCCGGCTCCGGTATCCTCCGCCCCGTGCGCAGCGCCCTCGCTCTCGCGGTCGCCCTGGCCTCTGCCGCCGCCGCGTCGCACGCGACGGCGCAGGAGACGCAGAGCGACGTCGAGTCGGCCCGCCTGCGCTTCGAGGCCGGAATGGAGGCGATGGGGCGCGGCGACCCGGAGGCCGCGGTGGTCGCCTTCGAGGCGTCGTTCGAGCGGCTCGCCTACCTGCCGACCGCATACAACCTCGCCGTCGCGTACGAGGCGGTGCGGCGTGACCGCGAGGCGGCCGATCTGCTCGATCGCGTCCTGTCGGGGGAGCTCGGCGAGGTGCAGGACGCGCAGCGGCGGGAGGCCGAGTCGCTCTACGGGGTGGTGCGCGAGCGGGTCGGGATCGTCGAGGTCCGCGCGTCGGGCGCCGAGGGGATCTGGGTGCGCGTGGACGACGAGGATCGGACGCGCGGCATGGCCGGCGACGCGGTGCGCGTGGCGCTCGAACCGGGGCACCACGTCCTGCACGTCGGCGCCGACGCGCAGCGGCCGCGCCGGCTCGCGGTGCGCGCCGAGGCCGGCGTGTCCAACCGGCTGACGGTGCGCTTCGACGATCGGGAGACCGGGACCCTCACGCTCCGGAGCGAGGCGCCGGGGGCGGTCGAGATCGTCGGCTTCGCGACCGGGCCGTCGCCGCTCGAGCACGACCTGCCGGCGGGCGTCTACGAGGTCGGGCGGGTCGGCGATCCCGAGTCGCGGCGCTCGGTGCGGATCGAGCCCGGCGCGGTCCGCGACGTGACCCTCGGGGAGGGCGGCGGCGACGACGCCGTGATCTGGGGCGTGGTGCTCGGATCGATCGCGGCGGCGTTGATCGGAGGCGCGGTCGGGCTCGGCGTCGCGCTCGCCGGTCAGGACGAGCCGCTCTCGGAGCCGGTGTTCGGGATCATCGCGACGCTGCGCTTCTAGTCACCCTCGCCCTCACACGGACACGCGCAGGAGCTGGCCGAGGTACGTCCGCGTGGTGAGCGGCGCCTCGTCGAGCGCGTCGGCGGCGTCGAGCGAGGCCTCGGCGAGCAGCGCCTCGAGCCGCTCGACGAGCGCGTGCGCGGTGGGGCGTCGAGGCGGGTCCTTCGCCAGCACCTCGAGCGCGAGCATCACGAGCGCGTCCGGCGCGTCGGGCCGGTGCTCGCGCAGGTCGGGCGGCGGCTCGTCGAGGATCCGGCGCGGCGCGTCGGCGCCCCGGTACAGCGGCTCGCCCACGAGCAGCTCGTACATCACCACCCCGAGCGAGAACACGTCCGACGCCGCCTCGGGCGGATGGAACCGCAGGACCTCGGGCGCCATGTACCCGCGCTTGCCTTGCAAGATGAGCTGCGTGGTCTCGGAGGTGCCTCCGAGCACCCGCGCGATCCCGAAGTCGCACAGCCGCGCGATCCCATCGAGCCCGACGAGCACGTTGTTCGGCGACACGTCGCGGTGGAGGATCTGCAGCGGCTCCCCGCGCGCGTCGCGTGCCTCGTGCGCCGCGCGCAGCCCGAGCGCCACGTCCCGCAGGATCTCGAGCGCGACCGCGAGCGGCACGTCCCAGTCGCGGGCGCCGGTCTCACGGATCACCTCGAGCAGGGTGGGGCCCTCGATCAGCTCCATCACGAGGAACGGGCCCTCGTCGTCTTCGCCCGCGTCGTACACGCGCACGACGTTCGGGTGGTACAGCAGCGCGCTGAGCTGCCCCTCCTGCACGAAGGCCTCGCGCGCGTCGGCGAGCTCGCGCAGCTCCGGGCGCAGCCGCTTGACCGCGTAGGTACGCTCGAAGCGCCCCTCGCGCCGCGCCGCGACCACCACCTCGCCCATCCCGCCCCGGCCGAGCGGGCGCAGCAGACGCAGCGCGCGAGGCCCGCGGCGGACGATCGTGTCGTCGGGGCCCGACGGGCTCATCGCGGGGGGCAAGGCGCTGGAGACGTAGACAGGACGACTTGATCGATCCAGACGAGTCCGTCCTCGCCGCCCGAGGTCTCCGAGCGTGGGTCGAGGCCTGCGCGGGCGTGCGCCGGCGCGCCCGCGAGCGCGTCGGCGACCGCGGCGGGCAGCGGCAGCTCGACCGCGACCCCGTCGATGGCGCCGCGCGCCGTCGTCGCGTCGACCGACAGCTCGAGGCAGACCCAGCGGTCGGCGAGGGCCGGCGCGGTCGCCGCCTCTCGGAGCTCTTCGACGTCCGGGTCCACCCGCGCGGTGAGGTGAAGGCGATCGGGGCCGAGTCGCAGCGAGACGCGCGGCGGGTCGGGCTCTCGGGTGCCGGCGCCGGCGGCGACGAGCGAGAGCAGGTCGGTGGGCCGGGTCACGCGGCCGTCGCCGTCGGCCGGGATCCGGACCCACGCGCGCACGTGGGTCGCGCCGGGTCCCGCGAGGTAGGCCGCGTTGCGCGATCCCTCGAGCGAGAAGAGCGAGGTGCGGAGCACGCCGCCTCCGCAGGGGCTCGGCTCGGGGGGCGCGAGCGTGGAGCCCTCCTCGACGTGCTCCACGCGCCCGGTCGGCGAGCTCTCGCATGGCAGCTCGCCCGGACACCGCGGCAGCGCCGGGGCCTCGTCGAAGTCGAAGGTGGCGACGTCGCCGCTGGGGCACGCCGCCGCGGGTACGCCGCCGTCCGGGGGCGCGCCCGCGTCCGGGCCGGCGTCGCCCGGGCCGCCGTCGAGCGCGCCGGCGTCCATCGACCCCGCGTCCTGCGGGGCGCCGGCGTCCCGCGCCTCTTGCACGCACGGCCCCATCACCGGAGGGTCGTCGGGCGACTCGCCGGGCTCGACGCACGCCGTCTCGCAGACGCCCGCGCGGCAGGTGTGCTGCGACGGGCAGCGCGCGTCGCGGCAGTCGGCCGAGAAGAACACGCGCACGTAGCGGGTCGCGCCCCGCACGAACGCGGTCTCCACCCGCTGCAGGCCGACCGAGCCGCCGTCGGCGTCGAACGCCTCGACGGTCACGAGGAAGCGATCGGAGTCCGGGCGGGCCGGCACGACGACGGCGCGGAACGGCCAGCGGTGGTCGTCGGTCTCGCCCACGCGCGCGCCGCGTCGCGTCAGCGCGCCCTGGCGGCTGACCACCTCCACGGCGAGTCGCTCGGTCTGCGCGCGCACGTCCTCGTCGGCGTCGATGAGCACGATCACCGCCGTCGAGGACTCGCTGCAGGCGAGGAGGGCGAGCGCCGCGGCCGCCGCCGTCATGCCACGCCGCATGAGCGGTACGTTACCATGGCGCCCGGACGCTCGATGGACGCCGCGTGGATTCGATTGCTGCACTCGGGCGACCTCGACGAGGCCCGACGGAGCGCCGCGACCGAGCCCGAGCTCGTCGCGGTCGTCGACGCCGCGGCGCCGCTGTACGGTGGGCCCGAGCCGCCGCCGCGCGACTGGACGGACCCGGCCGCCCGCGCGCAGGTCGACTTCGCGCGCGCGGTCCTGCACCTGGTGAGCCTCGGTCTGCGTCCGGCCCCCTCGCCTCCGGGCGACACCGCGTGGTCGCGGGCGGCGGCCGCGCTCGTGGCGTTCGCGAGCGGGCGGCCCGTGACCGCCCCGGTGGAGCTGTCCGCCGACGACCCCGCGCTGCGGGTGACGCAGATGGCGCTCCGCACCCTGGCCGCCCTGTCCGCCGGCGATCCGCGCGACGCGACCCTGCACGCTCGACGGGCGAGCCGCGCTGCCTACGCGGAGGGGCTGCGCGGGCTCGAGTACCTCGCGTACTGGTGCCTCGCGCGGACCCGGCGCGAGGGGCAGAACCTGTACGCCGCGACGCGGATCCTCGGGGCGCTGGCGCGCGCCGCGCCGTCGCCGTGGTGGCCCCTGATCGACTGGGAGCTCGTGCTCGCCGGCGCCGGCCCGCCGGCCGCCGACCGCGCGCTGACCGAGCCGGCGGCGACGTGGCTCGACGCGGTGGCCGACGCCGAGGGCGACGCGCTGCGCCGCCTCCGGGCGCGCTCGCTGCCGGCGGGCTTCGCGCGGGAGCGGGACCTTCTCTGCGAGGGCATGGACGGAGTCTCCGAGCTCGCCGACCGCGGGCGGGTGGCGGGCGCGCTGTACGAGCGCGCCGAGCAGCTCGGCGTCACCCCCGCGACGTGGGCGCTCACCCCGGGCGCGCCGCCGCGGCTGCGCTGGTGCGTGGGCGCTGACGCGGCCGCCGACCGCCGCCTGTTCGACGAGGGCGAGCGGGTGCAGGCGCTCGCCGCGTGCCTCGCCGAGGCGGGGGAGGGCGGCGCGCCGCGCGACGACCTGTTTCGCGCGGTCTACGGGTTCGACTTCGACGCGGCCTTACACGACGGGCTGTTCCGGGTGCTGCTGCACCGCACGCGGGGCGCGCTCGAGGGCGTGGCGGAGGTGGAGCGCGACGCAGAGCGGCTGCGCCTGCGCGTCGACGCCCCCGTCGAGCTGCCCGAGCCCCGCAGCCTGCCCCCGTTCGGCGATCGACTGCTGAGGACGATCGCCGCGACCCCCGGGATGTCGGCGAAGGAGCTCGCCGAGCGCGTCGGAGACAAGATGCGCACCGTGCAGCGGACGCTGCGCACTCTGGTCGAGACGGGGACCTGCCGCGCCGAGAAGCGCGGGCGGCAGACGCTGTACACCGTCGAGGACACCACGTTCAGCGAGCCCACCCACTTCGGCGGGGGCGCGCGTGGCGGCTGAGCTCACGGCGGCGGGCGGGCGCCTGCGCCTCGTCGACGAGCTGGCCAGAGGCGGCATGGGGAGCGTGTTCCTCGCGCTCCGCGACGACGACGGGTTCCGCCGGGCGTACGCGGTCAAGCGCCTGCACGCCGCGCTGCGTGACGAGGCCGACGCGGTGGGGCGATTCCTCGACGAAGCCGCGATCGCGGCCGAGCTGCGCCACCCCAACGTGGTGAGCGTCCTGGACGTGGGCGCCGACGACGAGGGGCCGTTCATCGTGATGGAGCTCGTGGTCGGGATGTCGCTGCGCGAGATCCGCGACGCCCTGCGCGCGCGGCGGCGTGAGCTGCCCCTGCAAGTCGGCTTGCGAATCCTGTCACAGGTGGCCGAGGCGCTCCGCGCGGCGCACGCGTACTCGATGGTGCACCGCGACGTGTCGCCGGGAAACGTCGTCGTGGGGTTCGACGGATCAGTGCGCCTGATCGACTTCGGGCTCGCCAAGGCGGTCGACGACCCGCGGACGCGCGACCTGCTGCGCGGGACGACCGGCTACATGTCGCCCGAGCAGCTGCGCTTCGAGCCGATCGACGCGCGCTCGGACCTGTTCTCGCTTGGCGTGCTGCTCGTCGAGTCGGTCCGCGGTGACCGGCTCTACGGCGACGAAGACGCGCGGCTCGCGGCGCGGCGCATCCTCGGCGAGCCGCCGCCGGACCTGCGCCGCGACGCCCCCGAGATCGCCGACGACCTGGCCGAGCTCGTGTCGGAGCTGCTCGCCAAGGACCCCGACGCGCGCCCGGACAGGACCGAGGTCGTGTGCGCACGGCTCCGGCGCGCGCTGCACGAGCGGATCGAAGACGAGGGCGTCGTCGATCTGTCCCGGTGGATGGAGACGACGTTCGGCGACGAGATCGCCCGGCGCCGCGCCGAGCTGTCGGCGCACTGGCGCGCGAGCCCCCGGCGCTCGTCGGTGGGCGCGCAGGAGACGCCCGTGATCCGCCCGCGTCGCCGCGCGCGCGCGAGGTGGTGGGCGATGCCGCTGACCATGGTCGCCGTCGCCGGGCTCTCGGCCGCGGTGGTGCTCGCCGTGCGCGACCGCGACCCTCCGCCGGACGCCGCGACGCGCCCCCCGCCGGCGACCCCCGCGTCGCCGGACCCCGCGCCGCAGCCCGAGCCCGTCGCTCCGCCGGAGCCCCCGGTCGCGCGGGCCGCCGCGCTGGACGCCGGCGCGGCCGAGCCAGCGGACGACGAGTCGTCGCCGCGCCGGCGTCGGCGTCGGCGCGGCCCGCCCGAGGTCGAGGGAGATCGCGCGCTGTGGGAGTGGTGAGCGGTTCGGCGCCACCTCCGTAACGGAACCCTCAGGGGCGCCCGGGTACGGTGGTCTCATGCGATGGACCCGACGGCTCACGACGCTCGCGCTCGCGCTCGCCGTCGTCGGTTGCCGCGGCGAGATCACCGCCGAGGGCCCGCTGCGGCCGGGCGAGCGCCAGAACACGCTCGACCTGCCCGCCTTCGAGCCGTCGGCGCCGCTCGCGCGGCGCCTGACCCGCGACGAGTACCTGAACACCCTGCGCGACGAGCTCGGCGTCGAGCTGAGCGCGGAGGACGCCGCGGGGCTGCCCGAGGATCTCCCCGTCGGCGGCTTCGTGAACACCGCGCAGGGCCAGGCGACCCTGCCCGACCACGTCCGCGCGTACAGCGAGCTCGCCACGGCCGCGGCCGAGCAGATGGACTTCGGGGCGTTCGTCGCCACGCACGCGTCGTGCACCGACGGCGCGGACGCGGCCTGCGGCCGCTCGTTCGTCGACTCCGCGGGCGAGCGCCTGTTCCGGCGTCCCCTCGACGACCGCGAGCGCGACGACTTCGCGGCGCTCCACGACGCCGTGCTCGCCGAAGGCGTGCCGTTCGAGGAGGCCTCGCGAGCGGTGTTCGAGGCGATGCTGCAGTCGCCGCAGTTCCTGTTCCTGCACGTGAACGAGACCGCCGACGACCGGACGATCACCGGCTACGCGATGGCGAGCCGGCTGTCGTACTTCCTGTGGATGTCGGCGCCCGACGCGGAGCTGCTCGCGGCGGCGGCCTCCGGCGAGCTCGACACCCCCGACGGGGTCGCGCGGCAGGCGGCCCGGATGCTCGACGACCCCCGCTCGCGGCGCACCACGTCGCGGTTCCTGCACGACTGGGCGCGGCTGGGCACGCTGCCGGACCCGGACGGCCTGCGCGCGCAGCTCGTCGAGTCCGCGATCGCGTTCTACCAGTTCCACGTCTGGGACAGCGGCGAGCCGCTGTTCGCGATGTTCACCGCGCCGCGCGCCGCGCTCACCGAGGATCTGGCGGAGGCCTGGGGCCTGAGCCCGCTCGACCCGGGCGTCGCGCTCTACGATCTCTCCGACGTCGAGGGCCTGTCCGGCGGACTGCTCGCGCAGCCGGGCATCGTGGCGGGCATGACCAACGCCGACGGTGGCGAGATCGTCGCGCGGGGCCTGTTCATGCTCGGGCAGGTGTTCTGCGCCGACGTCCCCGCGCCGCCGGCCAACCTGTCGCAGCTCGCCGAGGACTTCCTCGCCGAGCTGCCCGGGGACGCGTCGAACCGGCTGATCGCGGAGGAGCGGCTGAGCCGGTCGGACTGCGGCTACTGTCACGCCGGGTTCGACCCGCTCGGGTACGCGTTCGAGGGCTTCGACTACCGCGGCGCGACCCGCGACGCCGACGAGCACGGCAACCCGGTGGTCACCTCCGGGTGGGTCCCCGGCGACCTGAGCGACACCGGGCGGGACCGCGAGTTCGCCGACGCCGCCGAGCTCGCCCAGCTGCTGTCGACCAACCTGCGCGTGCAGACGTGCGTGACGCAGCGCCACCTCGAGTACGCCATCGGCGGTCAGCTCCGCGCGCCGCAGCGCGCCGCCGCGCGCGACCTCGCGGTCGATCTGGCCGAAGCCGGCGGCGACTATCGCGCGCTCGTCGACCGCATCGTGCGTCACGACGCCTTCCGCACCTACAGCCCCCCGGAGGCCGAATGAGCAAGCGCAACGAGATCGCCCGGCGCGCGTTCCTGCGCGGCGCGGGCACGGTGGTCATCGCGCTGCCGTTCCTCGAGGAATTCACGCGCGGCCGCGCGCGCAGCGACACGTTCGACCCGCCCGAGCGGCTGGTCACGCTGTTCTTCGGGCTCGGCCTCGACCCGGCCTGGCAGAGCGACTTCTCGGGGCCGCTCGGGCCCCTCGCCCCGTTCGCGTCCAAGCTCGCGGCGTTCTCCGTCGACCACCCCACGGGGCCCGGCGGCGCGCACTGCGAGACGTCGGCGGCCGTGTTCGTGGGCGAGCGGCCGACCGCGGTGAACGTGGCGGGCGGGCCGTCGATCGATCAATGGGTCAAGCGCGAGCTCGACCCGGGCGGCGCCACGCTCGCGTCGGGCCTGTGGTGGCGGCGCGGCGCGTGCCCAGCCCAGGCGCTGCGCGTGTTCGGCCCCGACGGCTCGGGGCGGCCCCCGGTCAAGCGCCCCAGCGAGGTCTTCGATCAGGTGTTCGGCTCGGCGACGCCGCCGACGCCGACCGACCCGACCGATCCCGACCCGCCCCCGCCCGATCCGACCGACCCCGCGCTGTCGCGGCACCGCCGCATCCGCCGATCGATCCTGGACACCGTGATCGGTCAGTACGAGCACCTGCGCGGCGATCGGTCGCCGCTCGGGTACCAGTCCAAGCTCAAGGTGGAGCAGCACCTGTCGTCGATCCGCGAGATCGAGCGGCAGCTCGCCCCGGCCGACACCGTCATCGACATGGGCGGCGGCGGTGAGATGCCCGGCGGGGAGACCCCGATGACCGCGTGCGCCGGCTTCCCCGACCGGCCCAGCGACCCGGTCCTCGAGGGCGGCGGCCGGACCTGGGACTACGACGAGTTCACGTACGGGACGGGCGACGGAGCGCCGGTGCTGCGCTGGGAGGACGCGCAGAGCGTCTACCGGCTGCACGCCGATCTGTGGGCGGTCGCGCTGCGCTGCGATCTGCTGCGGTTCGGCAACCTGATGCACGAGTCCGCCGGGGGGCACATGAACCTCGAGGGCACGTACTCGGCGATGGGCGAGAGCACCGACTTCCCGGGCAGCTCGCAGCACGACTCGTACTTCCACGGCAACGACCGGCCGAGAGCGCGCCTGTACCAGCACTGGGCGATGACCAACCTCGGCTACTTCCTGCAGCAGCTCGACGACGACGCGTACGTCGAGGCCAACGGGCGGACCGTGCTCGACAACACGACGGTCGTCATCGGCACCGAGTACGGCTGGAACCACGACGCCAACGACGCGTTCCACGCGGTGGTCGGCAACGTCGATCGGTTCCGCTCGGGGTTCTTCACCGACCGGCGCTTCGCGGCCGCCGATCTCTACAACGCCGTGCTCCGCGGCCACGGGATCGACGCCGGCATCGGCGCGCGCACGGGCATCACGAGCCACGGCGACGCGGGCGCCGTGCTGCTGCGTTGATCGGCGCCTCCGTCGTAACGGACATGCGGCGGCCGGTCGGGCACGCTGACGACATGATGCGACAAGCACTCTTGACGTTCTTCATCCTGGCGCTCGGCTGTGACGAGGCCGCGATGACGATGGAGGGCTCCGACGCCGACGCGCCCGACGAGGACGCCGGCGTGATCCGCCTCTACGACGCGGGCGAGGGCGGCTCGATGGACGCCGGCGAGTCGCCGGGCGGCGACGCGGGCGCGCCGAGCGATGACGGGGGCGCGCCGACCGACGACGCCGGCCCGGCGCCGGATCCCGACGCCGGCGCCCCGATGGCGTGGGTGTTCGAGGAGGTCGGCGGGCTCGTCGCGTTCGAGGCCGAGCATTTCGTGACCAACGACGATCAGGGCACGCCGCGCGCGTGGTACCTCACCGCCGCCGGAATGATCCCGGGCGTCACCCCCGACCCGGACGAGCCGCACCACGACTCGGCGAGCGGCGGCGTCTACCTCGAGGGCCTTCCGGACACGCGGGTCACCCACGACGACCCGCTGCGCAACGGCGAGAGCTTCTTCAACAACGGCGGCGAGGGCCCGATGCTCACCTACCGCGTCGTGTTCACCACGCCCGGTCGGTACTACGTGCACGCCCGCGCCTACAGCACCGGCACCGAGGACAACGGCGTGCACGTCGGCATCGACGGGACCTGGCCCGACAGCGGGCGGCGCATCCAGTGGTGCAGCGGCAAGAACCGCTGGACCTGGTCGAGCGCGCAGCGCGACTCCGGCGGCAGCGCGTGCGGCGTCGAGCACACCATCTGGATCGAGGTCCCCACCGCGGGCGAGCACGAGATCCACTTCTCGATGCGCGAGGACGGCTTCGAGCTCGACAAGCTCATCCTCACGACCGACGACGCCTACGACCCCGACGGGGCGGGCCCGGACGAGCGGCTCTACACGCCCTGAGCCAGGGGGCCAGCGCTACCGGGCGCTCTCGGCGAGCGCGACCGCGGTCAGGTTGAGCACGTACTTCTCCTCGGAGAAGAAGTGCGGCCGCGCGACCCCGAGGCGCTCCTCGAGGTGCGTCGCGAGCTTCGCGAACAGCTCCCTGCGCACCGCGAGCGGCAACCGCTCGCGCCGCAGGCTCAGGCCGACCATCGCCTCGCGCTCGGGCGCGGTGATCTTGCGGCACGCCAGCGCGATCGCCGGGTCGTCGACGAAGGTGTTGTACCGCTCCGACGGCGGGACCACGGTCGTCGGCGCGGGCGCGCGGCGCTCGACCACCACGATCGTGCTCGCCGCGAGGTCGCCGAGCCGCCGGCGGCTCCCGTCGAGCACCGCGCTCGCGCCGCCGACGAGGTACAGCCCAGGCAGGAAGTCCACGATCCGCACGAGGTTTCGGATGGTCGCTTGCAGGAAGCTCATCCGGATTCCGTCCGCCGAGATCGACCGCAGCCCGACGATCTTCTTCCCGACCGTCTGACCGCCCCACCACCACTCGAGGATCGCCGCGTACCACCACTGGATCAGGAAGATCGCGATGAACAGCAGCGCCATCCCGAACCCACCGACGAGCGGCGTGAGGATCTGAACGACCTGCGAGGCGATGAAGATCAGGACGCCCATCACGAGCAGGTCGACGAACCAGGCGAGGGCGCGCGACGCGATCCCCGCGAGCTCGAACTCGAAGGTCACGTTCTCCGGCGTACGGATCACGTAGCGGGACACGAGGGGCAGGATAGCAGCGGGGTCTCGCGCTGCTATCCTCTCCGCGCGTGAAGGGGTTCGACGTCAACCGGTACATCGCGGAGCGCCGCCCCGAGTGGGAGGAGCTCGAGGGCCTGTTGTCGCAGGTCGAGCGGACCGGGCTGAAGTCGCTCGGCATCGCGGGCGCCCGGCGCTTCGGCAAGCTGTACCGGTCGGTCTCCAGCGACCTGATCCGCACGCGGACCGAGCTGGTCGACGCGTCGGTCACCGACTACCTCAACGATCTGGTCGCGCGCTCCTACGCGCAGATCCACGCCGGCACCGGGCAGCGCGGCAAGCGGCTGCTGTCGTTCTTCGCGCTCGAGTTCCCGCGCCTGTTCCGGCTCGAGTGGAAGGCGATCGCGCTGTCGGCGGCGCTGTTCTTCGCGGGCGGCGGGGTCGGCGCGGTGGCGGTCGCGGTCGACGCGGACGCGCTCGGCGTGATGATCCCCGAGCAGCACCAGGCCTGGACCCCCGAGGAGCGCATCGAGCAGGACGCCGAGCGCGGCGAGCACGGGGGGCATCAGGCTGCCCAGTTCTCGAGCTTCCTGTTCACGCACAACATCCAGGTGAGCTTCCTCGTGTTCGCGATGGGGCTCACCTTCGGGATCGGCACCTGCAGCCTGCTCTTCTACAACGGCGTGCCGATCGGGGCGCTCGCGATGCAGTACCACCAGGCCGGGGAGGACCTGTTCTTCTGGGCGTGGATCCTCCCCCACGGGATACCCGAGCTCACCTCGATCTTCGTCGCGGGCGGCGCCGGCCTGCTGCTCGCGCGCGGCCTGATCCTGCCCGGCCGACGCAGACGCCGAGACGCGCTCGTCGCCGAAGCCAAGCAAGCCGCGCGTCTCGTGGTGGGCGTCATGCCCGTGCTCGTCGTCGCCGGCCTGATCGAGGGCACGATCAGCCAGATGCACGAGCCGACCATCCCCTACTGGCTCAAGCTCGTCTTCGCCCTGCTCGTCGGCACCGGCCTGTACGCCTGGCTCCTCCTCGCCGGCCGCAAGCCCGCGGCAGACTCGGCCTGAGCGAAGCGCTCACTCGAGCTCGCCCCCCGCGACCCGAGCTGAGCGAAGAGTTAGTCAAGGGACGCGTCCCCTTGCCTAACTCCGGAGGCTCCGCCCGAGATCGAGTTAGTCAAGGGACGCGTCCCCTTGCCTAACTCCGGAGGCTCCGAGCGCAAAGCGCGAGGAGCCGACGCTGTGGAGGACGAGCGGTCCCGTCAACATCGGAGGTCGTGGGCGAGGCGAAGCCGAGCCCCGGCCGACCCGGCGCGCGCCGAAGGCGCGGAGCCGTTCGCG
>Ga0070728_10005479_pt1 | contig 12497 bp, 11 predicted proteins | sample tdDd471_FD_66723 | JGI IMG/M metagenome (GOLD analysis project Ga0070728, IMG submission 66723) | Marine sediment microbial communities from the Atlantic coast under amendment with organic carbon and nitrate - tdDd47.1 | ecosystem: Environmental > Aquatic > Marine > Coastal > Sediment | place...
GCCAGCCCGCCGACCGGGGTCGAGCGCCTCCTGAAAGCGGAGAAAGCCTGGTACGCCGCCCATGGCCGCCCGTATTTCGCCGATCTTCTAGACCATGAGCGGGCGGCCGGCGAGCGCTGGATCGGCCAATCCGGCGACGTCGTCTTCCTCGCTCCCTTCGCGCCGCGCGGCCTGATGGGCGATTGTCAGATCGTCTTTCCGGAAAAGCGGGTCGTGACCGACCTGTCGGAGAAGGACGTGGCCGATTTCGCCGCCGGCCTGCGCCGGGTGTTGAAGACCTTCGCCGCGCGGGACCTGCGCTGCTTCAACCTTGCCTTCCTGCCGGCGCCGTTCGACACCGACGCGCCCCATCATTGGCTGACCGCGCGCCTGATACCGCGTTTCTTCGTCAATCCGCAGATCCATGTCAGCGATATCGCGGTGATCCGCACGGTGCTGGACGAGGCGGTCGCCGTCATCTATCCCGAGGACAACGCCCGCCTGCACCGCGCGGCATGGGAGGGCGAGGGACTCGACTAGATCGGGCCGCTTGCCTACAGTCGGCGGACCGGAAGCCGCGTATAGAGTCCCGATGTCCGACCAGCCCATCCTTCCCGGTCCGCCCGGCCCGGAATTCCTGCGTCCGACCCGTTACATCGATTTCGACCGGCCCGAGGTCCGCGCCTTCGCCGAGGAGGCCGCCGCCGGCGCCGATACCGACGGCGCCCGCGCGATCCGGCTGTTCGCCGCGGTGCGCAACGGCATCCGTTACGACGCCTATCGCTGCCGCATGGAGGAACGGACCTTCCGCGCGAGCACGGTCGTCGCCGAGCGGGCCGGTTTCTGCATGCCCAAGGCGATCCTGCTCTGCGCCGCGGCGCGGGCGGTGGGTATTCCCAGCGCCCTCGGCCTGGCCGAAGTGGTCAACCATCTGATGACCGAGAAGCTGGTCCGTCTGCTGGAGGGCGAGACCCGCGCCTTCCACGGCTATGCGCTCCTTTATCTGGACGGCCGCTGGGTGGCGCTGTCGCCCGCCTTCGATTCCGGCCTGTGCGCGAAGTTCGGCGTCGCGACCCTCGATTTCGACGGCCGGTCGGACGCGCTCCTGCACGCCTATGACGGGAAGGGGCGCCAATTCATGGAATATGACAGCTATCTGGGCGTCCATGCGGACGTGCCCTTCGACGACATCGTCGACCGCATGCATCGCTACTACCCGAAATTCTTCGAACTCGTGCATGCCGGAAAGATCGGGTCCAGCTTCGCCGAGGACGCGCCCCATGTCGCCTGATATGGACCGGGCACCGCCGGGCCTGCCGACCGACGTTCCCCAGATCGCCGACCTGCCCCGGTCGGGCTTCGATGCCTATCTGCGGCCGACCCGGTTCATGGATTTCGACCATCCGGCGGTCGCCGCCTTCGCCCGCGACGCGGTCGCCGGCGCCACCGACGCGCGCGGCCGCGCCGTCGCGCTTTACAAGGCCGTGCGCGACGGCATCCGCTACAACCCCTATCGCCTGGTCATGGCCGAGCGGACCTTCACCGCCAGCACGGTGGTCGAGGACAGGGAGGGGTTCTGCAACCCCAAGGCGGTGCTGCTATGCGCCGTCGCCCGATCGGTCGGGATCCCCAGCGCCGTCGCCTTTTCGCGGGTCGTCAATCATCTGATGAGCGCCAAGCTGCTGGCGATGATGGACGGCAAGGATTTCGCCATCCATGGTTATGCCTATCTGCATATCGACGGCAGATGGCTGGCCGCGTCGCCGGCCTTCAATATCGAGCTCTGCGAGAAGTTCGGCACCCCGGTCCTCGATTTCGACGGGCGTAGCGACGCGATGCTGCACGGGTACGACTCGGCCCATCGGCGCTATATGGAGTACAAGGAATTCCTGGGCGTGTACGCGGACTTCCCCTACGACCTGATCGTCGGGCTGATGCGCCGCTTCTACCCGACCCTGATTCGCAAGACCGCCGAGGGCGCGTTCGACCGACGGTTCGAGGACGAAAGACCCCTGGTTCGGTGACGCCCGGACAGGAAAGGATGGATCCATGACCGCCCCCGCCGCCATTCGTCGCACCGAAGACCTGCCGCGCGAGGATTTCAGCGCCTATCTGGCGCCGACCCCGTTCATCGAAAGTAGCCATCCCGACGTGGTCGCCTTCGCCCGCGCCGCGGTCGGCGACGCGGCGACCGACATCGAGAAGGGGATCCGGCTGTTCTACGCCGCGCGCGACGCCATCCGGTACGATCCCTACAACTTCATCATGACGCCGGACTTCTTCCGCGCCTCGACGACGCTGCGCAACAAGGCCAGCTTCTGCATTCCCAAGGCGGTTCTGCTGGCGACGATCGCGCGCGCGGTCGGCATCCCAAGCGCGGTCGGCTTCGCCGACGTGCGCAACCATCTGACGACCGAACGGTTGCGGAAGCTGATGGACGGGGCCGACATCTTCATCTGGCACGGCTACGCGGCGCTCTATCTGGACGGCGCCTGGGTCAAGGCGACGCCGGCTTTCAATATCGAGCTGTGCGAGAAATTCGGGGTCAAGCCGCTGGAGTTCGACGGCCGCCACGACGCGATGATGCACGAATTCGACGCCGCCGGCCGCCGGCATATGGAATATGTGAAGGAGCATGGCATGTTCGCCGACCTGCCGTTCCAGGCGATCATCGACGATATGAACGCCACCTATCCCAAGCTCGTGCGCGAGGATTTCCAACCCGTCGGCGGCGATTTCGAAAGCGAGACGCGGCTGAACTAAGGGCGGGCGCGCGGCACGCGCCGATCGCTTACCCCGCCAGGCCCAGCCGGTCGAGCTGGCGGGCGATGACCTTGGCCTCGTCGTAAAGGTCCAGCGCGCGGCGCCGGCCCGCCGCGCCCAGCCGGTCGCGCAAGGCCGGGTCCCCGGCCAGGCGGTCCAGCGCCGCGGCCAGCGCCGCCGGGTCGCGGACCGGGACCAGAGTGCCGGTCTCGCCGTCGACCACTTCCTCGCGCGCGCCGCGGATATTCGTCGCCACGACGGCCAAGCCCGTCATCATCGCCTCGATGATCGAGCGCGGCATGCCTTCGCGGTGCGAGGGCAGGGTGAACAGGTCGGCGGCGCGCAGGATGTCGGGCATGTCGGCCCGGTAGCCGAGGAAGCGCACCCGCGACGCCAGCGCGGGGTCGGCCTCGACCTTCTCGACCTCGCCGGCGATGGAGCCCGCATGGTCGCTGGGCAGGCGCTCGCCGGCGACCCACAGATGGGCGTCCAGCGCGCGCATGGCCTGGAACAGTTCCGGATAGCCCTTCTCGGCGACCAGCCGGCCGGTCATCACGATCACCGGCGCGTCTTCCGGCGTGTCGAGCGCGGCGCGCAGGCGGGCGCGGGTGTCGTCGCCGGGCGCGGCCGGGTGGAAGCGGGCGGGATCGACCCCGTTGCCGATGGCCTCGACGACGCCGCCCCGGCACAGACGGTAGTGGCGCGCGGCGTCGGCGTCCTCCTCCGCCTGGGTGAACAGGACGTCGGTGACCCGCCCGGCCAGCCATTCGAGGGCGATGAACAGGCGTCGTTTCGGCCAGGGCATGGCCTCGTGGAAATAGAAGCCATGCGCCGTATAGACGATGCGCGGCACCCCCGCCCGCCAGGCGGCCGCGCGCCCGATCAGCGCTGCCACCGGGTTGTGGACATGGACCAGGTCGAACGTCTCGCGGCGGAAGAAATCCAGAAGGTGACGATAGGCCCGCCAATGGGCGCGCAGGTCGAAGCTGCGGGCCAGCGGCGCCGTTTCCACCCGCAGCCCCGCCGCGCGGACCTTGGCGACGAGCGGCCCGTCGGCGCAGACGCAGGTCACGTCATGGCCCGCCGCCGCCGTCGCCTCGGCCAGGGGCTGGATGAAATGATGCAGGACGAAATCGATGGAGCAGAGCTGGCAGATCTTCATGGCGCGAGCCCCACGTCCGGCATGCGCTCCGCCCAGGCCTGGAAGGCGATCAGGGTCCACAGCTTTTCCGACGTATCGCGCCGGCCGGCGGCCAGATCGTCGTACCAGCCGCCCGGCAGGTTGGGCGCGAACAGGCCCTGGCGGCGCAGCCGCTCCGGGTCCGTCGCCCGCCGGGCCAGGTCGGCCAGCGGCCCGACCAGCCATTGGGCGATGGGCGCCTCGAAGCCCTTCTTCGGGCGGTCGAAAATCTCCGCCGGCAGGCGGTCGGCGAAGGCGCGGCGCAGGATGCGCTTGCCGGCGCCCCGGGCGAGCTTGAACGGGCCCGGCATCGCGGCGGCGCATTCGACGACCCGATGGTCCAGGAAGGGGCAGCGCGCCTCCAGCCCGTTGGCCATGCTCATCCGGTCGAGCTTGGCGAGCATGTCGCCGGGCAGGCCGAAGGCGATATCGGCGCCGAGCAGGACGTTGATCGCATCGCCGCCGGCGCCGGTTTCCGCCCGCAATCGGGCGAAGGTCTCCTCCGGCGTTTCGGGGCGGGGATCGGGGCCCAGCAGCGCCGCGCGTTCCGGTGCTTCCATCAGCGCGGCCCAGCCGGCCTGGCGCGCCGCCGCCGGCTTGCCGGCATGGGCCAGGAAACGGCGTCCCCGGCGGAGACGCTCCAGCACGGGGTTGGCCTTGTTTTCGGGCAGACAGGCGGCGAGGGGCTCGATCGCGCCGGCGCGCAGCCAGCGGGGCAATCGCCGGTAGCGCTCCGCCAGCAGCTCGCCCTGGTACTTGCGGTAGCCGCCGAAGACTTCGTCGGCCCCATCGCCGGACAGCGCCACCGTGACATGGCGGCGGATTTCGCGGCTGACCAGATAGGTGGGCAGGGCGGAGGAATCGGCGAAGGGCTCGTCCAGCCCGTCGAAGACCGCCTCCAGCGCCGCCAGCGCCTCCCCTTCGGTGACCGCCATCTCCGTATGATCGGTGCCCAGATGGCGGGAGACGGCGCGGGCGCCGGGCCGTTCCTCGTAATAGGCGGCGGCGCCCTCGAACCCGATGGTGAAGGTTCGCGGGCGGGCCGCCTGGCGGGTCATCGACGCCGCGACCAGCGCCGAATCGAGCCCCGCCGACAGGAAGGCGCCGATGGGCACGTCGGCGATCAGGCGGTCCGCGACGGCGGCGTCGAACCGGGTCCGCAACGCCTCGATCGCGGCGGCTTCGTCGGCGAAGCGCGCGGGACGCGCCGCCGCCAGGTCGTGCCAGCGCCGCAGCGTCATGCCCGACCCGTCGATCCGGGCGAGATGGCCGGGCGGCAGCTTGTGCGCGCCAGCCAGGATCGTGCGCGGGGCGGGGATGAAGCGCCAGGTGAACAGGTCGTGCAGGGCCGCGCGGTCCATCGCCGCCGGCGCGTCGGTCAGACGGCCGAGGGCGACCAGGTCGGACGCGAAGGCAACGCGCCCACCGTCCCGCCGATAGACCAGCGGCTTCTTGCCGAATCGGTCGCGGGCGAGGGTCAGCCCGCCCGTCCGCGCGTCCCAGATCGCGAAGGCGAACATGCCTTGCAGGCGAGGCAACAGCGCCTCGCCCCAGACCCGCCAGCCGGCGAGCAGGATTTCGGTGTCGGAGTCGCTGGAAAAGGACTCGCCTTCTTTCCGAAGGTCGTCCCGCAACGCCTTGAAATTATAGATTTCGCCATTGTAGGAGATCGTCAGGTCGCCGCGCGTCATCGGCTGGGCGCCGGCGGGCGACGGGTCGATCACCGCGAGCCGCGTATGGCCGAGGGCGCAGCGCCCGTCGGTCCAGCTGCCGCGCCCGTCGGGGCCGCGCGGGGCGAGGCGGTCCAGCGCCGCCGCCATTCGCCGCGCCGTATCGGCCGCGTTCAGGCCGTCGATATCGAGCAGGCCGGCGATTCCGCACATGGGTCAGCCGCCCACGCCGGCGCGCGCCGTCGCCTCGAACAGATCGGCATAAGCCGACGCGATCCGCTCGGCCTCGAAGGCGCGCGCCCGTTCCCGGCCGGCCTCGGCCAGCCGTTGGCGCAGGGCCGAATCCCGCAGCAGCCGCGCCATCGCCGAGGCGAGGTCGTCCGCCCGGCCGGGGGCGACCAGGATGCCGTTCTCGCCCTCGCGGACGATGTCGGCCGGGCCAAAGGGGCAATCGGTGGCGAGAACCGGCGCGCCGCAGGCCATGGCCTCGACCAAGACATGTCCGAACCCCTCCCATCGGGACGACAGGACGAACAGATCGGCATGGGCCAGCCAGGGCGCGGGATCGCGCACATGGCCGGGCATGTAAAGGCGCGGTCCCAGCCCCAGGGCGTCGCCATGGAGCTTCAACGCGGCGCCTTCCGGGCCGTCGCCGAGGATGACCAGCCGCGCCGATCGGTCGGCCAGCGCCGCGACGGCCTCGATCAGCAGGTCGAAGCCCTTCTGGGGCACCAGCCGGCCGACTCCGATCACCACCGGCGCGTCGCCGGGAAGCCTGTCTTGCCAGGGCGGCGGTTCCGGGCGCGCGGCGGCGGCGGACCCCGCCAGGGCGCCGACGGCGACCGGGTTGTGCAGGGTAACCGCGCGGGCCGGGTCCAGCCGGTAGCTCTCGATCAGCTCCTTGCGCACTCCTTCGGACAGGGCGACGATCCGCTCCGCGCGCGGATAGGCCCAGCCCGCGCCCCATCGCATGAACCGGGGAAAATCGGGCCGGTGGCGATGGGTGTTGGTCTCGCGCAGGATCACCGGCGGGCGGCCGGGCAGGGCGCGGGTGGCCAGGATCGCGGCGATATTGGCGGCGGCGAAGGTCGAAAACAGAAGGTCCGGGCGGTCGGCGCGAACCCGGTCGCGCAAGGGGCCGACCGCCCCCCGGACGCGCCGGGTTTCCAGATCGACCAGGGTGACGTCGTCGGCGAGGTCCGCTTGGGCGGTGCCGCCGCCGCGGGCGACGACCAGGCGCGGCAGTACCCGGTCGCGGGGCAGGGCGTTGACCAGGTTGACCATCGTGCGCTGGGCGCCGCCGGCGTCCAGGTCGGGCAGAAAGCACAACAAGCGAAGCGGATCGGCCATGGCGCGCGCCGGCGGCGATCAGGCCGGGTCGAACCGCCCGTTCCAGGCGGTGACGTCCAGGGTGCGGTCCAGCGCCGTGCCGCCGGACAGGGTGGCCTTGCCGCCGGCGGCGCGCACCAGCGCGATCCCGGCCGCCACGTCCCAAAGCGCCGTTTCCTGCTCGATATAGGCGTCCATCCGGCCGCAGGCGACATAGGCCAGCATCAGGGCGGCGCTGCCCAGGGCCCGGACCTTGCGGTAGCGCTGGACCTGGCGGACGAAGGCGCCGAGGGTGTCGTCGGAATGATCCAGGTAGGACGGAAAGCCGGAGGCCAGCACCGCTTCGGCGGGATCGGCGACATTGGAGACCGCCATCGGCGCCCCGTTCAGGAACGCGCCGCCCGCGGCGTCGCCGGAGAACAGCTCGTCGCGGTTGAAATCGTAGATGACGCCGAGCACCGGATCGCCGCCGCGGCACAGCGCGATGGAGACGCAGCAGGCCGGCAGGCCGCGGGTATAGTTCAGGCTGCCGTCCAGCGGATCGACCAGCCAGCACAGATCGGCGTCGGCGGCGCTATCGCCATTGCCCGGCGCGCCCGTGCCGGCGATCCGTCCGCCTTCCTCGCCCAGGATGTCGAAGGGGCTCGCCTCGCGCAGGCGGGCGACGATCATCTCCTCGGCCAGCCGGTCGGCCGCGAGCTTGACGTCATGCCCCTCGGCGGCCTCGATCCGTCGCCAATCCGCGCGGCGATCGACCAGATACCGCCCACCCAACAACGCCGCCGCCTCGGCCAGCCGGCGCCAGCCTGTGTAGTCGTCGGCCCTCACCGACTTGCGCCCGCGTCGGCCGAATACAGTCGCAACCCTTTGGTCGCGTCATTCCCCGCCATTCGCCATATCCTGAATTTCCCGGCACACTTGGTCCAACGACTCGTCCGTCAAATATGGATGAATGGGCAGGCTAAGGACTTCGCCGCAAAGCCGCGTGGCCACGGCCAAATCCCCCGTCTCCAATGCCAGGTCGCGATAGGCCGGCTGCGTATGCAAGGGGCGCGGATAATAGATCGCGGTGGGAATGCCGCGCGCCTTCAGTGCCGCCGCCACTCTGTCCCGGTCTTCGATGCGAATCGTGTATTGGGCCCACGCGCTTTCGCATCCCCCCCGTCGTCCCGGCCGCATCGCGGCGGTGGGCAGTTTTGCATCGTAGGCGGCCGCGAAACGGCGGCGCGCGTCAATTTCCTCGGCGAAGAAATCCAGCTTTGCCAAAAGAATAGCTGCTTGGAGGGTGTCCATACGTGCATTGAGGCCAATTCGGACCGTGTCGTATTTTTCCATGCCCTTTCCATGCGCGCGAATCGATTGAGCCGCGGCGGCCATCTCCGGATCGTCGGTCAAGATTGCGCCGCCGTCCCCGTAACACCCCAACGGTTTGGCCGGGAAGAAGCTGGTGGCGGTGACGGGCGCGAGGGTGCCGACCTGACGGCCCTCCATCGTTCCGCCCAAGCTTTGAGCAGAATCCGCCAGGACGTGAAGGTCCCTCTCGCGCGCGATATCCATGATTTCCGGATAATCGGCCGGCAGACCGAAAAGGTCGACGGCGATAATCGCACGCGGAGTCAAGTCGCTCCGCGCGGCGACATGGTCGATCCGCTGGCGCAAATCCCGGGGGTCCAATGTGAAATCATCCGGATTGACGTCGACGAAGACCGGCGTCGCGCCGAGAAGCGCCACGACTTCCGGCGTCGCGGTGAAGGTGAAGTCGGGGACGAAAACCGCGTCGCCGGGCCCGATCCCGTAGGCCATCAAGGGGACGAGGAGAGCGTCGGTTCCCGACGAAACGGCAACGACATGCGCCGCGCCCGAGAAATCGGCCAGGCGTTGTTCCAATTCGCCGACTTCGGGCCCCATGATGAACTGGCCGTGGTCGAGGACCGCCTGCATGCGACGGTCAATGTCCGACTTGTGGCGTCTGTATTGTTCCTTGAGGTCGACGAAGGCGATGGGAGGAAGGGATTCGGTCATGATTCTTGGCGCGTTTCCTTGAGGGTGAGTCCGTCGTCCGAGAGCGCGTAGATCTCGCCCGTTCGTGGACAGACGAGGTCGGAATCCAGCCGGTCGCCGGCACGGCCGACCCAGCCAATTCGTCTTGCCGGATTGCCAACCACCAATGCGTGGGCCGGAACGTCCTTGGTCACGACGGCGCCGGCGCCGATCATGGCGTATTGGCCGATCGTCGTCCCGCAGACGATCGTCGCATTGGCGCCGATGGTCGCGCCCCGCCGAACGCGCGTTTCGGCGAACTCGTCTTTTCTTTCGACGAAGGCGCGCGGCGTCAGGACGTTCGTAAAAACGCAGGAAGGCCCGCAGAACACATCGTCCTCGAGGGTAACGCCTTCATAGACCGATACGTTGTTCTGGATTTTCACGCCATTGCCGATGGAGACCCGGGGACCGACCATGACGTTCTGGCCCAGGACGCAGTTCGCGCCGACCCGCGTGTCGCCCAGCACATGGACGAAATGCCATATGCGGGTGTCCGCCCCGATTTCGGTGCCGTCGTCGACGATCGCGGTGGGATGGATAAAGGGGGGGCTCACGAAACGATCTCTTCCGTGCGCGGGTCGAAACGAACTTCCTTTCCGTCGTTGATGGAACGTTGGCACAGATCCAGGACGCGCAGGACGTTGATCCCCTCGGTCGCGTCGGAGGGTGGCGGGGCGCCGGTCCGTACGGCCCTGATGAAGGCTTCGCATTCGCGCCGCAAGGGCTCGGCCGAGTCATACGGGATCGGTTCCGCGTCCGACTTCGAGATCAAAGGAATCTCGCCGCGCCAACCTACTTCGTGGCGATACAGGGACAGTTTCTGCGCGCCCGGCTGAACGTCGTCGAAAACCGCCATGCCCGAATCTCCGATCACCACCATCCGATGGTCCTTGTAGGGGTGCAGCCAGGAAACGAAGATATGTGCCTGCACGCCGTCGGCAAAGCTGAGATGGCTGAGTGTCGTATCCGCGATTCCGTCATGAAGATACTGACCGCCGGTCGCCGTCACCCGCTCGGGCAGGCGTCCGACCAGTTTCAGGATCATCGATATATCGTGCGGGGCGAACGACCACAGCGCGTTTTCCTCCCGGCGGATCTTTCCCAGGCTGAGACGGTTGGAATAGATATAACGCAATCGGCCGATCTGGTCGCCGCGGACCGTGGACATGAGCGCGTCGAACGCCGGGTGGTAGAGGAGGAGGTGGCCCACCATCAATACCCGGTCCAGGGATTCGGCCTGAGCCTTCAAGCGGTCGGCCTCGGCCAGGTCCAGACAGAGCGGCTTTTCCACCAGGACATGCATGCCGGCTTCCAGCGCCTGCCGGACCAGCTTGCCGTGAGTCGCCGCCGGCGTGGTGATGGATACCGCTTCCAGGCCGTCGGCCCGCAACAGGTCGGCGAAGCTCTCGAAAAGGGGTAGGTCGGGATGTTCGGCACGAATCCGGTCACGCGTGGCGGCATTCGTTTCGCAGACGCCAACCACCCGCGCTTCCGGAATCGCGCGGAAATTGCGCAACACGTTGGGCCCCCAGTATCCATACCCAACGAGCCCGATGGCGAGCGGTTCGGCGCTCGTAGGTGCTTTGTCGTCAACTGCCATGGTGTTCCGCGATCTCTCTCAATAGCTGAATTTCCGTGTTCACCCGCTCGTCCCATGTGACGATATGCCGGCGCGCCGCCTCCGCGGCCTTTTCGCCCAACGCTTGGCGTTCCTGAGGGGCGTCACTTAGATGCAGGATTGCTTGTGCGAGCCCGTCGACATCGTCGGCGGACGCAATTCGCAGGGCGGCGTCGGGCGGCAGGATTTCCTCCGTCGCGACATCGACGCCGATTTCGGGTTGGGCACGCGGAATGATCATACAACATCCGGTGCACATCGCTTCGAGGTTGGCGTTGCTCAGATTCCCCAGCCGGTTGAGCGAGACATAGATGTCCGCCTGTCGAAGCGCCGACGCGACCTGAGGATGGGGAAGGCGCTCGATGAAGGTGAAATTGTCGGACAATCCGGCGGCGGCCACGCGAGCGATCTGTGACTCGCGCTGGCTTCCCTCACCGACAACAATGGCGTGCAGGCCGTCGGGTCGAGCCTTGATTGCAGAGATCATTGCCTCGACAAACGGCTTTATGCCTTTGTCGTGCTCAAGCTTTCCCAGAAACATTACCGATGTGTGTTCCAGCGGCACCGGGATGGGCGCCCAAGCTGGATCGCTGGGTGGCTCGAAATCGAGTCCGTTGACCAAGATTCGGACGGGAACTTTGCTGTCCAGAGCCCGCGCCAACCAAGATTCGACCCCGGTTCCGTCCTGAGTGCAGACGACAGCTGCAAATGGCGCCCTGTAGCACCACTTCAACAGTTTGTAGACAAGTCGGTTTTCAACCAGCGCCGCGCGCATGGCTCCATGGATGCCCATCACGCGAAATACGACGGGGCACCTCGTGATCCGAGCTAGAACGCCAGCAGTTAGAACGTTCCCGTGGTCAAAATAAAGGAGGTCGGGCTGAAGACGGCGAACCTCCCACCAAGTCAAAACGAGGTTTCGAATCTCCCTGTAGGCGTTGGCCGCGCGACGATGAAACCAATTCCTCCGACTCACCCCCCCAAGAAGCCGGGGAATGGTTTGTAGCCCGTTAAGTGGCCGGTCTGATATGCCGGTTCCAGCGACGGGATCTCCATCGCTCTTGTCCGCAATTAAGAACCTCGGCTCGTCTGGACCGCGATCCAGGGCTTCCATCACCTTGAAGATCGTTGGAACGCCTGTCGGATTCCATTCCCTGTTTCGAAAGCTCCATTGAAAGCCGGAGAATAGGCGTACGCAATAAAGTATTTTCATTTGGGTTCTTGAGGCGCCAGCCCTTTGCTCCGTAAATACGACTCTACATGCCAGGACACGATATTCCGAAATCCGCGTTTGTCCCGTCGGACCTGCGCGTAGGGAAAGCCCGCATACGCACAAAGCGTGTCGGTAAAGTACACCAGATGGCGCTTTTCGAACCGGTGCCAGGCCGCGCGGCCGCGGGGGGCGAGCAGCGCCTTGGCCAGGAGCCGAACGGGCACCATCCAGGCCGGGCGCACGCGCAGGCGGTTGACCGGGATGGTCCGCCAAACGCCGCCCCAGTCCGTTTCCGTCAGCATGCGGCGGTACAAAGTCTGTCCGGTCTTGGCCGACAGCGGCGCCCGCGCCCAGAAGTCGAGATAGTCCCGGTCCCACAAGGGAAGGCGCCAGGGCAGTCCGAGGAATTCGTAGGCCCGCTGCCCGGAAATGACATACTTGCTCTGCCGGTCCTGAAACTCGCAATACTCGTAAAGGCCGTGGTCGCTGTCGGGCTGGTCGGCGCGCGCCCCGGCCTTCGTTAGCTCGGCGTCCAACAATATCTTGATGGCGCGCCGATTTTCTGGGGTCAGCAAGTCCTCCCAAAGCGTGAAATGCCGCGCGACCAGCGCGTCGAGCACCCGTTCCCGCCGCGTCTCGGCGGCGGCGCCGTGCATCGGTTGGCACAGGGCGGCGGGGATGTGGTTGCCGGTCAGGTAGTCG
>Ga0070728_10005483_pt1 | contig 12494 bp, 7 predicted proteins | sample tdDd471_FD_66723 | JGI IMG/M metagenome (GOLD analysis project Ga0070728, IMG submission 66723) | Marine sediment microbial communities from the Atlantic coast under amendment with organic carbon and nitrate - tdDd47.1 | ecosystem: Environmental > Aquatic > Marine > Coastal > Sediment | place...
TATCAGGTAACAATTGGTGAGGAGCTATACTAATAAAATTTAATGGACGATTAATAGAATCGAAAAATTACAAAAATGAAAAGTTATTTAAAGGGAAGAAAACCCAATTACGATAAAGTACCTTTTGTAGAGGTAAAAGGATTTGAGAATGATTGTGTAACAGGATGGGAAGACATTTGTACACGAATTAATGATGAAATAGAACAGCTTAACAAAGATAATTGTGTCATAGCTGTTGAATTTTATCCATGTGTCAATGAAGATGAAATCATTACTGCTTTAAAAAAGAGTCTTAAAGTAAATCAGTTTCAAAATGCTGAAGAAGCAATGAAAAGTGAGGCTGAAATTGATGAATTGACTTATCAGGATGTTACTGATGATGATATTTTTGGTTTTCTGACGCGTTTAAATTTGGATGAGTTTTATGATGCAGAGAAATTAAGAGCATTAAAAACAGAACTAGACTCTAATAGCGGTGTAACAATTGTATATGGAACGGGAGCTGCATTAGTGGCACCAGAATGTGATTTATTGATATATGCTGATATGCCACGCTGGGAAGGTCAACTCCGTCAGCGACGTAACGAAGTGAGCAATATGGGTGTTAATAACAAGGAGTTAAAAGCATCATTGCAATACAAACGCTCATTCTTTGTTGATTGGAGAGTGTGTGATCGTTTAAAAAGAACCTTGCTGAATAAAATGGATTTGGTATTGGATACTGTTATCCCTAATCAACCAAAAATGGTATCAGGTGATGCTATTAGATCAGGCTTAAAAGAATCGACCAATCGTCCGTTTAGAGTTGTTCCTTTCTTCGACCCAGGACCATGGGGTGGTCAATGGATGAAAGAAGTATGCGATTTAGATAAAGAACCGGAAAACTACGCTTGGTGCTTTGACTGTGTGCCGGAAGAGAACAGCCTGAACCTTAAGTTTGGAGAGTCTCTTTTTGAGTTGCCATCGATCAACCTGGTTTTTCAACACCCAAGAGAGTTATTGGGCGATGCCGTTCATGGACGTTTTGGTGATGAATTTCCGATTCGTTTTGACTTTTTGGATACTATGCAGGGTGGTAATTTAAGCTTACAGGTGCACCCGTTAACGGAGTACATCCAGCAAAAGTTTGGAATACCATATACTCAGGATGAAAGTTATTATATGCTCGAGGCTGAAGATGATGCAGTTGTTTATCTTGGTCTTAAAAATGGAGCTAATCCTGATGAAGTGATTAAGGATTTAAAACATGCTCAGGATACCGGTGAGGAGTTTGATGCAGAGAAACACATTGGAGTGTGGCCCGTTAAAAAGCATGATCATGTATTAATACCAGCTGGTACTATTCATTGCTCAGGTTCAAATAGCATGGTACTTGAAATAAGTGCAACACCTTACATCTTTACATTTAAGTTGTACGACTGGGGACGTATGGGAATGGACGGTAAACCTCGCCCAATAAATATTGAGCATGGTAAAAAAGTGATACAATGGGAACGTGACGAAGATTGGACACGTAATAATATCGTTGACCAAGTTGAAGCAATAGCCAATGGAGACGGATGGCGTGAAGAGCGTACTGGTCTTCATAACCGTGAGTTTATTGAGACACGTCGTCATTGGTTCACTAAGAAAGTGATGCATAATACCGATGCAGGTGTTAATGTGCTTAACTTGATTGAAGGGGCTGAAGCTATCGTTGAAAGCCCAACAAATGCTTTTGAACCATACGTAGTTCATTATGCCGAAACCATTATTGTTCCTGCCAATGTTGGTGAATACACTATTCGTCCTTTTGGAGAATCGGAAGGTAAAGAGATAGCTACGTTAAAGGCGTATGTAAGAAATAATTGCTAACAATACTACAAGGCATTGAATGATTGTCCGGTATTGAGTGAGAATCAACCAAAGTAGAAATGTTGCAATCTAAACTGAATAAGCAAATCAGGTGAGCCAACCAAGCGAGGAATCTTCTGGCAACAAAAGTTACTTTGCTTGGTGTTTTTCAAAAGAAAATAAAAAAATAAACAGATGAGAATAAACAGATTTCCAGTACTTGAATTATCAGTTTTCTGTCTTATTTTGGTTTTACTAAGTTTTAGTTTCATCACTAAAGATGAAAAATCGAGTGAAGAAAAACCGAATATATTGTTTATTGCAGTCGACGATCTTCGTCCTGAATTGGGGTGTTATGGAGCAGAACATATTCAATCTCCAAATATCGATCAACTAGCTGCGGATGGTACGGTATTTCAAAGAGCTTATTGTAATGTGCCGGTTTGTGGAGCTTCACGAGCTAGCCTTTTAACAGGTTTGCGACCTGCTCATAAACGGTTCTTAAATTTTATGACGCGGGCGGATAAAGATGCCCCTGAGGCAATTTCACTGCCAAGCTATTTAAAAAAGAATGGCTACCAGACGATAAGTAATGGAAAGATTTATCACCATGAACATGATGATAAAGATAGTTGGGATGAGTTGTGGAGGGCGGAATCTAACAGTAAATCGTGGAAAGATTACGCCCTTACTCAAAGTTTGGAAAATGAAACCAATACACGAGGAGGTTCTGCTTATGAACGCGCTGATGTTGAAGATGATGTTTATAGAGATGGTAAGATAGCCGCAAAGGTGATTGAGGACCTGCGTAAACTGAGTCAATCGGATAAACCGTTTTTCTTGGGTGCAGGTTTCATTAAACCACATTTGCCATTTAACGCGCCAGAGAAGTACTGGAAATTATACGATGGTAAAGTGAGTATTCCATATAATAACTATGCCCCTGAAAATGCCCCCAAACAATCGCTTCATAACTTTATTGAGTTGCGAATTTATGATGGCATAAATAAAAAAGGACCTGTCAGTGATGAGATGGCTTCGAATCTAATTCACGGGTATTATGCTTGTGTCAGTTATGTAGATGCTCAAATAGGCAAGGTGCTTGATGAGTTAGAAAGGCTGGAGTTGGATGAAAATACCATCGTAGTGCTGTGGGGAGACCATGGGTTTAATTTATTGGAGCATGGTTTATGGTGTAAAACCTCGAGTTACGAAACAGCACTTCATGCACCATTAATTGTAAAAATACCAGGTAAAAACAAAGTAAAAGCGACGAGCGAGATTGTTGAATATGTTGACATTTACCCTACAATTTGTGAACTGGCAGGACTTGATTTACCTGAACACTTGCAAGGAGACAGTTTTAAAAATCTTTTGTACAAGCGAAAAGCAAAAAGTGATGGTATTGCTATTGCACAGTGGAAAAAAGGATTGACTGTGATTAAGGACAACTATTTCTATACTGAATGGATTGATGATAAGGATAGTTCAGTTGCACGAATGTTGTACGATCATCAGCTTGATAAAGACGAGAATTTTAACATCTCGGAACACGCTCAGAATAAATCAGTCATAGAGGAGTTAAGGAAAGAGATACGAGCTAATCGAGGGGAAAACTATTTCATGAAGAAATAGCGATGAAGAAGATGTATATCAGTATAATTTGATTAAAAAAAAGGAAAATGAAATTTAATCCAGGTTTTGAAATAGAGCCGTTGGTAGATCCAATGGGATTTAAATATGGAAAAAAGGTATTTGGCCCGGAAGTAGAAAACCGTACTCTTGAAGCTATCCGTAAGAGTTTAAAAGATCCAAATTGCGACGGTCCAGAAACCGTATATAGCATTGCAATGGATTGTGGCAAAAACGAGCATCAAGAACTTTTGAATAAGATGCATTTACTGTATGGTGTTGTAACTTATGCTGCAGGTCAGCTTGGTGATGAGCCTATTCGTAGCCAGGGACACATTCATAGCGTTTCACCTTATTGTAACATGTCTACGCCCGAAGTGTATGAGATATGGCAGGGTCGAGCAATTATATACATGCAGGAAACAGCCAAGGACAATCCGGGAAAATGCTACGCCGTAGAGGCTGGTCCAGGAGAAGTTGTTATTGTTCCTCCTGGGTGGGCTCATGCTACAATTAGTGCCGATCCCAAACAACCATTAACTTTTGGAGCCTGGTGCGACCGTGAGTATGGCTTTGATTACGACGATGTACGTGCCCACAAAGGTTTAGCCTGGTTTCCGATAATTAAAAAAGATGGTGGTTTTGACTGGCAAAAAAATGATAATTACAAAGAATCAGAATTAATTGTAAAAGGTCCCGAAAGCTATGAAGACCTTGGAATTGAAAAAGGGAAGTCGATCTATCAATTATTTGAAGAAAATCCTGATCGATTTCTATACGTGCCTAAACCACAGTTGAAAAATGATGTGTGGGAGAATTTTATTCCATAAATATTTTTAAAAACAAGATAATTAAAGAAGTTCTTACAAAAGCTAATTAAAATGGAAAAGAACAATAAATACCTATACTGGATAACCTTTGTGGCTGTTCAAAGTGGTTTAATTTTTGGCTTAAACATGGCCGGAATTTCTGGAGCCGTACCTTTTATACAAGAGTACTTTGAGCTAACTGAAGTTAGTCTTGGTGTTGCCGTGAGCTCTATTATGCTGGGATGTTTGGCTGGAGCAATGATTATAGGCTCCCTTAGTGATAAGTATGGTCGCAAATCAATGTTAATAGTATCAGCAATCGTTTTTATTATTTCATCGTTAGGATGCGCTGTAGCAGATTCTTTATGGATTTTTGTTGCTAGCCGATTTTTATCAGGTATTGGGGTTGGATTTGTATCAGTAATAGCTCCAGCATATATATCTGAAATTGCGCCTGCCGATAAGCGAGGAACATTGGTTACAGGTAATCAATTTGCCATTGTAATTGGTATATTACTTGCCTATGTTTTTAACTATGGTTTCGCCGAAATGGAAGATGGATGGCGCTTGATGATGGGAGCTCCAGTTGTATTTGGTGTGATTTTTTTACTATTATTAATTTTATCTTTTCCAGAAAGTCCAAGGTGGTTAGCAAAAACTGGACGGTATGAAAAGGCTAATTTGGTTTTACAGAAAATAGGTGGGGAAAAGTTCGCGAAAACCGAGCTGGCCAATATTAAGGATGGTTTGGCTAATTCTGATCAATCTAAAGTGAGATTATCAGAATTATTTAAGGGCAGAATAGCAAAGGTGGTGTTACTTGGTTGCTTATTGGCTGCCTTTCAGCAAATAACAGGGATTAATGCTGTTATTAGTTATGCACCTACCATTTTTAGTTCTACCGGTGTGGGTGGAGATCAGGCATTAATGCAGTCAATTTTGGTTGGTTTTGTCAACTTTGCCTTTACAATAGTGGCTCTTTGGTTAATCGATCGCGTTGGTCGTAAAGTCCTATTGTTAGTAGGTACAGCAGGTATGACAGTTTCAATAGCCTGTTTAATTGGGTTTTCTAATGTTGAAGGTCAACTTGGAGACATTGGAGTATTAGTATCATTACTAAGTTATATTGCCTTTTTTGCTGCTTCCTTAGCACCTGTTATGTGGGTTGTTATATCTGAGATTTATCCTACACGGGTAAGAGGTATAGCTATGTCATTAGCAACGGCTACCTGTTGGTTATTTACTTTTATTACAGTTCAGTTATTGCCTGTAATGATTGGCCAAATGGGTAATGCCTTTACTTTTGGCGTTTTCGGTTTCTTTAGTTTTCTGGCTTTTGTTTTTGTTTTAAAGTATATTCCTGAAACAAAAGGGAAAACCCTAGAAGAGCTTGAAGTTCAGCTAGGACTAAAAGGTTAATCTTCAAATTCAACTATAGAAGCCCAATAAACGCTTTTGATGTGTTTATTGGGCTTTGTTGTACATTAAAAGAATATAATATCAATGAAAATTTCTGAAAGATTAAATATAAATACAGATTCGAATTACCATTATTCTTCTTATAAAAAGGGCGGATTAGAAATAGTAAGGGTTAAGAATAAGCATGCTCAATTAGAAATGTCGTTGCATGGGGCACAAGTGTTAAGTTATATCCCCAATGCGCAAAAGGATTTATTGTGGATGAGTACAGCTAGTGAGTTGAGGCAAGGAAAAGCTATTCGGGGCGGCATACCTTTATGTTTTCCATGGTTTGGCCCTCATGAAAAGGACGAAACTCTTCCGCAACATGGATTTGCAAGATTAATAAACTGGGAGCTGGTTAATTTAAATGAACTTGAAGGTGATGAAACTCGATTAATTCTAGCTTTACAATCATCTGATTATACGAAACAATTTTGGCCTTTCGATTTTAAAGCTGAATTAGAAGTTATAATTGGTGCAAAGTTGGCAGTTAGTCTAAAAATTAAGAATGTGGGCTCCGAAACTTTTACTTACTCATCAGCTTTACATTCTTATTTTAATATTGGAGATATAAATAAAGCGTTCATTACAGGATTAAAGGATACCTGTTATTACTGGGGATTTGAGAGTATAAAGCAAAAGCAAAACGAGAAGTTATTGGTTATTGAGGAAGAAGAGAACCGACGTTACGTTAATACTGCTGCAAATTGTAGTATAATAGATCCGACATATGAGCGTGAGATTGTGGTAAGTAAAGTTGGTAGTCAAGTAACAGTTGTTTGGAATCCTTGGATTGAAAATAGTAAAAGTATGAAAGATATGAATGACGGTGATTATAAGAATTTTGTTTGTGTGGAAGCAGGCAATTACTATAATGACTGCATTGAACTAGCACCAGGAGATACACACACTACTTCTACTGTAATACTCTCGAAATACACTAAGAGTGTTTAAAAGAATACTGAATTCTGTTTAAGCTTCGTGTCTAATTATCGGTTGCAAATACAAATGCTACACTAACAACTGAAAATATGGCTAGGTGAATTTTATTACCCTATTCTTCGAATTTAATGGTGATGAAATATTATTAATAAGTCAATAGTTTTGAACTATTAGTTGCATACAAAATAATAAAATCAGAGAAATGAGAAATTATATAAACTGGAAGCAATTTGTCACGTTGTTGATTGTTGTTTTGGTGAGTGGAGTTGCAAGCTCTCAAGCCCAAAAACCAAACATTATTTTTATAATGTCCGATGATCATGCATCATCAGCTATAAGTGCATACGGTAGTCATTTGACGGAGGTTTTTAAAACGCCAAATATTGACCGTTTGGCCGACGAAGGGGCAAAGTTGGAAAATTGTTTTGTCACCAACGCGATTTGTACGCCAAGTAGGGCTACTATTTTAACTGGAAAGTACAGTCATAAAAATGGTGTATATACATTATTAGGCAAGGTTAGGAAACAAGAAAATGTTGCCTCTATTCTTCAGCAGAACGGATATGCTACTAATGTGATTGGAAAGTGGCACTTGCATACCGAACCGTTTGGTTTTGATACTTATGATGTGCTACCAGGGCAAGGGAAATACATTGATCCAAAATTTAAGGACAAAGCAAAACTTAAACGTAGTTTTAAACTGGATAGAGGCCAACAGTACGAAGGCTATTCAACCGACATAATTGGTGACAAGGCTGTTGATTGGATGAAGAATAGAGATGCTGATGAACCATTTTTCTTGATGTGTCACTTCAAGGCGCCTCACCGACCATGGGATCCAGCACCGCGATATAACGATTTTTTGAAAGATGTAACAATTCCTGAACCTAGTAATTTGCATGATAATAATTCAGGTCAGGGCAAATGGGCACAAAATGCGTTTAATAAAATTGGTAAAGACATGCAAGCCTTCGATATTGGAACCGAGATTCCAGAAGGTTTAAGTGGTGAAGAATTGACCTCATTTAAGTACCAGCATTTTATTAAACGTTATCTGGCCTGTTGTAAAGCAGTAGATGATAATGTGGGTAAGGTGTTAGAGTATTTGGATGAGAGTGGTTTAGCACAGAAAACCATTGTGGTTTATACTTCTGATCAAGGATTTTTTCTTGGCGAACATGGATGGTATGATAAGCGTTTAATGTATGAGGAAGGGCTTCGTATGCCATTTGTTATTAGATATCCGGAACACATAAAGACTAATAAAAGAGTTAAGGAAATAATTGTTAATGCCGATTTTGCACCAACCTTTCTTGATTATGCAGGAGTTGAAATCCCTGAAGATATGCAAGGTAAGAGCTTTAAGCGAGTTATTGAAAATAAAAAGAAGGTGAAAGATTGGCGCAAGTCAATGTACTACCGCTATTGGATGCACATGACAGATGTTGGTGTCCCTGCTCATTATGGTATTCGTACCGACAGATATAAGCTTACTTTCTATTATGGTTTACCTTTGGGAATGCGCGGAACATCGCGGAGAATTGACCTGTATAACCCTGAATCGGGTATGATTAAGGCAACTGAGCCAGAATGGGAGTTTTTTGATCTGAAAAAAGACCCTCAAGAAATGAATAATTTATATGGTAATCCAAAGTATGCTAAAATTATTAGTCAGTTGAAAAATGAATTGTTAAAGCAAAAAAACGAGTTGGGAGATAGCGATGAAGAATACCCTGACCTACAAAAGGTCACGAAAGACAATTGGAATTAAAACAAAGCCTGGCTAGAAAGTCAGGCTTTTTTGTGCTGAATTATTTTACCCACATAATGCAATATAATTAGGTAGTTTAACATTCCTTGAGCTCGTATTTTTGAAAGTACTTAGTGGTCATATTTTATCAATGTGGTAAGCATTCATAAATGTTACAACTAATGAAAATAGCTAATAAATCAGGTTAAATTGAAAATACAAGGAAATGAAAAATCTTAAATTATTGGTGATATGCTTTTTAATGAATGCATTAAGTGTAAATATGAATGCGCAGCGTCAGACAATTAGCTTAAATGGAACGTGGCAAGTGGCAGAAGGTAGTCTGGATGCCATACCTGAGAGTTTTCCAAGTGAATGCCCAGTTCCTGGATTTCTTGATATGGCTTCGCCTGCTTTTGAACGTGTAGGTAAATGGACCGTAAATGATTCTGGAGGAATGCCTGTTCCAGCTAAAGATTCAATTAGAGAAGCTTTTTGGTATAAACACACTTTTAATATTGAAGGCAATGCGCCTGATTTTGCACAATTAAAAATTTGGAAAGCTAAGTATAGCGCAAAGGTTTGGCTAAATGGTCAAGAGATTGGTGAGCAAGTATTGAATTTTACCTCCGGTGTATTTGATGTTACAGGTGCACTTAAAGGTAATAATCAGGAAAATACCTTAATCGTTCGAGTAAAAAGTTCCACTGAAGGATTTGGTAAGGAAGTAATTTCTGGCTTAGATTACGAAAAGTTAAAGTACCTGCCTGGTATTTATGATAATGTTGATTTAATACTATCTGCATCGCCCCGTATAGTTGATGTACAAATAGTGCCGAATATAGATACTAAAGTTGCCAAAGCTGTGGTTACTTTAAAAAATGAAACAAATAAAGAACAGAAAACCTACTTAAATGCAAACGTTAAGAGTTATGCTGATGCTACTATCAGTGGTACAGCTAAATTGAAAAAGATTGTATTGCAAGCTGGAGAATCAAAAAAAGTAGAAATTGATGTCGCTATATCCAATTGTAAGTTATGGTCTCCTATGACACCTAACCTTTATAACTTAGAATTGGAAACAAACGGTGATAAAGCGACCACCCGTTTTGGTATGCGCAAATTTGAAGTGCTAAAAGGAACCAATACATATGCTTTAAATAATAATCAGTATTATTTACGCGGAACTAACATCTGTTTTTTCCGTTTTGCCGAGGACCATCATCGTGAAGACAAACCGTGGGATGAAGAATGGGTACGTAAGATGTTTCGTCAGTTCAAGCACATGAACTGGAACAGTGTGCGTTTTACCCTTGGTTTTCCGCCTGAATTCTGGTATCGCATTGCTGATGAAGAGGGCATGATTATACAAGATGAATATTCCATCTGGGTATTTAATAATCGACAACTAGGGCATAGTAAAGAGCAACTGGTGAAAGAATATTCAGCCATGATGGCAGACCACTGGAATTACCCTTCTGTTTGCATCTGGGATGCACAAAACGAATCACCAGAAAAAGGTAATGAACAAATAAAAGAGGCCGTTGGCGAAGTGCGTCATTTAGATTTATCTAATCGCCCATGGAATGTCGGTTGGAGCATGTACAACGACCCAACGGATGCCTGGGAAGAACATCCATATTTATTTTTCTCAGCTTTTAATACAGGTCTTGAAATGGGTAATGGAGCTTTTGAATTGGAGCATCTTAATAAAAGAGACCCATTAACGATACTATCAGGAAAGTATGGTAATCCTCTTTGTTTGAACGAATATGCCTGGCTGTGGCTATCGCGTGATGGCTTACCAACCTTACTAACCGAAAAGGGTTATGAAACTAACTTTCCGAATGCCACCGTCGATGAGCGATTTGAGTTTTATGCCTACACATTGGCATCTTTAACGGAATACTGGCGGACTCAACGCCCTGCAGTATTACATCATTTCTGTGGTTTAGCTCATTCTTTTGATGGCTGTTATACATCAGATAACTTTAAGGATATAGAAACCCTGGAATATACTCCATATTTCGAACAATACGTTCGTCCGGCATTTAACCCAATGGGAGTATGTGTATTCAACTGGTCAAAAAACTTTAGAAGTATGAAACGCACTGGTTACAACATTCCGGTAGTGGTTTTAAACGATTACTCTGAGAATTATTCTGGCAAAGTAAGTCTTAAACTTATTAAAGATGGAGAAGTATTAGTAGAAAGTACTGAAGACTATAAGCTAAATCCAAGTGGTAAGCAAGTGTGTTATATCAATTTGAAATTTCCTAAAAAAGCAGGTGACTGCTTGTTGGTTGGTGAGGTTGTAGACCCTGTCACCAATGAAAAGATACAGTCAGTTCGAAAAGTATTTGTAAAGTAGCACGAGATAGTATTATAAGAATTTATAGAAAAAGGGTAGATAATTTCATTGAAGTAGTGTTTTAGTTTTGGTGTGATTATTTAGTGATTAATATTTACCCTTTTTCTAGTTTTATTATAAAAGTGATGAAAAGTACATTTATAGTATATAGCTTATTACTGTTGTCTTGTGTTGTAAATGCACAACAGTATAAATATCCTTTCTTGGATCCTTGTTTATCGGCTGAGCAAAGAGCCGAAGATATAGTTTCTCGTTTAACATTAAAGGAAAAGGTGGCGCAAATGTCTGATGCAGCGCCCGCCATTGAACGATTAGGAATTCCGGAATACAATTGGTGGAATGAGTGTTTGCATGGCGTTGCACGTGCAGGTAATGCTACTTCATTTCCTCAGGCTATTGGTATGGGAGCTACTTGGAATCCAAAGCTTATTAATGAGGTGGCTGATGCGATTAGTACTGAAGCTAGAGCAAAATACAACTACAATACAGCTAAAGGTAATCGGAAGCGGTATTATGGGTTGACGATGTGGACACCTAATATCAATATTTTTAGAGATCCACGATGGGGAAGAGGCCAGGAAACTTATGGAGAAGATCCATATTTGACATCTCAAATAGGTGTTGCCTTTGTGAAAGGTTTGCAAGGGGATGATCCAAATTATTTTAAGGTGATAGCAACGCCTAAGCACTATGCAGTTCATTCAGGTCCCGAACCAGCACGTCATTATTTCGATGCTTATGCCAGTAAACGTGATTTGTGGGAGACCTATTTGCCTGCTTTTGAAGCTTGTATAGTAGATGCCGGTGCTTTTTCTGTAATGGCGGCTTATAACAGGTATTTGGGTGAAGCCTGTACCGCCAGCCCGCTATTATTAAATGATATACTGCGAGAGAAGTGGGGCTTTAAAGGTTACGTGGTTTCTGATTGTGGAGGTGTAAATGATATCTATAAAGATCATAAAATAGTTGAAACAGCAGAGGCAGCAGCAGCCTTAGCCGTTAAAACAGGTTGTGATCTCAACTGTGGTTTTGTATATAGTAAATTAACTAATTCAGTAGAGCAAGGGGTGATAACAGAGGAAGAAATTGATATTGCACTTAAACGTTTGTTTTTGGCACGAATTAAATTGGGAATGTTCGATCCGATTGAAATGGATCCTTATGCTTCTATACCACTTGAAAAAAATGAGTGCAAAGAACATCAGGAACTAGCCTTACAAGCAGCACGTGAGTCAATTGTATTGCTTAAAAATGAAAATAACACGCTGCCCTTGTCTAAGGACTTAAAGTCTATTGCAGTAGTGGGACCCAACGCTAATAATTGGTTAATGCATTTGGGTAACTACTTTGGCACACCAAGCAGTAAAAGCTCAATATTAGATGGTATACAGTCCATTGTTTCTGATGACACTGAGGTTAATTTCTTCAAAGGATGTAACATGGCCGACGAATCAACTGCCTATGAAATCATTACCAAAAAGTATTGGGGTAACGATGGTTTGGAAATAGAGGTCTTTAATGGAAAAAATTTGGAAGGAGAGCCGATTGCTATAAGGTCGGAATCTCAAATTGATTTTAATTGGGAGAGTTCTGTTCCTTTCGAAGAGTTGCAAGGCAAATCTTATTCTATCCGTATGAAGGGTAAACTTACTCCTCAATTATCAGGTGAATATTCAATCGCTTCGGACGTTAAAGG
>Ga0070728_10005486_pt1 | contig 12490 bp, 11 predicted proteins | sample tdDd471_FD_66723 | JGI IMG/M metagenome (GOLD analysis project Ga0070728, IMG submission 66723) | Marine sediment microbial communities from the Atlantic coast under amendment with organic carbon and nitrate - tdDd47.1 | ecosystem: Environmental > Aquatic > Marine > Coastal > Sediment | place...
CGGAACAAGGCCATCAAGGCCGGGAACTTCCGCTGGTCCGCCACGGCAGGTGCAGGCTTTGCCGCTGTTTCCGGTAAGGCGACAGAGGAAACCGGGGTGCAGATGCAGTGGAACAGCGGCCTGTTTGACTCCGACGGCAAGGTGGACATCACCATGGTGCGCAGTCCCCGGAACACCGCCTGCCTTGGCTGTCACGACAAACCCGGCTATAAAAAGCGGGGCGCAAATTACCGCAACCGTACCGATGTTCACGCCCGGGCCGGGCTGCGCTGCGTTGACTGTCATCCGGCGGGAAGTTCCGCCTCCGATGCCCGGATCAACTCCCGGGAAGATCATAATATCGGCAAGGGCAATGATCCCGGCGGGCTGGTGCGCAACGATCTGGACAACACCATGCTCAGTTGCAGCGACTGCCACGATACCGGACGCATGGGAGCCCCGGTGGCACGTCATGCCTGGCTGCCGCCGCTGCACATGGACGCCATTGCCTGTCAGACCTGCCATATTCCCCAGCGCAGCGTAAAAAGCGCTCAGGTGGTTGCCAGCGATGTCTTTAATCCCGGCAACCGGATTCCCACCAAGGGCAAGCATCTGTGGACTTTTTACGGTCCGGACATGCAGTACTGGAATCATTACGGCGATCTGGAACTCATGGGCTTTGATGACAAACCCACCCATCTGTTCACCCCCAACTATGTGCGCTATGAGGGCAAAATTTATCCCGCCAACCGCATCCATACCGCATGGCCCGCCATACAGACCCCGGGTCAAAGCGCTCTGATGCAGCCGAAAATGGGGGATATCTACAAAATGTGGATGGCCCACAAAAAGGACGCCTCCCGCTATCCGGCGCTTGCAAAAATCCGGGACGACAACGGCGACGATGTGCCGGAGATCAATCGCGCCGAAGAAATTCAGGCCCTTATCGACAGCGTTACCGCCTATCTGAAGGACACCGGTTATCCCCTGGAAAACCGCCGGGTGGTCTGGGTCAACAACGACCGGGCGTATTACTCCGGCACCCAATACGACACCATTCCCAAAAACGCATGGGAAGCCTCACCCTACGGCAATGTGCATCTGTACAACCACGATATTTATCCCGCCAAGGCCGCCCTTGGGGCCAATGGCTGCACCGATTGCCACCGGGACGATGCGCCCATGTTCTTTGCACCCACAGTCAAATATCCCTTTGACGATCAGGCCATGGCTGTAACCGAACCCCAGTACAAGGTGCTGGGCATCGACGGCATATGGGCCCGGTTGGGGGCATGGCGGGAGCAGGATCTGAAACCCGGTTTGTTGGGATTGCTGGCCATCCTTCTGAGTTTGCTTGCGGGGCAGGGTATCGGACTGGGATTGCGGCAGGCCCCTCTGCGGGGCGTGGCCCGTCACGGTCACCGGCTGGGTCTGGTGGCGGCGGGAGCCATGATGGTCATCTGCATCGCCATGGTGCAGGCGGCTCCGCAGAATATCCCCTATATGTTCATGGCCCGGCGCACCCTTGACGGCAATCATTTCCTTTTTGCCCTGGTGGTGATGGCCACGGCGGGCATATCCCTGGCAATGGGATACCGGGAGATGGCCAAAGGCAAAGGCAAAACACTGGTGCTGTGGGGATTTGGCATCGCCCTTGCACTGGTGGCGCTGTCGGGCTTGGGCATGATCGTGAAACCGCCGGTGGAAGCTCTGTACCGGCTTACCTATACTATTTTTGAAATCGGATTGCTGGCACTGGTCCTGATGGGTTGCCTTACCGCAGGATATGCCCTTTTAATACCCAACTCATCCAAACACGCGAGGTAATATCATGAAAAAACTACAGATTTTGGGCACCGGCTGCCCCAAGTGCAACAAGCTGGCCCAAGTGACGGAAAAAGCCGCAAAGGAAAGCGGCGTGGAGTATGAAATCGAAAAAATCACGGACATCAAAAAGATCATGGCCTTTGGCGTCATGGCCACCCCGGCGCTGGTCATCGACGGCGAAGTGAAAGTCATGGGTCAGGTGCCGGACAGCGCCGACATCATGCGCATGATTCTGTCGTAGGTTTCCCATGAACACGAAAAACGTTATCCGGGTGCTGCTGCTGGTGTTTGTTGTAGCCAGCGCAGCCACCCTGCTGTTGAAGAAATCCGAAGAGCCAGCAGCGCAAGAGACCGCCACTGCGGCGACAAAAGCGGTGCAGGCTGCGCCGGATGCTTTGCAGGACGGCATTGTGGTGTATTACTTTTACACCACCCGCCGCTGCATGAGCTGCAAAAAGATTGAGGCCTTTACCGCCGAAGCGGTGAAAACCACCTTTGCCAAAGAGCTTGCCAGCGGCAGTATCCAGTGGAAGACCTTTAATGTGGATGAGCCGCAGAACAAGCATTATCTGAAGGATTACGAGCTGTTCACCAAGTCGGTGATTGTCAGCGAGATCAAAGGCGGCAAAGAAGCCCGCTGGAAGAATCTTGAGGATGTATGGGAACTTCTGGGCGACCCCGGGAAATTTCAGCAGTATGTGGTAAAGGAAATCGAAGCATACCGGGGCGGGGGCAATGGATAGCCTGCTGTTGGCCTCGGCCTCTGCCCTGTGGGTGGGCATACTGACTTCCATCAGTCCCTGCCCGTTGGCCACCAACATTGCGGCCATATCATTTTTGGGCCGGGGCACGGAGCATACTCCCCGGATGCTGTTGAGCGCCGGGTTGTATACCGCCGGGCGCATGGTGGTGTATATCGCTCTGGCGGCCATGATTGTGGCGGGGCTGTATTCCATTCCGGCGTTGTCGGAGTTTTTGCAGACCCGCATCAACACAATTTTGGGTCCGGTGCTGATCCTTACCGGCATGGTGGTGCTGGAACTCATCCCCCTGCCATCCTTTGGAAAGGGTAATAATGCCGGAAAATTACAGGCCTTTGTGGAAAAGCGGGCACTGGTGGGGGCCACCCTGTTGGGCATGGCCTTTGCCTTAAGTTTCTGCCCGGTGAGCGCGGCTTTGTTTTTCGGCAGTCTGATACCTCTGGCGGCTTCCCAGCAAAGCCCGGCGCTGCTGCCTGCCCTCTACGGCATCGGCACCGCCCTGCCGGTGGTGGCCTTTGCCCTGATACTGGCATTTGGCAGCCGTCAGGTGGGCCGCGCCTTTAACGCTTTGACCGTCATCGAGCGATGGGCCCGGCGCATCACCGGGGTAGTATTCATCGGCGCGGGTATCTGGTTTTCCCTGATCTATATTTTTGAGGTGCTGTAGAATCCCATTTACGACATACCTTTAAAGATAAAAACGCCCCGACATTTTCGCATATGCCGGGGCGTTTTGAGTAGCAATATACCGGCGGTTACATGGTGGAGGCGTCCACCTGCACCACGGTGCCGTCGGCCAGCAGGGCCAGCAGGTACACGTCGGTGTCCATGACCGCAAAGATGCTCACCACTGCGCCTTCCGCAAGGGCGGGCATTTCAAACACCAGATCCGGGGTGGCGTCGTCGTCGGTATCAATGCCAAGGGTGTAGGTTCCGGCGGGCAGTTCCATGAAGTCTCCCGCAACGCCGTAGCCAACGTTTTCATAGAGCATGGCCGGGTCGCCGGTGTCGGGAATATTCCAGATATCCACTTCACCCACGCCGTCGGCGGCATGAACCGCCCGCACCCGGATATTACCCGCCCCAAGGCCGGAGTAATCGTCCACAAGGGCCAGGGCGGCGATGTTGGACAGTTCTCCGTAGGCCACGGCGGTGTAGGACATGTCCTTTGTCAGGGCAAGGTCGGCAATGTTCAGTACGCTGTCGCCCACTGCGCCGTCCACCGGCACCACATCAAAGGTATAAGTGCCCACATCAAGGTCCAGATAGTCGGTGCATTCGCTGTAGACAAGGTTTGTCACCGCCCGTACCGTGTCGTTGGCCAGCACATCCACCGCCGGGGCGTCCGGGGACAGATGGAATACCCGCAGCATGGCGGTGTCCGCCGCTGCTTCGGCCATGATTTTGGCCACGGAGCCGTCCTTGAGCTGCACCAGCAGATACACATCGTCGCCGTCCTTGACCGCAAAAATGTTGGCCACGGTTCCGGCTGCCAGATCCGGGGTCTTGAAGATCAGATCAGGGGTGGCGTCGTTATCAACGTCAAAGCCCAGGGTATAGGCTCCGGCGGGCAGGTCCATGTAGTCGCCCACGGTGCCGTAGCCCACGTTTTCGTACAACAGGGCCGGGTCGCCGGTGTCCGGGATGTTCCAGATATCCACCTCGCCCACACCGTCGGCGGCATGAATCGCCCGCACCCGGATGTTGGCGGCGTCAAGGTCTGCGTAGTCATCCTCCAACACTACCGAGGACAGATTGTTGAGCATACCCAAAGCCGCCACGGTATAGGATTTGTCCACACCAAGGGTGAGCCCGGTGATGGACAGGACCTGGTCTGCGGGAGCGCCGTCGGCGGGCACCACCAGCACGTCATAGGTGCCGGGGTCCACGCTCAGATACGCGCTGCCGTTGCCAAAGGTGAGATCCTCGAAAATGGCGTTGGGTCCGTTTGCCAGAATATCCACCGCCGGGGCATCCGGACTCAGATGGATCACCCGCAGGTCAGCGGTTTCAGCCATGGATTCCGCCATAATTTTGGTAATGGAGCCGTCCTTGAGCTGGGCCAGCAGATATACATCGTCGCCTTCTTTCACCGCAAAGACATTGCCTACCGCACCGGCGGCAAGGGCGGGCATTTTGTACACGGCGTCGGGACTAGCGTCGTTATCCAGATCAATACCCAGGGTATAGGCCCCGGCGGGAAGGTCCAGATAATCCCCTACCGCGCCGTAGGGGACGTTTTCCCAGGCAATGGCAGGATCGCCGGTGTCCGGTATATTCCAGATATCGACTTCGCCCACGCCGTCGGCGGTGTGAATGGCCCGCACCCGAATATTGCCGTCATCCAGATCTGCGTAGTTGTCTTCCAAAAGCAGGGCGGCAATGTTGTCCACCATGCCGTAGGCCACGGCGGTATAGGATACATCCTTCATCAGTTGTGCGCCACTGACGTTCAGCACGCTTTCCGCCACGGTGCCGGAAACCGGCACAACATCAAGATCATAGGTTCCGGCATCCACCTCCAGATAGCCGGTGCCCTGACCAAAGGCAAGGCTGGAGACCGCCCGCATGGTGGCGTTAGCCAGAATATCCACCGTGGGAGCATCCGGGGAAAGATGTACTGCCCGAAGCATGGCTTTGTCGCCGGGCAGGGGTTCGGTGTCGTCGTCATCGCCGCAGGCGGCCATGACCGACAGGCCCAGTATCACCACTAACAGTAAAGAGATTTTTTCAAAAAGTGCTCGTTTCATATAATTATCCTCCTTCAGGATCAACCAAATCCATCACACTACTGCATACATGATTTAATCACTAAACAATTGGCATGGTGATTTAAATGTCAATACCCTGCAAAAAAAAGATAATGATTACAAGAAAGTATATATTTATTGGCGCACCGGGACATGGCGGAAGGCAGGCATAAAAAAACGCCGAAGCCCAAAGGCTCCGGCGATTATACCTTGAAAAGGTGGGGTCTGCTTAGATTTTACCAAGCAGCATAATGGCCACGACCAGGCCGTAGATGACCAGGGATTCGATCAGGGCCAGACCGATGATCATGGGGGTCATGATTTTACCGGAGGCAGAGGGGTTACGGGCAATACCTTCCAGCGCGGAGCTGGCGGCGTTACCCTGACCAAGACCACCACCAAAGGCGGCAAGGCCGATGGCCAGACCGGCGCCCAGGCCGATGTAGCCCAGATAGTCGTTTCCACCTTCAGCGCCGGTGGCTGCCATGGCAGTGGCGATCAGGCCGAACTGCACCAGAACCGCTACTGCGAATGTAGTAAACAGTTTTTTCATCAGATGTCTCCTTTCACAAACTAGTACCTAAAAATATGAACAATCGAATCTTCTTCGTTTAGTGATCGTGGGAAAGGGCGAGTTGAATATACACCGCCGAGAGCATGGAAAACACCAGGGCCTGAATAAAGGCCACAAACAATCCCAGGCCCATGAAAATAACCGGAATAATCAGGTAGGTCATGTTCTGGAAAATACCCACGGCGATATGGTCGCCGTTGATGTTACCGAACAGACGAATGGCCAAAGATGCGGGACGCACCAGATGGCTGATGATTTCGATGACGAACATCAGGGGCGCAAGCCACCACACCGGGCCCATGAACTGCTTGATATAGCCGGGGCCGTGTTCCTTGAAACCATAGTAGTTATACACCAGAAACACGAACACGCTCATGCCGATGTTCAGGTTGATGTTGGCGGTGGGGGCGGGCATGCCGGGAATGTTGCCCAGCAGGTTCATAAACAGGATGAACAGGAAGACGGTGGCGATCAGGGGGCTGAACTTGCGGCCATGCTGTTCGCCGATAATGCCTACGGTAAAGTCGTCGAGTTTTTCCACCATAACTTCCACCAGATTCACCAAAGAAAACTTTCCGGCGGGCACGGCGGCTTTTTCGCCCTGCTTTTTATAATGGCGGGACACGATAATGCCAACCAGCAGAAACAGCAGGGTGATAAGTCCTGCACCCACAAACTGGGCCTGCCAGGCGTTGAGGCCGAAGAGATATTCCACCAGGGTTAGATGATGCATGTATTAAACCTCCGAATCGGCGTCCGCCACCGGCGGGCGAAAAACTTCCATAACAATGGCCAAAGGCACGTTGCTGATACCCACGGCCAACGCAAGGGGATGCAGCTTGAGCAGGTACACCGCGCCAAACAGGGCGGCGGCAAGCACCACATACTTGATAATGAACCGCAGCCCCACTATCCGGCCGGAATGAGCTTCGGGCTGGGCTACCAGGACTGCCACAAAACGATACATGAGCCACAGGTTTACCGAGCCGATTATCCCCCCGGCTGCAGTGCCAAGGGCAAAATGCCAGTCTTTGACCAGCACCGCCACAATGACCAGCAGAGGTGCAAGCACCAGGGATGTGAGGAATATGCGCTTCGTGTTACGATTCATGATACCGACTGCAGTGTTATTGGTCTTCGCTGTCTTCCCGGTTCAGACGTCTGATATAATACGCCATACGCCAGGTGGCGGCAGCGATTCCAACCAATAAGCATGTCAATGAAAGCCAGGGCTGAGTGCCAAAATGGTCATCCATATACGCACCCAAGAGTGCTCCACCGCCTACCAGAGCTCCCAATTCAGTTCCCATGGCTACCATGTAGCCAAGTTTGCGATGGACACCGGCCATGGTCGTCTCGTGCTCAGGATCTATTCTTTATCATTGTTAACGCTATGAGTCAAACTAATTTTACTTTACCGGGGGATGGCCCCGCACCCGTTTGGGTTTTGCCTGTTGACTCTCCAGCGCACGGGTCCAGGCATCCCGGGCCGCGTTAAGATATACCTGTACCACCGCAGGCCTGTCAGTGGCCTTGAGGGCCTCTTTGAGGGCTTCGATGGCTTTTTCAAAGTATCCGGTTTCCAACAGACAGCGGCCCCGCATCAGCATGGCGTCGCCCCGGTATTTTTCCGGGGCAGAGCTGTCAGCCTGCAGTTGGGCATAGACCTTCATGGCCTCGTCGTAATGCTCGCCGGAAAACAGGGCGGTTCCCTTGTCGGAAAGCACGTCAAAACGCAGGGCATGGGCGGGCCACTGTTTTAAAAAGGCATCTGCCTCTACCCGGGCCTGCACCAGATCGCCGCTGCCAAGCAGGCAGCGGATTTCGTCCCGTTTTAACTGTGGAGCAGCTTCCCCGGAGGGAAAACGCTCCATGTAGCGGGTAATAAAGGGCAGGGCAAGTCGGCAGTTGACGCTGAAGTCCCGGTACAACTCGAACATACGCCGCAGGGCGTATTCCCGGGTTTCATCGCTGGCCCCTGGCAGTTCCACCAGTTCCCAGTAGCGTTTGGCTGCGTCATCCAGCTTGCCCATGCGCAGCGAAAGAATATCCGCTGCCCCACGGATGGCCGCCGCCCGTACCGCCGGAGCGGTTTCCAGATTGCTCAGGGCGGCTTCGCTGCCGGCCTTGCTGTATTCCACAAGGGCCTCTTGCCACTGGTCATTGGCGGCGTATGACTGCGCACGGTCAAAAAACACCTCGTGCATGGGCGGCTTGAGCAGTACATAGCCCATCACCGCCGCGCCGCCAACACCAAGAGCCACCAGAACAAACAGCAGCAGCAGGCGTATTTTCCCCTGGGCGTTCCGGGGGCGGACCTTCATGCGCCGCCTATTCTTCCACGGGAGCTTCGGGTTCTTCGCTGCCTTCGGGGGTTTCCCCGGGCTCGCCGTTAGCTTCTTCCGTGGCGTCTTTTTCGTCGTTTTCCGCCAGTTTGGCCATTGCCACCAGGCGGTTGCCTTTATCAAGATTCAGCAGGCGCACACCCTGGGTGTTGCGACCGATAACCCGAACTTCCCGGACCTTCAGGCGAATAATAATGCCCTTGGAGGTAATCAGCATGAGTTCGTCTTCATCGGTGACCTGACGAATGCCCACAACTTTGCCGTTGCGTTCCGAGGTCTTGATGGTGATGACACCCAGACCGCTGCGGCTTTGCACCCGGTACTCATCCAGATCGGTGCGTTTGCCGTAGCCGTTTTCCGTTACCGTAAGAATGCTTGCGCCTTCACGCAGCACTTCCATGCCAATGACCTGGTCGCCTTCCCGCAGGCTGATGCCCTTGACGCCACGGGTGGCGCGGCCCTGGGGACGCACACCTTTTTCCGGGAAGCGGATGCTTAAGCCGTTTTTGGTGGCCAGCAGGATCTCGTCGCTGCCGCCGGTGGGGCGCACGGCGATCAGTTCGTCGTCGTCATCCAGATTGATGGCGGCAATGCCCTTGGCCCGGGCGTTGGCGAACTGGGCCAGGCTGGTCTTTTTCACCACGCCCTTGCGGGTGGCGAATACCACGAATTTGTCTTCGCTGAATTCCTTGACCGGCACCAGCTCCGCAACCTGTTCGCCCTTGTCCATTTTAAGGATATTGACGATGGCCTTGCCCCGGGTGGCGCGGCCGCCCTGGGGAATGTCATAGACCTTCAGGCTGTAGCACTGACCACGGTCGCTGAACACCAGCACCTGATCGTGGGTGGAGGCCACGAACACGTCAGTGACCAGATCGTCTTCTTTGGTGGTCATGCCGGTTTTGCCCCGGCCGCCGCGACGCTGTGCCCGGTAGAGGCTTAAGGCGTTGCGTTTGATGTAGCCGGTATGGGTGACGGTTACCACCGCTTCTTCCTCGACAATGAGGTCTTCGATGGTGAGTTCCTTGGTTTCCGCCACGATTTCGGTACGGCGCTCGTCACCGAACTCCGCCATCACGGCTTCGGACTCTTCCACTAAAAGGTCCAGCAGTTTTTCCTCGGAATCCAAAATCCCCTGCAAGCGGGCGATTTCGATGCGGATTTCCTTGAGCTCCTGGATAATTTTGTCCCGTTCAAGGCCGGTAAGCCGTTGCAGGCGCATATCCAGAATGGCCTGGGCCTGACGCTCGCTGAGGGAGAACTTTTTAATCAGGTTGGCCCGTGCCTCGGCGGTGGTGGCGCTGGCCCGGATGGTCTTGATAACCGCATCGATGTTGTCCAGGGCGATCTTGAGACCTTCCAGAATATGGGCGCGGTCAAGGGCCTTGGCCAGCTCGAAGCGGGTGCGCCGGGTGATGATTTCCCGACGGTGGTCAATGAAGTACTGAAGCATCTGCTTGAGGTTCAGCACCCGGGGTTCGCCGTTGACCAGCGCCAGCATGATAATACCGAAGCTGGAGCTCATGGGGGTCAGGGCGTAGAGTTGATTGAGAATAACTCCGGCCACGGCGTCGCGTTTAAGATCCAGCACCAGGCGCATGCCTTCGCGGTCGGATTCGTCGCGGACTTCGGAAATGCCGTCGATCTTCTTGTTTTTCACCACGTCGGCGATCTTTTCGATCAGCCGGGTTTTGTTGAGCATGTAGGGGATTTCGGTAATGACGATGCTTTCGCGGTCATTGCGGGCGTTACGCTCCACAATGGCCCGGGCCCGCATTTTGATAATGCCGCGACCGGTGCGATAGGCATCCTCGATGGCTCCCTTGCCATAGATGAATCCGGCGGTGGGGAAGTCCGGTCCCTTTACAAAGCCCATCAGGTCATCGATGGAGGCTTCCGGGTTATGCACCAGATGGATCACCGCGGTCATGATTTCTCTGAGGTTATGGGGCGGAATGTTGGTGGCCATACCAACCGCAATACCGCTGGCGCCGTTAATCAGCAGCGTGGGAACCCGGGTGGGCATCAACAGGGGTTCCTTAAGGGAGGAATCGTAGTTGTCGCCCCAGTCCACGGTGTCCTTTTCCAGATCCGACAGGATCATGTTGGAAATTTTCTGCAGACGGATTTCCGTGTAACGCATGGCAGCGGCGCGGTCGCCGTCAATGGAGCCAAAGTTGCCCTGCCCCTGTACCAGGGGATAGCGCATGGAAAAGTTCTGGGCCAGTCGCACGATGGTGTCATATACCGCAGTATCGCCGTGGGGGTGATATTTACCAATGACATCACCGACAATACGGGCGGACTTTTTATAGGCGCTGTTGAAGAAATTCTTCTGTTCGTGCATGGCGAACATAATGCGTCGGTGAACCGGTTTGAGCCCATCGCGTACATCGGGAAGGGCGCGGGCAACGATAACGGACATGGCGTACTCGATGTACGCACTCTTCATTTCGTTTTCAATGGTTACCGGAATTTTCTGCTGGGTTGGCATTGTCATTTGAACCTCATAACTATCTGAAAAAACCGAATAAAATGTGTCCTTATCTACTTACTCGCAAACCCGTTGATTGTCAATGCAAAAGGGGGTTCGCACGGGTAAATATGGGGCTTTTATCAGCGATGCAGGGGGTGAAATAAAACAGGCATTCCAGAGGGTTCCGGAATGCCTGTCATGCTTTTGGAAATGATGCTTTTTCAGCCGCCGATCACCACCCGGATGCGGTCCTGATCCGATGCTGTGATGGACATGAATTCAAGTCCCATGCCCGGAAGGTCGGAGCGGTGTTCCGGGTCTTCCTTGCCGGTGCTGGCCCAGATGACCGATGCGGTGAGATGTATGGGGGGCAGGCCGTCGTTGATATCAAAGGCAATGGTGATAATTTCGCCGGGTTCAAAGAGGAATTCGCTTTCCAGGTACATCCCGCCAAGGCTGAGGTTTCTCATACCCAGGTAGAAGGTGCCGTCCTGTTCTTCCCCGCCGATCCATACCCGGGCCTCAAGGCGCTTGCGGGTGTGTCGTCTGCTTTCTTCACCGGACATGTTCCGGACTCCTTGTTACATCAACACGCCATGGGCGGGTTATTTCTTTTTATAAATGTTCTCTGCCACAACCATGCCGCCTTTGACGCCACTGATGCGTTCCGCCTGCAACAGCCGTCCGCCACCGGATTTGTCAAGACCGGCGATAAGGGCCATGTCAAGGTTGCCGTCAATGAACTGGGCTACCTGATCGGCGTTGCCCTCGGTCTGGAACATAATGACATTCTTGAGGGTTTTAAGCGCCTGATCGCAACTGCAGGCGGGCACGGACCAGATGACGCCGGTAAAGGTGGACGCCAGAATGTCGATCACCGGAGTGTTCATCATAATGGGGGATTCGATGACGACCCAGGAGGGGGTAAGGCTGTATGCCTCGCTCAGGCGGGCTTCCAGATCCATGCCATCGGTTGCCACCGGCAGCATGATGCAGGGCAGCTGGGCCGGGATTTCCAGACCTTCCATGCCCAGGCATACCACCTGGTTGTTTTCTTCAAGTTCGTTGAGCAGGGTCTGCACCGCGTCCATCCGGGCCCGGCGGCTCATGCCGCTGACCATAATGGTGCCGCCTTTTTGCAGCTGTCCGGTGATTTCGCCCACCACTTTTTTGGAGCGTCCCGCCAGCACATTGTTGCTACGGGGCAGGCGGATAATATGAACCCAGGAATCGCCGTGAATGGCCATTTTGATCTGGGCGTAGCACAGGCCGGGAATCACGAAGGAAATGGGCTCGTCTTCCACTTCTTCAACTTCGCCGCCGGCCATGGCGAACAGCCGGGCCGCTGCCAGCAAAAAGGCGTCGGGGCAGGTAAAGCCCATGGGGGTTGTGGGGCCATCGGCGGTGGAGGCAAAAACCTTGCCGCTGGACAGGGCCATAAAGGCGTCCACGGAGGTGTCTTTCAGAAGATCGTCAATGGGACCAAGGCCAAAGACTTCGGAAAGCAGCCGCTGGGAAAGCGCCGCAGCCTGATCGCCTTCAATGGTGGGTTCCATGCCAGCCATCAGGGTGGCGAGGGCTTGGGCGGCGTTGGTTTTCATGGCGTCATCGCCGAACCCGGCGGCAAAAATATCGCTGGTTTCTTCAAACAGCGGGTCGTCCAGAAGACGGCTGAAGAGTTCGCTGGCAATGTTCACCGGAATGGCGATGCCCTCGGCGGGCAGGGTGGCGGCCATGTCCGGAGCAGGCGCCGGGGTTTCAGGCGGTGCCGGGGGAGC
>Ga0070728_10005487_pt1 | contig 12487 bp, 8 predicted proteins | sample tdDd471_FD_66723 | JGI IMG/M metagenome (GOLD analysis project Ga0070728, IMG submission 66723) | Marine sediment microbial communities from the Atlantic coast under amendment with organic carbon and nitrate - tdDd47.1 | ecosystem: Environmental > Aquatic > Marine > Coastal > Sediment | place...
TCGAGTCGTCGATCGAGGTCGCCACTCGCGCCGCGGTGCTGATCACGATCGGGACGTCGGGGGCGACCAACCTGCCGATGCACGTCGGCGCCATCGCGGCTCGGCGTGGTGCGCTGCTGATCGACGTGAACCCCGGCGACAACCCGTTCGCCCGCCTCGCCCGAAACGCAGGCGGACACTGGATCGACGGGGCGTCGGGGGCGGTGGTGCCCGCGCTCGTCGACGCCGTGATCGACGGGGTCAGCAGAAGTTCTGGGTGACCCAGACGCGCCCGTCGGTCCCAAAGTGCACGCCGATCGCCTCGGTCTGCCACTGCGGCGTCAGCAGGTTCTGGCGGTGCCCCGGGCTCTGCAGCCAGCCGTGTACGACGGCGGCCGCGAGGGACTCGATGTCGTGCGTCTCGACGATGCGCTGCCGCCCGGCGCTGTCGGTCGACCAACGGACGATCCGGTTGCCAACGAAGAGGTTCTCACCACCGGTCAGAAAGCGCCCGCCACCGGCCGGGACGCGGCAGTTGAACCCGGCGGCGACGTAGCGATCGCCGACCCCGTCGCCATCGATCACGTGCGCGAACCGATCCCGGCGCGCCATGGTGCCGCTGTGAGCGCGGGCGATCGGCCGGATCGTGTCGTTCCACGCGACGGTCGACAGGCCGTGCGCCCGGCGCTGGGTGTTGACGATCTGGTGGATGCGCAGCTCGAGCGCGTCCCGATCCATCGGATCGAGGGTCGCCACGAGGCTCTGGTCGGGCATCGGCGTCCCGCCGCCGCAGGCGACGAGGGTCAACGAGGCGACGACGGCGGCAAGGGCGAGGGCGAGAGGGCGCACGGCACGATCCGGGGCGGCAAGGTGAGCGTCCGACGAGCGCGGGGCCCCGGGTGTTCAATCGGCGCGGCGCGCCGGTGCCCTGACAATTCGTCAGCGAGCACCTACCCTGTGGGTGGCTCCCCCACCAGGAGAAGTGCGATGCAGGTCGAGGTCAACGACTCCGACTGGGCAGACATCCGATCGCAGGTCGATGGGCACGGCGGTGCGCTGCTGCAGGGCGTGACCGCCGAGGTGACCCTCTATGCCCCGGTCGAGGTCCGGTTCGCGAGCCGCGGTGTCGTGTTCGTGATCGCGACGGGCACCGTCGTGCAGGCGTTCGACAGCGCGGTCGCCGTGTCGTTCGACGACGCCGGTCGCGCGGCAGTGCTCGACAGCGCGGGTCCAGCCGGCCTGCTCGTGCCGCCCACGGACGCCACGCCCCCGACGGACGCCACGCCGCCGACCGATGCAACGGCGCCGACCGACGCGACGGACGACGACGACGACTTCGATGACGACGACGACGAGGGTGGCGATCCGGAGCGGAAGGGCTACCGCCGCGGGTCCATGGACGAGGCCCCGCTGTGGATTCGCTGGGCCGAGATGACGAAGGCCGAGAAGATGCGCGTCGCCCGGTACGGCAACCAGGCCGAGCGTCGCATCGTGCTCAAGGACCGGGACACGTCGCTGCACCTGCAGGTGCTGAACAACCCGGGCGTGACGCCGCGCGAGATCGCCGGGCTCATCAAGGCGGGCCGGGTGAACTCGGTCTTTCTGCGCCACGTGCTCGAGCGCGGCAACCTGATGTCGAACCGCGTGATCGCCGAGGCGCTGGTGTTGAACCCGCACACGCCGATCCCGACCGCAGTCCGGCTCGTCGATCGGATCCCCCTCGAGATGGCGCGACGGATCGCGAAGTCCGGCGAGCTGCGCGCGCCGGTCGTCGCCGCGGCGCGCAAGCGGGTCGTGCGGCGCTAGCAGGGTCGAGCGCCAAACGTGCGCCGCGAATGGGGGCGAGTGCCGAACGTGCGCCGCGAAGGGGGGCGAGCGCCGAACGTGCGCCGCGAATGGGGGCGAGCGCCGCCGCGGGCGATGGGCGCTTGTGCGCGGGCAGGCGAAGCCGCGTGACGGTCAGTTCGAGCGCTGGAAGTACAGCGTCTCGGGATCGGCCGGGCCGCTGATCTCGATGTGGTCGATGTCGCGGAACACAATGTGCATCTCTTCGGTCACCGGCGCGTTGCCGTCGGTCGATGACGTCGCGATGACGATGAGGGTGTTGCCGGACCGGCTCTGCACGGACCACGTGCCCTCCTGCGTGGACACCTCGCCCATCATGTCGATGCGCATCGAGAGCCGACCGTCGGGGGCGAAGAAGAGCGAGATCTCGTTCTGGTCGAGCACCGCCTCGAGCCCGGCGCGCTCGGCCGGCGACAGCCCGGCGAGGGTCGGCTCCCAGTCGACGAACCACGTGCCCTGCACGCTCATCGCGTTGATCTGCACGGGTGCGACGGCCGGCGTGCGCGGCCCACAGTCGTTGCAGTCCGAGCCGAGCTCGCACAGGTCGTAGAGCGAGTTCGTACCGCCGTCGTCGCACTCGCCATCGTTGGCGTAGGCACAGGTGTTCGTGCACAGGACCTGGGCCGACGCGAGCGCGGGCACGAAGAACAGAGCGGACGCGACGAGCGCGACGATGCGAGCGGCGAACATGGGGCCTCCGTTGGGGGTTCGGTCCACACAGTGCACGTCACGGCACGCGATCTCGCAAGGGAGCGATGGCCTCGCGTTCGACTCGAATGGATCGGTCGCGCGACCGGACGGGCTCGCGTGGCACCGGATCCACGCGCGTGGTACCCTCGGGCGTCGAACCCGGAATCCCCTCGGATCCCCATGCTCGCCCATCGCCGACCCGGCTCGGTCGTGCTCGTGCTGGCGCTCGCCGGCATCCTCGCGGCCTGCGGCTCGAAGAACCGCTCCAACCCCGACCCGGACGCCGGCGACACCGGGGACGGCGGCGACGTCGGCACCGATGCGAACGTGAGCCCCGATGCGGACGACATCGGGCTCGACCCGGACGCGTTCGACGTCGACGTCGACAGCAGCGACATCACCCCGATGGACGTGCCCCCGGACGTGCCCGACGTGCCGGGCCCCCGCTGCGGCGACGGGCTGCGCGATCCGGGCGAGGCCTGCGACGACGGCAACACGGACTCCGGCGACGGCTGCTCGGACGACTGCATCGTCGAGACCTGCGGCGACGGCGCGATCTCGGCGGGGCTTGGCGAGGAGTGCGAAGACGGCGTGGCCCTCACGACCACCTGCCGCGACCTCGACCTCGGTGACGGGGCGCTGGGCTGCCTCGCCGACACCTGCCGGTTCGACGTGCGCGACTGCGACCGCGGACGGTGCGGCGACGGTGAGGTCAGCGGCGACGAGGGCTGCGACGACGGCAATGCCCTCGACGGCGACGGGTGCTCTTCACTCTGCTTCGCCGAGGCGTGCGTCCGCGGCTTCGACGCCGACGGCGACGGCACGGACGACTGCGACGACGTCGAGGTCTGTGACGGCGTCGACAACGACGGCGACGGGCTCGTCGACGACCACCCGACCGACGACACCCTGGGTGACGCGTGCGATGCCGGATGCGGCAGCGGCGCCATCGCCTGCATCGCCGGCGCCCTCGTCTGCGACGGCGCGACGCCGGTGGCGCCGGCGGTCTGCAACGGCCGCGACGACGAATGCACCGGCAGTCCGGACGGATGCGACGCCACGATCCCCGCCGGCGATCGGCTCGAGCGCGACGTCGCCGTCCGCGCGCCCGAACTCGACGTGCTGCTGCTTGTGGACGGCTCGCCGTCAATGGCCGAGGCGCGGGCGTACCTCGCCGGGCGCCTCGACGACGGCTGGTGGCCCGACGGGGCGACCCGTCTCGCCGTCGCCACCCTCGGCGACCTGCCGGTCTCGCCCATCGGGGCGCCCACGGACCGCCCCTGGACGCTGCATCGGCGCGCGGCGACCCTCGTGCCGAACGCCGATCGACTTGCGGCCGCCTTCGAGGCCTCGGCCGCGTCCCGCGCCGGGGACCCGGGTCTCGCCGCGTGGCCCGCGCTCGTGCACGCCGCCGATGGCGCCGGCTTCACGTGGCCCGGCCGCCCCCGCGACCCCGCCCCGGTGCCCGGGACGCTCGCGCGGCGCGACGCCGACGAGGCCGTCACCTTCACCCTCGCCGTTCGGACCGGGCAGCGGGTCGACCTGGAGGTCGTCGCCGCCCGCGTCGGCGAGGCGTTCGACGGCGTGCTCACGGTGCAGGCGAGCGACGGCACCGTTCTGGCGCGCAACGACGACCGCTTCGCGACCGACCCCGCTGTGACGCTCGTCGCGCGACAGGACGACACGCTGACCCTCGTCGTGTCGTCGTGCTGCGACGACGGGCCGCCGTGGGGCGACACCGAGGGCTGGTTCGTGCTCGACGCCCGCCTCGACGACGCGCCGCACGTGGTCGGCGGCGCGCTCGGGGCCTGCCGTGCGGTCGAGGGCGCCACCGATGCACCCCTGCAGCCGGCGACGGCGGTCTGGCCCCGCGACGCCGACGCCTGCTGGCGCGATTGCCGTGCGCTCGGTGCGCCGAGCGCGCTGGTCGCTGACTTCTGCGGCGACGGCCTGCCGATCGGGCGGTGCGGCAACGGGCGCCTCGACAGCGGCGAGACCTGCGACGACGGCGACTTCGTCGTCGGCGATGGGTGCGGCGCGGACTGCCAGCTCGAGTCGGACCGCGTGGCGGCGTTCGATGCGATCGCCGGGGTCGTGCCGGCCCTCGGCCACGGTGACCGCGGCGGCTTCGGGTTCACCGACGGCGCCCGACCGATCGTCGTCTGGATCACCGACAGCCCGGCGCACGACACGGACGTGTGGGCCGCGATCGAGGCCGATCTGCCCGGCGCCGCCGACGCCGCCGCGGCGCTGCGCGCGGCCGGGCTCACCCCGATCGTGGTCGATCCCTCGGACGACGCCGAAGCCCGCGACGCCTACGCCGAGTGGGCGGCCGTCGCCGGTGGCACCACGGACGTCTGCGCGTGGGGCGATGACCGCAGCTGCCCCGACGACCGGTGCTGCGACGGCACGGACGCCGGCGTCGCGCCGACCGACGGTGCCTGCGCCCTCGCGGTCGGTGGCGGCAGCGCGTCCCTCGGCGCGCACGTCGAGGCCGCACTCGGCGCGGCCGTCGATGCCCCCCGCGACCTGACCCTCGTCATCGAGAGCGACGTGGACGGCGCCGCGTGCCTCATCGACGCCGTGACCCTCGATGCTGCGCCGGAATGCGGCGACGCGCCCCGGGTCAGCCTGGACGCCGGGCGCATCACCGGGGTCCGCCCCGGCCAGCGCTTCACCCTCTTCGTCGAGACGTCGAACCGCGACACCCGTGACACGGACGGTGATGGAAATCTGATGGAGTCGTGCGTTCGCGCGGCGTCCGTCCCCGTCCGACTCGTGGCCCGCGACGCCGCTGGCGCGGTCTATCTCGACGAACCGTTCACGATCGAGGTCGAGTGATGCGGTCGGCCTGCGACTTGCAGAGCCAGCTGCCCGTGCGCGCCGACGCACACCCCACGACCGCGCACGCTCGCCCCGCCCACGGACTCGGCATGCACCCAGGCACCCGCCGCCTCACCCGCCTCGCGACGATCCTCGCGGCCCTGCTCTTCGGATTCGCCTGCGCCGACAGCGGCGCGCTCAGCGACTTCGGGGGCGGCGAGCTGGACGCGGGCGCCGGCGGTGAATTCGACGCCGACGACACCGGGACCCGCGACGCGGGCGAGACCGACGGGACGGGCGCCGCTTCAGACGCGGACGCCGAAGCCGGCGGCGGCGGCAACGACACCGACCTCGCCGACGCGAGCCCGGATACCGGCGGCCAGCCCGCCGAGTACGACGCTGCGGACCGCACAACGTTCACCCTGCGCGACGGCACAGCCATCGAGGTCGGCCCGCGCCGCGGCGCCTGCACCGCCAGGTTCTGCGATGCGGCGATGCCGCCGCCGCAGGCGCTGCAGAGCGCGCAGGCCGTGTTCGTCGACGCGGACGCGGCGCCCGGCGGCGACGGCTCGCGCAACGCGCCGTTCGCGACCCTGAAGGACGCGCTGCCCGACGAGCTCGACACGCCGACCGTCGTCTACCTCGCGCCCGGCACGTACGACGGCGGCGTCTCGCTCAGCGCGTCGTTCGCGATCATCGGCGCCGGCGCCGACGCCACTCGCATCGTGGGCGCCGACGACGTGCCGGTCATCGACGCGGTCGAGGCCCCGGACGTCTACATCGCGGCGGTCGAGATCGTCGGCGGACTCCGCGGCGTGAGCGCCAAGCGCGCCGACCACTTCGTGCTCGCCGACGCCCGGGTGCGCGGCGCCGTCGACACCGGTGTCTTCGTGCAGCGGGTGACCGGCGCGGCGATTCTGCACGCCGAGCTGACCGAGGCCGGCGGCGCGCAGATCGAGACGCAGGACGCCGTGGTGTCGATCCGCGGCACGTCGATGTCCGGCGGTACTGCGGGCCTCGTCGCGCTCTACGGTGGCGACCTCGCTGCGTGCGAGACGTCCCCCCGCCCCGGTTGCCCGTGGTCGAGCGACGTGCTCGTCAGCGAGACCCTCGTCCGCAACACCGGGGACGTGGGCATCGACGCGGCGCACGCCCGGCTGCTCGTCGACCGAAGCCGGATCGACGTCGTGGGCGACAACCCGGACCGGTCGATGGCGACCGCCGGTGTCCGTGCCCGGCAGGCCTACCTCGCGATGATCGGCGAGTCGGTGGTCGAGAACCTCGCCGGGGTCGGCTTCGAGCTCGCCTCGAGCCGCGGCGGCATCGACGACACCCTCGTCGCGACGACCCGCGGCGGCGGTGTGCGGGTCACCCGCCTCGCGGCCGACGACCCGTTCTATCGGTTCCCCACCGAAGAGTGGTTCCCCACCGAGGAGTGGTTCCCCACCGAGGAGTGGTTCCCCACCGAGGAGTGGTTCCCCACCGAAGAGTGGTTCCCCACCGAAGAGTGGTTCCCCACCGAGGAGTGGTTCCCCACCGAGGAGTGGTTCCCCACCGAGGAGTGGCTGCCCGGCGGCGACGGCCTGCCCGAGGCGCTGGCCATCGGGTCCACCTCGCCTGGCGTCGAGACCGAGAGCTTCCTCTGGTCGCGCATGCAGTTCACCGGCGTCGACGTCGCCGAGGCCCAGACCTTCGGCATGTCGCTGGCGGGCCACTGCGTCCGCGCCGACGGCGTGTCGGTCACGGGCACCCGCGGCGACCTGAGCGCGGCGGTGCTCGTGCGGCAGACCAGCACGACGGCGCTCGACGACTTCGGGGCCAGCGTGGTGTCGCTGTCCGAGCTCATCGACGTCGAGCTCGTCGGCAACGACGCCGAGGGCCTCGTGGTCATCGGCGCCGCGCTGCTCGACCGCACGGCCGAGAAGGACGGCGAAGAGATCCAGACCGGCGCCGGGCTCGTCGTTCGCGGTGGGCGCATCGCCGACAACGCCGGCGGTGGCGCCTGGTTCTTCGACTCCGTCGTACGCCTCGACGGCGTCGCGATCGACGGCAACGCCGGCGTCGGCATGTGGCTCGCCGGCGTCGACGCCGAAGCGAACGACGTCGTCGTCTCGGGCACGCAGCTTCGCGAGCTCGGCAGCCGGTTCGGGCGCCTCGAGATCGGCGACGGCGTCGTGATCGACAACTCCGAGCGGTTCGCCGCGGTCGGCGACGCCACGATCTCGCTCGACACCGTCGAGGTCACTACGTCCGAGCGCTACGGCCTGCTGCTCGCCGGCGACCGGTTCCTCGTACAGGGCGCGATGAACGAGATGAACGTCCGCGAGAACACCGGCGGCGACATCATGGTCGTCGGCGCCGCGCTCGAAGGCATGGACGGCGTCAACGCGGACGAGGCGACGCGCCTCGGCGCCGAGAAGGTACCCGAACCGGACCTCGACCGCCGCTGAGACGACAAGAAGGGGTCAGCCGAGCTCGCGCACGAGGCGGAACCCGAACTGCACGAAGTGGCGGTCCGCTTCGTGCGCCTTGCGCGACGCCGCGCGACACCACGGGGCCGGCGAATAGAACCCGCCGCCCCGCTGGATGTACCGTGCCGGGTCGTCCGGGTCCGGGGTGGACGTCCACTCCACGGCGTTGCCCGCCATGTCGAGCGCGCCGTACGGCGAGCGGTCCCAGGGGTGCGCGCCAACGGCGGACGGCTTGCGCCCGCCGGTGCCCGTGTCGGCGCTGCGCGCGAGGGTCGCGTCGAACCGGTTGCCCCATGGGAAGAGCCGGCCGTCGACACCGCGCGCGGCTTTCTCCCACTCGAGCTCGCCGGGCAGGCGGTACGTCACCCCGTCGCGGGCGCTCAGCCACGCCGCGTAGGCGTTCGCGTCGTGCCAGTTCACCATCAGCACGGGCCAGTTCGGGTCCCATCGGTCGCCGTCGCGGTCGACCTCGGGCACGGTGAATCGCTTCGCCGCCTCGTCGACGTCGACCCAGATCGTGCCGTCGCTCGTGCGCGGCGCGTGCCCTCGGGCCTGCTCGAAGTCGGTCGCCGCGAGGTCCGTCAGAAAGGCGCAGTATTCCGCCATCGTGACGTGGTTGCGGGCGATGTAGAACGGCGCGAGCTCGACGGTCTCACGGGGCAGCGCGGCGATCGCCTCGTCGTCACCACCGACGGTGAACGGCCCGCCAGCGACGAAGCACCACCGCTCGTGGCCCTCGAACTCCGGCGGCAGCTGCACGACCACCCGCGAGGTGCGGTTGCCGCGCACGACGACGGGCACCCGGGCGGTCACGTGCCCCGGCGCGCTCGCGACGACGACGTACGACCCGACCTGCACCGGGCCGTTGCGCACGAACCCGGTCGGCTCACCGACCAGCAGGGGCCCGCGCGACACCTGGCGCTCGAGCTGCACGGTGGCGCCCTCGGCTTCGACGAGGACCTCGAGGCGGCCGGTGTCGGACATCCGGTCGGCGAACGCGCCGCGGTCGTGCTGCTCGACGAGCGAGCGGAAGTAGATCGCCGTCGACGCGTCGCCCGCTTCTTCGGCCGCCTCGGCCTTCATCCAGTACAGCTCGGCGAGCAGCGCGTGCGCGTCGTCGGAGTCGCGGTAGTTGATCGAGTGGCTCGCCGCGGCGGTGGCCTGGGCGAAGATCCGGTCCGCCTCGCGGGCCTCGGACTCGATCGCCTCGTGCCGCCGCCAGACCTCCATCCGGTCGTCGTGCGTCGCCGTCGGCGGCAGCTCGCGCTCGGCCCGGGCCACGTCGCGGCGCGCCTCGGCGAGCGCAGCCCACCGGGCGCGAAAGTCGTCGGCCTGCGTCCGAGCCGCGTCGAGACGCTCGGCGGCCCGGGCGGCGCGGCGGCGCTGCTCTTCGACGCCGTCGAGAAAGGCCTCGACCCGCTCGGCCATGTGCCGCGCGGTCGGGCGCGCCTCGGGTTCGCGGTCGAGCCCCTCGAGGGTCAGCTGCGACATCTGCCACGGCACCTCGCGCCCGTCGGCGACGTCCGCCGGATCCGGGGCGTGCTCGCCCACCACCTTGATGGCGATCGCCATGAGGTTCGGGCCGTCGAACGGCAGCTTGAGCGTCAACAGCTCGAAGAGGATGCACGCCAGCGACCAGACGTCGCTCGCCGGCTGCAGCCGACGCAGGTCACCGGAGATCTGCTCCGGCGACATGTACCCGGCGGTGCCGAGCACCGCGCCGGTCTTCAGCCGAGCGTCCGGATCCGCGCCCGGCGTGCCGTCGGCCAGGTCGGTGTCGAAGCACTTCGCGAGGCCCCAGTCCGCGATGTACACCTCGCCGTACGCACCGATGAGGATGTTCTCGGGCTTGAGGTCCCGGTGGATGAACCCGTGGTCGTGGGCGTACGCCATCGTGTGGCACACCTGCGTGAACAGGTGCAGCAGGCGCGGCAGGGGGAACTCGTCGACCGCCTCGGCCACGCCCTCGCGCACGTCCCCGAGGATCGCCTGCAGGTCGCGGCCGGCGATGCGGGTCATCGTGTAGTACCAGCGCCCGTCGGGCAGCATGCCGGCGTCGTGCACCGGGATGATGCCCGGGTGCGAGAGCATGCCCGTCGCTCGCGCCTCGTACACGAAGCGGCGTACGAGGTCTGACTGCTCGTTCGCGCCGGGCAGCAGCACCTTGAGCGCGACGCGCCGCCCGAGGGTGAGGTCTTCGGCGTTCCACACCTCGCCCATGCCGCCGCGGCCGATGAGGTCGAGCAGCTTGTACCGGTCCGAGCCGGGCAGCAGCTCGCCCATGACGACCGCCGAGCCACGCAGCCCCTGCCCACCCGGGCGAGGCGGCGCTGGCGTGTTCGGCGCCTCGACCGCGGTGCCGGTGCGGTGCAGGGTGCCGATGTCATCTTCGTCGGCGGGCGTCGACAGGATCGTCGCCTCGATGCGCGCCTCGACGTCGGCGCCGAGGCGGCCGATGAGCGTCTCGACGGCGTCCGGCGACCCCTCGCGCACCAGCCGGCGCAGCGTATTCAGCGGCAGACGCCGCTCCTTGAGGAGCGACTCGAGGACGCGTTCGTCTTCCTGCGTGAGTTCGGCCATGGTCCCGACAGCGGTCGCGAGCGCGCGGTCGCGCGCAGCCCCGGGAGCCTCGCACCGCCCGGCGAGGGGCGCAAGCGCCGGGCCCTTGCCACGCCTCGACCCGGCCCGTATGACCGACCGAAGGAGGCGCCATGACCGCAGACGCACTCGACATTCGCATCGGCACCCTCGACATCGCGGGGTGGTCGCGCGGGCCGGTCGACGCGCCTCTCGTGCTCTGCCTGCACGGCTGGCTCGACAACGCCGGGTCATTCGCAACGCTGGTGCCGCGGCTCGCCGACGCCCGCCCGGACCTGCGCTTCGTCGCCATCGACCTGCCCGGGCACGGGCGGTCGAGCCACCGGCCCGACGGCGCAATGCTGCACTTCCTCGACGGCGTGGTGGACATCGCCGACGTGCTCGACGCCCTCGGCGCCGATCGCGTCCGCCTGCTCGGGCACTCCATGGGGGCCGCGCTGTCGACCCTCTTCGCCGCCGCGATGCCCGACCGGGTCGAGCGCGTGATCCTGCTGGACGGGCTCGGGCCGTTGTCGAATGCCGCCGAGACCACCGCCGACCAGCTCGCGAAGGGGATCGCCGGGGTGCAGAAAGCCCGCGCGCGCTCCCCGCGTCCGTACCCGAGCGCCGAAGCGATCCGCGCCCGCATCCGAGAAGCGAACCCCGGCCACACCGACGCTGCTCTCGACGCGCTGGTCGAACGCGGCGTGCGCGAGACAGACGCCGGCTTCGTCTTCGCCCACGACCCGCGCCTCAAAGCCTCGTCGCTGTCGCGCCTCACCGAGGATCAGGTGGTCGCCTGCCTCGATGCGATCACCGCGCCAACGACGCTGATCTGGGCCCGCGAAGGCTTCGCCCGGTACCGCGAGGCGATGGGCGCGCGCGAAGCCGCCCTGCCCGACGCGACGGTGCATCTCGTCGACGGCGGGCACCACGTGCACCTCAACCACCCGGACCGGGTGGCCCCCCACGTCCTCGCCGCCCTCGCCGAGGGGTCCGATGCCTGAGCTCTATCCGCCGCCCTCTCGCGTGACGACCCACTGGCTCGACGTCGGGGACGGGCACCGCCTGCGCATCCTGGAGACCGGGCGCCACGACGGCATCCCGGTCGTCTTTCTGCATGGCGGGCCCGGCGGCGGAGTCTCGACCGCGTCGTCCCGGTTCTTCGATCCGACGAAGTGGCGGGTCGTGCTCTTCGACCAGCGCGGCGCCGGGCGAAGCACGCCGGTCGCGAGCACCGACGCCAACACCACGTGGGATCTCGTCGCTGACATCGAGCGCGTCCGCGCGTTCATGGGCATCGACCGCTGGCACGTGTTCGGCGGCTCGTGGGGCAGCACCCTGGCCCTCGCCTACGCCGCGACGCACCCGGATCGGGTCGAGAGCCTCTGCCTGCGCGGGATCTTTCTCGCCCGGCAGAAGGAGATCCGCTGGCTGTACCAGTTCGGCGCCAGCGAGCTCTATCCGGACGCCTGGCAGCACTTCATCGCGCCGATCCCCGAAGACGAACGCGACGACCTGGTGCAGGCGTACCACCGGCGGCTCTTCGGCGACGACCGCGACGAGCAGCTGCGCTGCGCCCAGGCGTGGAGCGTGTGGGAAGGCAGCATCTCACGCCTCGAGCCGGACCCCGGCGTGTCCGGGCGCTTCGCGTCCCCGGCATTCGCCCTGCCGTTCGCGCGCATCGAGTGCCACTACTTCGTCAACGGCGCGTTCTTCGATACGGACGGCTGGCTGCTCGATCAGGTCGACCGGATGCGCCACATCCCGCTGACGATCGTGCAGGGGCGATACGACGTGGTGTGCCCGGTGCGGTCCGCCTTCGACCTCGTCGAGCGGTGGCCCGAAGCCGACCTGCGCATCGTCACCGCCGGCCACTCGTCGTTCGACCCGCCGGTCGCCAGCGCCCTCGTCGCCGCGACGGACCGCTTCGCGAAGCTCGGCGGCTGAGACGAGCGCGCGCTGCGCCCCGGTGCCACTGCGACCCGGTGCCACTGCGCAGTCGGGCGGAACCCACGACCGTGCCGGCTCGCGCAACACGCAGCCGGGCGCGCGGTGATCCGTCGATCGAGGGATCAGTCGACGCAGGCGCCGATGTCGCA
>Ga0070728_10005489_pt1 | contig 12480 bp, 11 predicted proteins | sample tdDd471_FD_66723 | JGI IMG/M metagenome (GOLD analysis project Ga0070728, IMG submission 66723) | Marine sediment microbial communities from the Atlantic coast under amendment with organic carbon and nitrate - tdDd47.1 | ecosystem: Environmental > Aquatic > Marine > Coastal > Sediment | place...
TCACTAATTTCAAATCCTTCGCCAAACGATACAGATTCCCCATGGTTGAGCGACTGACGTACCCGATTTTCTAGAACAGAGTTAATCCCAACTTCCAGATTATTGCCTAACTTTTCAATATCGGTGTAGAGATTAGTTAGTTTAATAACCTCATCACGATAGGTTCTCACCGTAAAAGTATAGACATTGCGACGGAATAAGCCACCAAAGTAACGCAACCGTTCTGCTTTTTGTCGAAAACTTGCCACTTCATCATATTGGAAATCTGCAATAGACGATCCCTCACGGAAGTTAAATCCCTTCTCATAGATTACCACTTCCCGATTCCAAAGGTGCATCACATACCAACCCAACCCCAAGGCAATCGCAGAGAAAAAGAAGATGAGTAGAATGGATGCGGTTTGGTCATCTAACTCGACAAATAGCAACTGTAATACGGTTGTGGCGATAAAATACACTAAGCCTGCCTGTGACACTAAACGCAACCGATTCACGGGATGATGCGAGATATACCGCCCAAGCAGATCATCAACCTTAAATAGCACATCATCTTCACTATCTTCAGTTGATTCGATGATGTCTTCTGATGTAAGTGTATCTGTCATTGCACCAATCACTTTATCGCTATTTGTCATCGCATCATTTTGTTAGAAATATACTACCAATGTATCACAAATTTCTGAATATGCCCGAAATGAAAAGAAACCTAATCATCCAAGACGGTTATTGTATCGCCTTCCATGCTGGCAATTGTTGCTAGGGCATGAATTGGGATGTCATATTTCCCTAACATCAATTCCCGTCCACCTTCAAAGGATTTTTCTACGATAACCCCGACACCTACAAGATTTGCCTTCGCGCTCATGACAATGCGTGCCAATGCTAAGAGGGTTTTGCCTGATGCTAGAAAGTCATCAATAATGAGGACGTTTTCGCCTTCGTGCAAAAATTCTGATGAGACGAGTAACATCGTTTCGCCACCTTTGGTATGACTAGGGGCTGTTTCTAAATAGACAGGTCCCGCCATCGTAATCGGTTTTTTCTTACGAGCATATACGACAGGCACATTGAGATGAGTAGCCGTCATCAAAGCGGGTGCAATCCCCGAAATCTCAGCCGTCAAAATACGATCAATGCGCACATCTGCAAACTTTTCTGCTAACTCTTTGCCCATCCCGACCATCAATTGTGGATCAAGTTGATGATTAATTAGGCTATCCACCTTAAGTATACCGTCACCTAAGTTTTTACCTTCTGCACGAATGCGCTCAACCAATACTTGCATAAATCTGCTCCCTGTATTTGAATCCATGATCATATTGTAACGTTAGCCAACACCTCTGAACAGACAGCAGTTGGACGGATAGTGTAAAATATAACTGAAACAGATCAAAACAATACATAGCGTAATTCCCCTATCTCGCTCATAATTAAGAAACATCTTATTCATTATGTCTAGCTGAAAGTGTTATGGATTTAATTGGGCAGACCATCAAACATTATGAATTCCGTCATCTGATTGCATCAGGTGGCTATGGTGCTGTCTATGAAGCGATGGATACTAGCATCAATCGGTTGGTTGCTATCAAGACGATCTTACCCGAACATGCCAGTGATGATGAATTTAAGCAACGCTTTAGTAGTGAAGTTCAATTGATTTCTCAACTTGAACATCCGCATATTGTCCCGATTTATCATTATTGGCAAGATGACATGGGAGCGTTCCTCGTCATGCGCTATATCAGTGGCGGTAGTCTGCGTCAGGTGATGGATGTGCAGGGAACATTGTCTCTTGTCCAGACACAACGGATATTACGCCAAATTTGTGATGCGCTATCTGTATCACATGAGAAAGCGATCATCCATCGAGACATCAAGCCCGAAAATATCTTGATTGATACACAAGGTAATGCCTATCTCTCGGATTTTGGGATCGCCAAAAATCTCCATACACACGATGATATTACGGCAACCGATAGTATTCTGGGGAGTTGGAAGTATTTGTCCCCTGAACAAATCCAGAGTCAACCAATATCACCACAAACGGATATGTATTCGCTAGGTGTGATGCTGTACGAAATGCTGGCAGGGAAGCATCCCTTCGACGATACGACAATCACCCTCATGCTGGTAAAACATATCCAAGAATCCCTACCAAATATACGGTTGGTGCGTCCTGATGTTCCTGTAGCAATCCATGAAGCCATTCAACGCGCTACCGAAAAAGATCCGCAGGCGCGCTATACAAGTATTGATCAACTTGCAACTGACTTTATCCAAGCAATTCAGGGTATTCCATCGAGCATGGCAATTGCCGATACCAAGCCCAATATCACCAAGCCAATTGTGACTGCTTCTCCATTGCTAAAAACACCCGAAGGGCGTACTCGTCAGGGGATGTTAAAAAATGTGCGGAAGTTCTGGATAGAAGGTGTGCTGGAATCGTCTTTACAGAATATCGAACAACTCGATCTAGGACTTTCTGCCGATCATCAGAGTGTCAACCATCCGTGGAAGCAACTACTCAATATCAGTCAAGATGATGTAAATGAGCATCTGAGTAGTCTTCAAATTATGAATTACTTTGAAAACCTCAATGGGAAATTATTGGTGATGGGTGACCCCGGTGCGGGTAAAACCACGCTGTTATTGACCTTAACCGAAGAATTATTGATTCGTGCTGAACTTGATCCTGCCTATCCCATTCCGGTGGTATTAAACCTTGCTTCATGGTCACAAAATCAGGCTCGGCTTGAAGATTGGCTGGAATCAGAATTGCATCTGAAGTATCAAGTCCCGAATCGTATTGCTCGTGGATGGATTAAAAGTGATCATCTGACGCTGATGTTGGATGGGTTGGATGAAGTGGATAAGGCTAGCCGAAATAGTTGTATACAGGCGATCAACACCTATCGCGATCAACATGGTTTTGTCGATATTGTGTTGTGTTGTCGCACTGATGAATATCAAGAACTCTTAGATAAAGCCATGCTGAATGGTGCAATTCGCATTAATCCATTATCGGATGCACAAATTCAAGCCTATCTCAGTACACTTGGCGAAATCGGCGAACGAACCCAACGGTTAATTGATATCGATCCGACATTCCATGAATTGAGTCGCACTCCGTTAACCTTACGCATTCTAGTTCAGACCTATCGTAATGTGCCGACAGGATATATTGAAAAACTGGATAGCCCAATTGACCAACGTCGACAATTATTTGATTTATATTGCCAAGAGATGATAAATCGTCGGGTGACAGACCTTCCATATAGTGCTGTAGAAATCCGTCAATATCTCATCTGGCTTGCTAAACAGATGCAAACTCATAATCTGAGTATTTTCCAAATTGAAGATATACAACCGTCATGGCTTGATGATGCCGATCAAACAACTTATACACAACTGATGATTGGGACACATCTCCTGAGTCAAGCATCGTTTTGGGGATTACCGCGTTTGCTCCAAGCAGATGAGATCGTTGGTATGTCGAATCTTGCTAAGACCGTGATTTGGTTCATTAGTGGTGGTACATGGGGGTTAGCGTTAGGGTCGGGGACATGGATAAAATGGTTTATTCCCTTATTAAGCGGTGTTGTATTTGCATTGGGTATTGCATTGGATAGTTCCCCTGAGCGCGGTCTTGGGGTTTTGGCGACACTGCCGATTAGTATTATCATATATAGTGGATTGTTGTATGTTGCCCATCTCTTGATGAAACGCAATGGGTTTACCCATCAACATATCCGTACTGTTGAGTTATTAAGCTTTTCGCGCCATCATATCCGCCCACTCACAGCGATCATTGGCGGGTTGGCGGGTATCGCAACCGCATTAGTCAATAGCTCTGCCTATAATGGGATTCCTGCAACACAAACCCAGTTGCTCATGGGGATGGCATTTGGTGCGATTGGTGGTGGATTGAGTGCGGTATTTATTAGTGGTCTTCGTAGTAGTCCATCGGCAACAGCTGTTCAACCTAATCAAGGGATGCGACATTCCCTACGCAATGCAATTCAACTTGGATTGATCTTTGGGTTTATCTTTTTTATCACTATTTTTGTAGCAACTGCTCCTGTTAGCACCGTAAGCTTTGGTATCACGCAAGGGTTTATTTCAGCATTTTCATTCGGATTTAATGGTTTTATTATTTTTGGAGGATATGCAGTTATTCAGCATGTGATTGTCCGTAGTATATTGGTTAGACGCGGGACTATTGAGGCGAACCTTGCTCAATTTCTTGATACAAGCGCTTCACTATTGCTCATGCGAAAAGTCGGCAGTGGGTATATCTTCATTCATCGTTATTTGCTTGAATACTTCGCAGAACAAGAATATTCATGAACCTGAGATATGGGAAATATATAAGATTATCTAGGATAACATAGCTAGCTCACTTATCGTAATTGTGCTAGCTTATATTGCTAATAAATCTCTCAGCGCCTGAATTGCTTTGACCTGTGGACGCTTTACAAGTAATGTCTCATATGCTTTTTCAACGACAGGTAGGAAGGTCGCCATATCAATATTCAATCTAGCCAGTTCTGCACGTAATTGTTTGATAACTGTCGCATTTTTCTTTTTGCTCGCACCTTTCCAGACTCCCGCCGCAACCCGTTTGCCCCAATTCCCGTTTAAAACGGCATCAATCTTATTAGACTTTCGGTCATAAAAATCGGTCAATGCCTCAACATTTGCAGTGAACGTTGCTTCGTCATTTATCCAAATAAATTGTGCACCAAATTCGCCTGTGCCGACTGGATTGGTTGTATCTGCAATAAACTGAGATCCCTCACCTTTGTATTTGTTATCAAGCATTCCACCAACATTATCTTGACCAATGGAGTAGAATATAGGATCAAATGCAACACCATTGATAATAACATACCAATGCCCTTTGAAGACAAAACGATTTATTGTCCCAACGTCATCATTGATGACATTACCAGCTCCATCTACTTCACGATAAACATTTCCTTGTAATGCAGTCCCACCCATTAGGGTAAGACCTTGACGAGTATAAAAACGATGAGGTCCCAAATGTTCGTCTTTGGCAAAGTCGAGTGCACCATTTTTGATGGCATCAACGGGATGTGTTTGACGTAATTCGTCGTATCTTTGGAGTGCATTTATAAAAGCATGGCTATAACTTTCGCACATGCCGACATCCGTACCACCTGTGACATACTGTTCTCCGGCGGTATTGGAAATGGACGCATTGTATTTCCATCCTGTACGATTAAACATATTGTGATAAATTTTGCGAACAGCAGCATCAATGGTGACTTGTTGCATCACGTCAGTCAGTAAGATTTGAGTCATCGCAGGTAAATGATCAATCGTAGGGTATTCTTCGCGTTGAATGATGGTCTCATCACGTTGTATAGCAGAAGATTCTGATGTTGAATTTTTTGTGAAGAGATTTCTTACAAATGCATTGCCGAATTGTCGTTGGAGTTGCATGATTTCTTCATGATTTGCGGGATTGGGTTTTATCGATGCATGTTGGTGTTGAGACTGTGAGGTTGGTTTGACAAGGGATTTTTTTGATCGTTTATTTGAACCTGTTTTTTGACTCTTAGGTGAAAATGTTGTCATTTGATTATTCCAACCGCTAATTTACTCAACTACTTTATTATATAACATAAACTCGTTTTGGATGGCATTACGCCCTCTTTATTTTACGTAAATTGATGTTTGTTGTATTTATCAACGTTCCTTCACGTATTTTGTAACTAGGTTAAATCATCCCGAATATTGCGCGCCATAGTAAGAATGTCCCCATTCCGACAACAATGGTCAGCAATAGATTATGGAATCGCCATGCTACTATAATTGATACGATACCTCCCACAAGGTAGGCATTCGCAAGTGTAATTGCAAAATTCCCATCACGGATAAATAGTTCAGGTATTATAATCGCTGTCAGGACAGCCACAGGAACATATCGCAGGGCACGGAAAACACGTTCTGGCAAGTCGATCCGCCCGACGATTGCCATCACAGGATAGCGTACCAAAAATGTAACCAACATCATGCCTAAGATTAGTAAAAATTCATCCATTAAATGTTACTCACAGAGGATTATATGAATATCGAACAACTCGATCACTTGGTGCTGACTGTCAGAGACATCAACAAAACAATTGATTTTTATGCCCGTGTGATGGGTATGGAAATCATTACTTTCGGTGATAATCGTAAAGCCTTACGCTTTGGTCAGCAAAAAATAAACTTACATCTTGTCGGACATGAAATCGAACCAAGAGCTGATCAACCCATACCAGGGTCAGCTGATTTATGTTTTATCTCATCAACACCGATGCAAGACATCTTACAGCATCTTAAATCGTGCAATATAGACCCCTTGATGCCACCCGACACCCGCACAGGCGCAACCCATCAACTATTATCGGTTTATTTCCGCGACCCTGATAATAATCTAATTGAAGTCTCGAATCGCCTCTAGCATAATCTTGCGATCTGCCCTAATCATCAGGGATGATACCAGAATCGGGGTGTTCTTCTTCCAAAATTCGTGTGATTTGCTCGATATGACTGATGTCATGCAATCCGACTTGCATCACAGCGTCGGTCATTGTAAAGCTCTCCCGTTCAGGATGTATTCCTGTGTGCTCCCATTGTTCATCTGTCAACGATTCAAAGAAGCTCACAAAACGCTCTCTTGAAGCTTTTAGATCATAATAGACATATGCTAATTCTTCGTCTTGATACTTCTTTTCGATTGCCATTGCTTCGTGATCATAGGCAGGTAGTTGAGGATGATCTTGTGTGAGCATCATTTGGGCACGATTGTAAAATATCTCATCAAAATCGCGTAGGTGGCATACAACCTCAATAATTGACCAACCTTCTGGCCCATCTCTAAGATCGTGAGCTTGAGCTTCGGAGAGGTTTTTTAATACATGTCCTAAAATTAGACAGGTTTTTGTCATTTGTTGGATGTGGCGTTGACGAACTTGTTGCAGAGATGTGGTTGACTTTTCCATCAGAAACTATCCTATTATTTCCAATCAATCGATTATTTTTTGATTCTAGCGATTTTAGCTAGAGGATGCTACTTAAACTTGTGATATGATTGCATGATAATGGGTCATCTACTCTAAGGGGGAGGGATAGTGGAAGATTTTTCACATATACGGGCAATCACCGTTGAAGATAATGAAGGTAGCGCACTCCTGATTCAAGCAATCTTACGCCGTATTGGAATTGATGTGAGTACCCATCCGACAGGTGAACATTTTCTTGAATATATTCATTCCTTGCCAACGCCTCCGAATTTGATATTACTGGACATTAATTTGCCGCGTTTGAATGGCATTGATATCGTTAAAAATTTGCGTGCTGATTCACAATTTAAGGATGTTTTGGTCATTGCAGTTAGTTCTGTTGACCCCAACAAATACCTGCCAATAATTAAAGCGTCTGGGTTTAATAGTTTTATTCGTAAACCTGTTAATCGTGAGCATTTTCCTAAGCAGATTCAGCGTATTCTAGCAGGTGAAACTATTTGGGAGACGAACTAAGTATCCGCCACAACCCAAAGTTTTACGGTATTATCACCACTGCCAGATACTAACATGGTTCCTGCAGGATTAAAACTTAATGACAGGATCGGTTTAGTATGGTCGTTCAAAGTCATCAGTTCTTCACCCGTTTCAACTTCCCATAGACGAATTTTATTATCGCGTCCACCTGTTGCTAAAAGTGAACCATCTGGGGAGAATGTAACTGCATCTACCCCACCAAAATGACTTTGTAAGATATAAGATTGCTTCGCTTCATAGACATCCCATAAACGAATCGTCATATCTTTGCCTGCTGATGCCAACATTGACCCACCGGGACTAGTGGCAATTTCGCGTACCCAATCATCATGCTCACCGAGTACCGTGCCTTTGGTTTCTGCTTTTAGATCCCATAAACGGATGCTTCGATCTCTGCTAGCGGACAATACAACATGACCACCGACCCCAAACGCAACACTGGTTACTTCGTCGGTATGTCCTTCTAAAACATTCTGTTGAATGCCAATTTCTGTATTCCAGAGGCGTACAGTATTGTCTGCACTAGCAGTTGCTAGCATTGTCCCGCCAGGACTAAAAGCTACGGCTTCAACCGAACTCGAATGCCCTTTGAGTGTTAAATGTTCACGTACGGTTTCATTTTCGAATATCCATAACTTAACGGTTGTATCAGCACTAGCGGAAGCTAAAAATCGTCCATTATTGCTGAATGCAATGCCTTTTACTGGTCCATGATGATCGGTCAGTGAATATGTTGGTGAACCACCAAACGCATTGACATACAATGCGATGCCATCACCACCACAGATTGCAAGTACATCTCCCATCGGTGACCATAATACCTGCGCAATCCATCCGAACTGAACTTTACCTACCATTTGAATATTTTTTACATTATCCAGTGTAATTCGCTGAGGACTCATCATTCGCCTTTATTCTGTTTACATCAAGACCATTCATTTACTATAGCACAATCACAGGATTTGGAAATTAGTCCTTTGTTTGATTTATCATTTTTGAGGCTATAATGAGTCATATCCATCACGGAGAAACCCTATGCCATCCAATCGCAAACGATTATATGATGTGATCGACCTCTATCCGGGTAACCTTGCCCTGACTGATATTACTATAGAAAAGTGGGGGAGTATCTTGCATGTTGACATGATGTATCGTTATCCACCGCAGGAGAAATCTATTCGTATATCTTTTTTTGATGTACGCGGTATCGAATGGAATGTGCAACGTAATACGCATGAAATCGAATATGGGGCGGAAGCACAACTTTTAACACATGATCTTGGTGAATCACATTATGAGCGAACGGCACGGTTTGCGTCCACAATGGTAGAACTTATCTTTTCGTATCGCATGATAAAAATTGAGCTTGAAGAAGATGGTGTGTAATCACGACAATAGCATTAAGCGTGACCGATAGAAAATCGCGTTGAATGAGGGCGGATTGTGAGTTATGATAATCTGGCTCTATAGCAAATATAATAACACGGGATATAGTCGTATATAGTGTGTTGGTGCATGCGCTAACAGACGATAAGTTAATGAGGAACTATGACGGACAACGAGACAAACAAGAATTTCATCACTGAAATTATTGATGAACATAATGAGAGTGGACGCTTTGAAGGTAGAGTACATACACGTTTTCCACCAGAGCCAAATGGATACCTGCATATTGGTCATGCTAAATCAATCTGGTTGAATTTTGGTATTGCGCAACAATATGGTGGGCTGGGTAATTTACGGTTTGACGACACGAATCCAGCTAAAGAAGAACAAGAATATATTGATGCGATCATGAGAGACATCAAGTGGTTAGGCTATGATTGGGGCGATCGGCTATTTTATGCGTCGGATTATTTCGATCAATTATACAAGATGGCAGTTGAACTTATCGAAATTGGTAAGGCATATGTCGATGAATTGAGTCCTGATGAAATCCGTGAATATCGGGGTACGTTGACTGAACCCGGCAAAGAAAGCCCATATCGTAATCGCACTCCCGAAGAGAATCTGGCATTGTTCGAGAAGATGCGTGATGGTGGATTTAAACAGGGTGAGGCGGTTCTACGGGCGAAGATTGATATGTCATCCGGTAATGTGAATATGCGTGATCCTGTGATGTATCGAATCGTGGATGCGCCTCATCCACGTACAGGGACAAAATGGAAAATTTACCCGATGTATGATTTTGCACATGGACAGTCTGATTCGATTGAAGGGATTACCCATTCTATTTGTACACTGGAATATGAAGATCACCGTCCTTTGTATGATTGGTATCTGGATAATATCGAGCTGTATCATCCACAGCAGATCGAATTTTCCCGTTTAGTCATCAGCCATACGGTATTGAGTAAACGTAAATTGATACGCTTAGTACAAGAAGGATTTGTCAGTGGTTGGGATGATCCCCGTATGCCGACTCTTTCGGGTATGCGTCGTCGTGGGTATACGCCAGAAGCCATTCTTGGCCTTTGTGCATCATCAGGTGTGAGCAAAGTTAAGGGTGTGGTTGAGTTTCATAAGCTGGAATATCATGTGCGTGACCATCTGAATAAGATAGCAAATCGTGTGATGGCAGTCATCGACCCCTTGAAAGTTGTGATTGAGAATTATCCAGATGATCTTGTAGAAGAGATGGAAGCGGTTAATAACCCAGAAGATGAATCAGCTGGGACGCGAACGGTGCCATTCTCTAAGGTTTTGTATATTGAACGTGAAGACTTTATGGAAGACCCACCGAAGAAATTTTATCGACTGTCACCCGGACGTGAGGTTCGATTGCGATATGGGTATTTTGTCACATGTACCGATGTGATTAAAGATGCTGATGGCAATATCGTTGAGTTGCGCTGTACATATGACCCTGAAACAAAAGGTGGATCTGCACCTGATGGCCGTCGTGTAAAAGCGACATTACATTGGGTATCAGCTGATCATGCGGTAGAAGCAGAAGCTCGTATTTATGACACACTCTTTACTGTCGAAAATCCTGATCGTGACAGCGAAAAAGATTTTACGGAGTTCATTAATCCAGATTCACTGACCGTAATTGATCCGATTTATGTTGAACCCTATATCAAGAATGCAAAAGTTGGTGAGCATTATCAGTTTGAACGCTTGGCATATTTTGTTGTTGATCAAGATTCGACAGACGATAAACTGGTATTTAATCGTACGGTTACCTTGCGTGACCAGTGGAAAAAAGAACAAGATAAGCCAAAGCAAGGCAAAAAGAAGAACAAGAAGAACAAGAAATAATAACTACGGAAACTCCCTCACAATTTTAGAGGGAGTTTTTATTTCACTATAGATGCTTTAATCTCTATGTCAAAACGTTTCAGTCCGTCGTGCTTATTTCTCATCATCTAGCAGATCACTTAAAGGTACATCCTCTTCGATGGCGTGGACTTCGTCAGGGATAGGGATTTTATGTTTACGGAGAAAATCTAACATGGCTTCGCTGAAGTCATGGGCAGTGATATCATCACCATGAGCATATGATTGACGCAGGTGATAGAGATTATTTAATAGCCATAAGTATAAATCAGCTTCGGTACGATCTGGGAAATATTGCATAATGTCAAACTGGCGCACAATATGGATTATCGGTAGATAAACAGTGTCATACCAGTGGATAGCAGCTTCTTCAAGCGTTACTGTTTTGCCTTCAAGTTCAAGTACCGATTGCGCTAATTTGATGTGTTCTAATAGACCATGATAGCGTGATGGCTCACTCAGGCGGATATGATTATTTTTGCCGGGTCGGTTTTTATCAAGGTGTGTATGGCGTAAAAAATCACTATAAGCTTCAGCAGTTTCCCACATTTGCTCGGTCATCTCTGGTTCAAGGTCGATGGGTGTTTCAAGCTCAGTTACATGGGCCTGGATGGTATTAAATCCCTGTTGGCGGGCAATCGAGACACGATGATTCCCATCACGCACAAAATAAACATCATCTACTTGATAGACCTCAATCGGTGGTACGCCTTCCATACTATGCATTTGAGCATAAACATGACTCCAGCGATCTTGCATATCATAGCTCTTTGGCAAAAACTCACGAGTGAAATCATTATAACGTCCGACACTCCCCACAATACGGTCAACTGGAATATCTTGTAAACCACGATAAAGGGGATTTTGTAAGCGTAATTTAGATTTGACCTCATCAAAATTCCATAATTGTGATGATTGGTTCATGATCTGTCGTTTGAATTCCGCAATAAGAGCTTGAGCCCGCGCGCGTTCAAAATTCTTTTTGCCTTCTAATTCGAGATGTGATTTCTCTTCGTCCATATTTATCCTGATTCTGATTATCAATGGATGTTCAACCATCATTATACTGTGATGTAATTGCTATGTATACTCGTCTAACATTAAGAGGACGTACTCAAGTCGACGCTCAAATGAAGAAATTGTGTTTTGTTTGATGAGAATTAGGGCAAAATACGCCAATCAGGGGGGCGGTTGATTTGTCTCCATCGCCATCCAACAGGATAGCCAACCATCTTAGCAACATCACCCACAATACGAATTACAGGAATCATCAGGATACAATATAGCCATGCACCTATTGATTGATTAGAGGCAGATTGCATCACAATGGGTAGACGACGATAAGGTTGTTGCAGATAGATTGCACCACCGATGAGATATAAACCCCATAACAGAGGATGCACAAATAAGCCCAATAATAAGATGAGAGGGAATACTATCCCATAGGTGATATAACGGATGATGTGACGCTTACGCCATAGGTTTGCTTTGCCATCACCTCGTGCATAGAGATAATACTGCTTATAAAACTTGCCTAAAGATGGACGCGGACGGAAATAAACCAGTGCGTCGGGTGCAAATACAAAGGGTTGCGAGGTTTGTTGTAGACGAATATCAAAAATCAAGTCTT
>Ga0070728_10005491_pt1 | contig 12479 bp, 8 predicted proteins | sample tdDd471_FD_66723 | JGI IMG/M metagenome (GOLD analysis project Ga0070728, IMG submission 66723) | Marine sediment microbial communities from the Atlantic coast under amendment with organic carbon and nitrate - tdDd47.1 | ecosystem: Environmental > Aquatic > Marine > Coastal > Sediment | place...
TGGGCACCATACAGGGTAAAGGTCAGGGTATGCTCCCCTTCCATGGGTTCGTTGTCGCTGTCGGTGAGGTATCCCTGAAACTGCATGGTCACCGGTACATCAGCCATGGCCACAGACCACGCCAGCACAAGACCGGCACCCATCACCAGCATCATTAGCTTTCTCATTCTGAAACTCCCTTCCTTCATTTATATGACTGTGGCGTAATTGTTGCGTTCAGGTTAACGGTTCCGTTTGAGGCCTTCACCACAAGGGCGGCGGGGGCCATCCGGAATATCAGCCGGTGGCTGTCGGAGGCCGCTGTCCCGCCGGAGGCGGTAAAACCGGTAAACCGGGGAGCCGAAGCCTGCTGTTCTTCCTCAACCATCTCCACATCCTCAGCAGTTTCTTCAGCATCCCCGTCTACAACCTCGATCTCTGACTCGATATCGTCATCAACGACTTCGATATCCCCGTCTTCACTCCCATCGGTTTTATCCGATGTTTCCAGATCCTCTTCCATGGTTTCGATCTCATCCCCACTCTCGGCGTCGCCATCGGCGCTCACATCCCCGTCAACATGGTCTCCGTTTCCCGCTGTAGTTCCCCCATCACATCCGGAAACAGCGGTAATGATGACAAAAATGCAGGAAATCAATACAGATACAGATTGCTTCATCCTTTTGTCCTCGTTTTGTTGTTCTTACAGCTACTTGGCAAATTGGCTTAATTAACCGGTAGCATGCCCACCTCAATGACACAATATTTTTCATCAATGATATTACAATTTGGTCAAATTGTATCAAAGTTAGACTGTTTTGTTATGGTAAAGATAGGCTAAAGATATGCCCGACCATGGGCCGAAGCGCCCTCTTTGTTTACTGCTTTTACGATTTTTACTATTTTTAACTTGCGCATATATCGGCATTTCTTTACTATAAGGCCATTAAGACACTTTTATCATTTACTGCTTTTACGTTAAAAGGTGTATTATGAAGACTTTCAAATCCATTGCGGTGATCTGTATGCTCGCCTGTGGCCTTATGCTTTCGGCCTGTGATTCAACCGACAACAGCCCTGACGGTGATATCGTTGACGGCGACGTAGGCGAATCCGAGTCCGCTGATACAGATGACGAAATCGCTGAGGAGGAAATGACCGAAGAAGACAGCAGCGACGGCGACAGCACCAAACAGGATACGGAAGCAGAAGAAGAAGCCCCGATGCAGCCGGTGAACACCGCCATGGTTTTTCCCGTAAATCCCGTGGCGACACCGGACATGATTGAAGTGGATCTGCCCGCCGCCGATGACGCCGAAGGAACCTTAACCAGCCCCGAGGTCAACGGCCTGCGCCGCCTGAAAGTCTACACCTGCGCCGATGAAGGCAAGACCAACACCATCAACATGGGTGACGGCCCCCAAACCCAGCGCATCTGCACTCTGGTGCAGCGGGCCAACAAGGAAGAAAACAACAGCTTTATATACGATGACTACACCCGGGCCGTGGCCGGGGAGTTCGATCCCGACGACCGTCACGCAGAGGTTGAGGCCTTTTACCATGCCTCAAAGTTCTACGATTTCTTTGCCGATCCTGCGGTGGGAGTTTTTGACACCATTCCCAACCGCCACGGCGATGACAACGCCCCCATCAATCTGGTGGTGAACTTTCAGGTGCCCACCCCCGAGGGTTCCGATGCTCTGCAACCTCTTTCCATGGCCATGTACCTGCCCCGGGACATGCTTGCCCGGGGTATGGGAGCCATCTATGGCCTGACCGGCCCCACCGGTGATATTATTGTGCTGGGGCAGGGGGCAAAGGCCGACTTTGCCTATGACGGTGAAACCATTTACCACGAAATGGGACACCTGATGAATCAGGCGCTGGTAAACCTTGAATTTACCATCAGCTTTGACCGCTATGGCATGAGCGCTCTGGAAAACGCCCTGGAGCAGGGATTGTCCGAAACCATGACCTCTCTGGTCTGCGGCAAATCCGGGCTGTTTGATTATATCGATCTGCATGCAGGCCCCGGCTTTTTCCGGGATGCCGACAACGACCTCACCTATCCCGAAGGGTACCGGGGCGTGGATCAGGGAGACGCCATGATTTTGGCGGGCGCCATGTGGGACACCTTTGCGATGCTGCGGGATGCAGGCCTGAGCAACGCCCGGGTCACCCGCCTGCTGCTGCTTGCCATGCAAAGTCTGGACGCCACTGAAGCGGAACTGACCTTTGCCCACTTTGCCTCCGCATTTATCACAGCCCTTAACGATGAAGGCCTCACGGAACATCAAACAGCAGTACAGGCCATCTTCGACGCCCGGGGCCTCATGAACGAAGAGCGGGCCAGGACATTAGCAGTGGATGGAGACGAGATATACCTCAAGATGGGCGGCGCATACAAAGCCATGTGGAACAAGGTGCTGGATCTGGAACTGGACAGCGGTACTCTTCCGGTGGCAACGGCGCTTATCCAGTTAAAAACCGAAACCACTGCGCAGGAACGCAGCTGTACGCTGTCGGCCAAACCCCGTACACCTCCCGGCAGCAGCAGCATGTACCCGGTGGAAGGTCAGTGGGATCTGCGACTCTTTACCCGGGCCGGTGAGGCAATCACCTACACAAAAACCAGCTCATGGAAGGCCACCGTTGCATATGACGACCTGCTTGAACCCCACACCGGCGATGACGGAACTGTGCAGTATCCCTTTACAGTCCCCGCCGACACGGTGATGTATCTGCACCCCATCAACGCCGGAGTGTCTCCCCTGTTTTTGATGGATATTCAGCTGACCTGTGAGTAACCTCAGAGGAAAGGGTTATTCACAACGCACCGACCCGGGCTCTTTGATCATGGCCCCTACCCGCTGCCGCTGTGCATCCGACAGCTTGGGATACGCTTGCAGCAATTGAACCGTCACATGACTGATGGCGGCATCCGGTGCATTGCCATACATGCGGGCGACTTCGCATAATACCGCATCAAAGCTGTGGGCCTCAAACAATGTCTCCATCCATGTGGGAGAAACCATCCAGGGTTTCAGAATCCGGAAGGGCTTCCAGATACCGGTATCCGCGGGATCAAAGCGCCGGAACAACATGCTGGTATCATCAACATAGGCCAGGCCAAAGCCCTCTTCGGCGTCCACGGCCTCCAGCATACCGCGATTCAAAATCTGTTTATCGTTCCTGACCACCAGCACATTTTGTATGGAGTAGGTTTCCAGAAATCCCTTGAATCGTTCCAGAGTGACGCCGATGGAATAGTTGTTTCTAAAGGCAGTGGAATACACCTGGGGCGATCTGCCATCGATGAATACGGTAACCTTGGGCCACAGGCGGAAACTCAGATATCCGTGGGCCTGCAGGGTACTGGCAAAGGTTTTACCGTATAAGTGGTGTTCGTCCATAAAGGCGGCAGCCCCGATGGGGTTTGCCCGGTCATCAACTTTAATGCCCGGCTGAAAACGATAGTGATTCAGGTTAAAGCCCACCATGGCGATGCCCATCACCCCAACAACCACCGCTAGCAGCCCGGCTGTCCGCAAAGGCAGGGATCGTTTTGCACCCTGCAGCATACGCATGTACCCCAGCCAGGCATAGGGGGCCACAAGAATGGCAAAGGGCACAATAAAGCGGATATGCCGCATACCCTGAATAAAGAGCAGGCCGAGCAACAGGGTTTTGGCAATGTGCTGTCGCGGCGGTGTTTTAATGCAATATCCCACCCAGCCGATGACCATCACCGCCAGGGCAAGCATGGTAAAAGGTGCCTGTGGCCCCCAGTACAACACGGAGTACCATTCCGGCGAGGTGTTTTCCGCAAAAATGTTACCAACCGCCTCTGCATAGGAAAGCAGATTCGGCGTCAGCAGAGCCCCAAAGGGAAGCACTACCGAAGCTATCAGCAAATTGCGGTTTTTCGCAAGGGTCGCGCCCAGTCCAGAACCTGAATCCCGATATTCACGCCACAGGGCGTCGGCAACCATGGCCCAAAACCATGCCAGTGCCAGCATCCACGAAGGATGAACATTAACCCACAGGGCGATCAGCATGATAAAGGGAATAATAAAAACCGTGCGCCGGGTTTTAACGATATGGGAGGCAAGCAACGCCGCGATAGCCAGCAGGGCAAAGGCGTAGGTATGGGGGCGATCCGCCAGCCGGAACTGTATAATAATCAGCACGCTGGTAAGCACCAGTGATTGCAGCGGCAGGGACAGCGTGTTGTCCTTCTGGGATTCAAACAGACGCCATATACACACCGCCGAGCAGAGCGCCACCAGCAGGCGCAAAAACACCAGTCCACCGGGCCCGGCAATATCCCAGGCCATAAACATGATAACCCCGGAAAGCCACTCCCAGTTAATCCATGGTTTGCCGCCAAAGGTAAAGCTAAAGGGATCGGTATGGGGAATGCTGCCGTTGGCAAGTATCATACGGCCCGTGGCCATATGCCACCAGTGGTCGTCACAGGTAACCTGAAACGACACTATGACAACAGAAATGATGAGCATTAAAAGACCGACAATGACGCCCCAGGGTGTTATGCGGATGTTTTTCATGGAATTGTAAGCCGGTATACGCGTGTTTGCTGTTTGGTTGCTGCCGCATTGGGGCAGCCCGTTGCCATCTGTCATTTAACAGGACCATAGCAGCTATTCACCCAATGTCAAAATCCCCGAAAAGAACACATGCGCAGACATCGGCCTTTACGCCGGACATCACCGGCGCGGTCACGCAGGCAACGCTTTAAGACACCTGCCCGGTCACAACGACTCTGGTTCCGGCACCCGGTTCGCTGTCAATGTTGATCTGCAAGCCGTGGGCGTCGGCGATTTCCCGTACAATAGACAGGCCCAGTCCTGCGCCTCCGGTAGCTTTGGAGCGGCTTTTTTCCACCCGGAGAAACCGGTCAAAGACATGAGGCAGATCCTCTTTGGGAATCCCCATGCCGGTATCGGTAACCTGTAACACAAACCGCCCGTCCCTGTTTTCCAGGTTCAGGGTAACGCTGCCGCCGGAAGGCGTAAATTTTACCGCATTGCCCACAATGTTGTTAAGCATGCGATGCAGCAAATGCTGATCCCCGAAAACCGTTATACTGTCCACAGACCCCAGTCCCAGACTGACCTCCTGTTGCCGGGCCATACTCTGAAAATTCTCAAACACCGTCAGAAGCAGGGTATCCAGGGAAACTTCAGCCTCCAGCCCTACCAAGCTGTGCTCATCGGCCCGGGATAAAAACAGCAGGTTATCCACGATCACCGTCAGGCGCTCTATCTGCCCCAAAAGCCGTTGCAGTGTGTGAACATACTCTTCGCCTTCCCTCTGGTGCCGCAGGGTAACTTCAATCTCGCCCTTCAGGATTGTCAGGGGCGTGGAAAGCTCGTGAGCCGCATCGGCGGAAAAACGTCTGGTGCGGGTAAAGGAATTTTCCAAACGGGCTATCATGTCGTTAAGGGTATCTGCCAGCTCTCCGATTTCCGCCTTGTCCCCGGAGGTTTCAACCCGCAGCGACAGGTCTTTTTCGGAAATAGCCTTTGCAGTGCGGGTAATCTCCCGGACCGGTTGCAAAGCCCGGCGAATAAATACATAGCCAAACACAAACACCACCACCACCAGCACCAGCGCAAGGCTGATATGCTCGGTTATGGCCCGCAACCATGTTTCGTGCATAGCCTCGGTGGACATGGCGGCCACCCCCACCTGCTCCATCAGATTACGGTGCAGCCCCACCATGTCTGCGCCAATAAAGACTCCCAGCAACACCGCTACGGTCAGGGCGTACAGCAAGGTCAGTTTCAGACGTATGGAATGAATCATCATACCGGCTCTCCCAGGCGATATCCCTTACCGCGAATGGTTTTTATTACCGGGCCCCGCCCGTCAATATGCAGCTTGCCGCGCAGCCGGTGCAGATATACGTTCACCACATTGGTCTGGGGATCAAAGGTCAGGCCCCATACGTTTTCAATCAGTTCTTTTTCGGTAACAACCCGCCCGGAATGGCGAATGAAATAGCTCAGCAGCTGATATTCCTTGGGTGTCAGCTCTGTGACAACACCGCTGCGCAGGGCCGTGAGCGTCTTTGCATCCAGCTCCAGATCGCCATGCCGCAGTTCCTCGCCGGAAAATACGGAGTTTCGCCGAATCTGCGCCCGGATGCGTGCCAGCAGTTCATCAAAGGAAAAGGGTTTGGCTACATAGTCATCGGCACCGGCTTCAAGGGCCTGCACCCGGTCAGCAACTTCGTTTTTTACCGTCAGCATGATGATTGGCACATGGTACTGCTCTCTCCGCAGGCGGCGACATACCTCCACGCCATCGATGCCCGGAAGCATGATATCCAGTATGAGACAGTCGTATTCCCCTGCAAGGGCCATGGACAACCCGCTGTCACCGTCCGGGGCCCGGTCCACGGCAAACTGCTCTTCTTTCAGGCCGCGCACCAGAACATCCGCCAGAGCGTTGTCATCCTCGATTATCAGTATCTTCATGTCGCAGATCCATTGTCAGAAATCCGTTAAGGCGCCGGGGATTAACGAATATTAATTGGTCAACAGTGCTCTGACCGTTACTATGTGCCGCAGTAACCCCATACAGTAACGGCTCCGCAGTATCCCCAACCGGCACAAGGAAGTGTAGTACCATGAGAATTTACCGTAAAACACTATCGATTTTGCTCTGTTGCGTTACCGTCATGTCATTCGCCTCTGCCGCTGCAGAGGATACCACAAACGAGGAGCCATCGTCCACTGCCGATGTTTCACAAAGCGACCCGGAAGGCGATGCGGAAGAGGCTGCCGAACTGCAGGAAGTGACGGTTACCGGCACCCGCGTGGAAACCAAAACCATCAACCAGCCTGCGGATGTCCGTGTTGTGCAGGAAGAACGTCTGAAGCGCCCGGGCACCAAAAGCGCCCCCCAGGCCCTCAGCGATGTCTCCGGCGTCAAGATGAACCCCCGGCAGGAGGCCGCCACTTTTACGGATCTGGAAGTCCGCGGCCTGTCCTCCAACACCACCAGCGGCGGCAATGTGCTGATACTGCTGGACGGCATTCCCCAGCGCCGCCTGAGTTTCGGTGGTCCCTACATGGGTGCCCTGCCCTATGACGCCATCAGCCGCATGGAACTGGTAAAAGGCCCTATGTCATCAGTCTATGGCCGCAACGCCCTGGTGGGAGCCTTGCAGTTGTTTTCCGACCCCGGCTCTCCCAATCAGGAATTCGATGTGTCGCTGTCCTATGAATACCCCACCCATACCGCCCATACCGGCCTGAAAACCTCCGGTCCCATTGGCGGCACGCCAACCGACGGCACCCGGGTGAGCACCTACTCCCTTACCGGCAGCTTTACCTGGGCCGAAGGCTGGCAGCCCCGGAATCAGGCAGTCAAAGGTGATATCTATCTCCATGTGGACTGGCACCTGACCGACAAAGACACTCTTACCTTCCTTGGCGGCTATTTCAATACTGACGAGGAATGTGTCGCCCCGGTGTTTATCAACAAAAACGGCACTCTGCTGCCGGGCTTTGAACGGGACACAAATTTGGCTGTCCCCGGACAAAATTCACTTGGCCTGCAGGAATACCGGCTGGCAGTACGCTACACACGCAAGTGGATGAAGCAGATCAAAACAAAGGCCACGGTGTCCTACTGGCATGGCGATACCTTTTGGGAAGTCGGCAGACCCGGCGATGCTCCCGGCGGGACCAATACCGTGGTCAGCCGCTCCGCCAGCGATCGGACCTTCACGGAAAACGCACTGTTTACCGAGCTTGAAATGATCGCATCTTACGATGCCACAAGCTGGCTGAAGGGTAGCCTGAACCTTGGAGCCAGCTACGAGTACGCCACCTACGACATGAAGATGGTGCAGATCACCACCGAAGACGCCCTTGGCCAAACCGGCAAATATTCCTCCGGCCTGCCCATCGACTGGATGACCGGCGAAGAACCGCCCCGCAGCACCTGGCGCTACAGCGACGAAACCCGCCGCGACACCTGGGAACATGACGCCGGTGTATTTTTGCGCAAGCAGTTTGCCTTCATGGACCGCTTCTTTTTGCACGGCGGCCTGCGCTTCGACTGGTTTGACCGTACCCAGAACATCCCCGCCACCGGAGACGAAGCAGGTCAGGATGGCTGGGCATTGAGCCCCACCGTGGGGTTAAACGTCGCCATTTTGAAGATGCAGAATTACAAACTGAATGTCTACGGCAACTGGGGTCGCGGATTCAGCCCTATTTTCCGGGCCGTAAGCAACACCGAATTCGCCGATGTGGAGCCGGAAAAAAGCGAAAGCTTTGATGTTGGCGTTAAAACCCGGCTTCTGGGACGTATGATTGAAGGCTCTGTAGTCTTTTTCCATCTCAAACGCAAGGATGTTGTGGCCTACGATGCCAGCGCAGAGGAATGGCAGAATGCCGGTATCTGGCGGGTCCGGGGCATTGAAACCGACTGGCGGTATCGTCCCCTCAAAGAGCTGGAACTCTTTGCGGGATACACCTGGCGGCAGCCGGTTATTCTTGAATCCCCCACCAATCCCGGTGTGGAAGGAAACCGTATACCCACCATTTCCGACCACACCTTTGCCGGTGGCCTGAACTGGGAAGTCGCCCTGGGCTTTGGCGGTGGCACTGAAGTACGCTATGTCTCCGGCTTTTATGGCAATGACGCCAACAGCTTCCACCTGCCGGAATATGTGCTGTGGGATGCCTGGGTATACTACAAATGGCAGGACAACCTGCGGGTATCGCTGTTTATCAAAAATATGCTGGATTCCGAATACTTCTCTGCGGTCTTCGGCGGCGTGAAAAACGGCTCCGCTTTTGAAGGCACGCCCCGTTCCTACGGCGTCTCTGTGGAAGGACATTTTTAGGAGATCATCATGACACCACGCTATGGCTTATTCGACGTTGACTGCCTTGAGATGAACGAACAGGGAGACGGGCTCACCTTCCGTCCCCGGGTGGTCCCCATTATCCCCTTGCTTGGACAACTCTACCATTTCGGCGAAGCCCACAACGCGCCTTTTGTGTTTTGTACCTGCTGTTCCGGCAGCATGCCCCAGCCCGGTGTGTTTGAGGATGTGCTGCACATTCCCCTGGATAAAAGCAAGCAGAACTGGTGCGCACAGGTGCCGGACTTCAGACGTTTTTATCTGGAAAAAATCACCTACGGCGATCCAAAGGAAAACGCCGCCTGCCGCGCCTTTGATGTACTGGGCACCAATGCAAACGGCCAAAAGTTGTTTTCACTTCTGAAGGTGGACACCTGGATTGTGTTTGGCAATGGCTTTGATTATTGCGTGGGTTCTGCGGTGAAGGCCATGCTGGCAGCGGGCCATAAGGTTATTCTGCCGCAGGATGTGCGAATTTCCAGCGCCGGGGGCACCCCACAAAGCGAAGAGCAGACCCTGGCAGAGATGCGGGCCGCCGGAGCGACCATTACCACCCTTGCGGATATCCTGGCGGGCATCGAAGCATGATTCCCGCCGCCCGATGGCTCCGGGGGCTGGTTTCAGCGCCCGCCATGCCGGACGCATGCCGTCACACCTACCGGCGGCACATGGCCTACTCCCTTCTTGATGCAGCGACCAAGGGCATTCTGGCCAATGCCCCGGTGATGGCCATCAAGGGCATGGGTAGCCCAGACTGGCAGATGTCCCTGCAGTTGAGCATCAGCAGTATCGGCATGTTTGTGGTGCTGTATCTTGGCGGCCGCATGGCGTCGGCTCACAAGAAACCCTATGTGCTGGTGCCGGGCTTCGGCTATGCCAGCACCGCCTTTGCCATGGCCTGCACCAGTGACGTACTGCTGTTTCTGATCATCTTCGGGCTGGGAGCCCTCTTTGATGTACTTACCCGCCCTGCCCTCACGGCCATCATACGCCTGAATTATCCCGCGACCCACCGGGGAGCCGTCACCGGTGAAATCCGCCGGTGGTTTTCGCTGGTATTTTTGGGAGCCGGGCTTTTGGCCGCATGGCTGCTGGATCTGGTGGCAGAAAACCCCGGCATGATGATCAACAGCCTGATGATCGTCGCCGGTGTATTGTCCCTTGCCTCCCTGCTGGTGTTCAAAACCATCAAGGTGCAGGAAACCCAGGAGAAGCTGTCACAACAGCCCCGGCACAGCCCCTGGCAACACTTTGCGGAAGCACTCAGTATCCTCAAACGTAACCGGCGTTTCCGCAGATACCTTGTCTGGGCCTTTGTCTACGCCTTTGGCGGGCTTTTGTATGTTTCCTTCATACCGGTGTTTCTGGTGAAGGAACTGGATTACGGCTACACCGCAAGTTCGCTGTTCACGCACATTATTCCCTCGCTGGTGGCCTTTGCCATGACCGGCATTATCGGCCGCTGGATAGATACCGTCAGCACCTGGAAGGCCTGGGCGGTTATCCGGCTTGGCTGGGGCCTTGATCCCCTGATCCTTGCCGCCACCCCGATTGTCATGCTGGTGTTTCCGCCTGCGGCGGTGCTGCTTCCCCTGTTTGGGCGGCTTATTCGCGGCAGCGTTATGGGCGGGTCATGGATTTTGTGGTGGCAGATCGCGGTCAATCATTTTGCGCCGCCGGGAGGCGACACCACCCGTTACATGGGTATCATCTTCTTTATGAACGGCACCGCCCGGCTGCTTGCGCCCCTTGCGGGTGCAGCACTGCTACAGATCGGATCGGTGCAACTGCTGTTTGTTATCGGCGGTGTAATGATCCTCACCACCTCTGTGGTCAGTCTGCTGGAGTATGAACGGGAAAAACGCGACGAGCATCTTTCCACCATGGCGGACTTCGAGGACAGCTTCAATTCTGCAGCGCAGTAGGGCGCAGGCTCAGCGTTTGCGCAGGAAGAACCCCAGCAGTCCCAGGGCCACCAGGGCCATGAGCGCCAGTGAGAACAAGCGGGCGTCCCGGGTATAATCTTTGTTTCCGGTTTCTTTTTTGGTGGAAGGCTCCTCCATCTTTTCCATTTTAAAGCCTTCGATTTTATCCTGCAGCCGTCCCATCAACTCTTGCTCTTTAAAGCCCTTTTGCACTTTTTGCTTGAGTTGCTTCAAATCCTCAAGCTGCTGATCCAGCGTTTTTTGAGTGGTGTTTTGCAGCATGCTACGAAGCTTTTCTATTTTCTCAGGGGACATAAAAGTTTTCGCCACATCAATGACTTCCTGATGCATCAGCGGATTTGCGCAGGTGTTGTCGCTGCAACTCAGGCCATGCTCCATAACGCTGTCCACATACTCTTTGACGATTTCCTTTTCAACATCCTCGGAAGCATCCCAGTAGTCTTTGCGGATCGCCTCCACCATGCGGGCGGTAACCGACTGATAGGCCCAGGGATTGTTCTCGTTGAAAAACTTCTTAATGCCCATGTCATACTTGTCCTGCACATACACCTGGTGGGTCTGCTCCCAGGCCTGCTGACTGACGCTGCCCGGGGTTGTCACCTGCCAGCCCCACATATAGTCCACAAAATTGGACATCTCACGGGCTCCGGCGTACTGCTCCTGCTTCATGCCTTCTATCCACCGGGGATTGAAGTAACGGGTCCGCAGTTCACGCCCAATGGTTTTGTCCAGGGATTCAACCCCCAGCTCCTTTTCGGTACGCTGCAGGGTTATCAGGGTATCCGGTGCTGTGCCCCGCCGCTTTTCAACCGCAAGGGACAGCCCGCCCACAAACTGGAACATGTCGTCGTTGTCCATGGTGCCGTACACCGAAGACGAAATGGAATGCACCGCCGTGTCCACACCCTTGAGTTGCTGGCCGAATACATCCGGGGCCTGCACGCCCCACTGGCCCATGCCGTAACCGTAGCCCGTGTGTTTTTCATAGACCTTTGCCACGTCATCGTCGTTATCCCACAGGCCCGAAGCACTGGCCACCTCGGACACCCGATTGCCGTAGTTGCCGGGCTTCTCGGAGAATATGCGCATTTTTGAAAGCACATCCGCTTCCCGGTCCCCAAGCCCCTGATCACTCAGATGCTTCTTCAGGGCGGCGCTGTTTTTGGCCAAAAAGTTTTCGATGTCCTGTTGTGACGCCGCCTGCTGCACCGCCGTATCCATGACATTGAGCATGTTCGGGAAAATATCCCGGTACAGCCCGGAGGGATTCAGCAGCACGTCAATCCGGGGACGTCCCAGTTTTTTACCGGGAATAACCGTTGTGCCCACAACCTTTTTGGCTTTGTCCCACTTTGGTTTCATCCCCATAAGGTATAATGCGGTGCTTTCGTTGACGCCTTCGTTTCGAATGGTCTCTGTGGCCCACAGCACAATGGCGACTTTGTTGGGATACCCGCCCTTTTGCTTTTTGTGCCGGTCAATAATATCCTGGGCCGCTTTTTTCCCAAGCTCCCAGGCGGCTTTGGAAGGAATTTTGGCCGGATCGAAACCGTAGAAATTCTTACCCGTGGGCATGGCGTCCGGGTTGCGCACCGGATCGTTGCCAACCCCGGAGGGAATATAACCGCCGTCAAGGCCATGCAGCA
>Ga0070728_10005493_pt1 | contig 12476 bp, 10 predicted proteins | sample tdDd471_FD_66723 | JGI IMG/M metagenome (GOLD analysis project Ga0070728, IMG submission 66723) | Marine sediment microbial communities from the Atlantic coast under amendment with organic carbon and nitrate - tdDd47.1 | ecosystem: Environmental > Aquatic > Marine > Coastal > Sediment | place...
TGCAGATTTCCCCGCCTTAAACTGGAAGGACTGCTGAAGGAAATTCCAAAACTGGAGAGTAAGCTGCTCGGTATGATGTCGAACGAAATCAAAGAAGCACAGGATCAAATGGTGCTTTTGGGGCGCAAATCGCCTGCGGAACGCATGGCGTCTTTCCTCCTTGCTTTTTCGCGGCGGCGCATGGAAAAACAAGTCGGGCGGCACTTCGCCGATGTGCCACAAGATGACTTTACCCTGCCGATGAGCCGACAGGACATCTCGGACTATCTTGGATTGACCATAGAAACAGTCAGTCGGACCATCACCAAATTTGGCAAAGAAGGTATAATCGAAATTAAAGGACGCAAAGGTATATGCATCCTTCAGCGTGAGCGTCTAGAGGATATGGCCGCTGGTCTGGATTAGACCTAGAACCCTACGCCAGAAAAATCCAAACCCGAATTTGCCAGAAGGTAATAATAAGAAATTACACTCAGCCCGATCACGCCTGCCAGGGCCAGCATGCGGTATTTGAGCCTGTGCGCATGGTATTTTGTGCGCTCGTGATGGTGAAACACATCCAGCATTTCATCGCCAAAATATATAGAGAGAAACGTGCCCGTGGCGCTGATCATGATCAGGCCCCAATAAGGCCAAGGTTGGCTCAATATCTGATATAACAATCCAGTAATTGCGGTGGCGCTGTAAATTTCCGGGGCCAACAAAATTGCCACAACATTAATCGCCAGCGCCAGAACCCATACGCCAATTTCCACCACAAACATCCGCACACCAAACAATAAGCGAAGCGGAAAATCCAACAAAAACCCCGCATCGGCAACAGGTGTACACAGCACAAAAAAGCTCCATGTGATTGCCGCCACATATCCACTGGTCACCAAGTCAAATCGCGTAGAGAGATAGAAAAAATACCCCAGCAGAACCGCCAACAGCCCGATAAACTTCAGGAATGTCTCCTTATGGGTCGCGCGTTGGTGCAGTTTCGACAGATGAAATGTCATGCCCGCTCTCGTCCAATTCAGCCCCAGTCCAAAACCACCTTGCCCGATTTGCCGGATGCCATGATGTCAAAGGCTTGCTGATAATCATCAATGGCAAAATGATGCGTAATCACGGCGTCCACATTCAGACCTGATTCCAGCATGGCCAGCATTTTATACCAAGTCTCAAACATCTCGCGGCCATAAATGGCCTTAATGGTCAGGGCCTTAAAAACGATATTTGACCATTCAACCTGCGTTTTCCCGGGCGCAAAGCCAAGCATAGCAATCTTGCCGCCCATGATCATATGATCGACCATCTGTTCAAACGCTTTGCCAACGCCCGACATTTCCATGCCCACGTCAAAGCCTTCCGTCATGCCGAGCCGCCCCATCACATCGCGCAGGTTTTCCTTGGCAACATTGACCGTGGTCACGTCGCACACCTTATGCGCCAAGCCAAGCCGGAAATCATTCACATCGGTCAGTACAATATGCCGCGCCCCTACATGCCGCGCCACGGCAGCGGCCATAATCCCAATGGGGCCCGCGCCCGTAATCAAAACGTCTTCTCCCACAAGATCAAATGATAGCGCGGTATGAACCGCATTGCCCAGAGGGTCTAGAATAGCTGCCTGATCAAAGCTGACCTTGTCCGGCAAGCGCACCACATTGAAAGCCGGAATCGCCACATATTCCGCAAAAGCCCCCGGAATATGCACCCCAACCCCCTTGGTATCCGGGTCCAGATGAAATTTACCGGCGCGGGCGTTGCGACTGGTGGCGCCAACGATATGTCCTTCACCGGATACACGTTGACCAACACTCAGACCCTTGACTTTAGCACCCATCGCCGCAATTTCGCCGCCATATTCATGACCAAAAATCATCGGCACGGGTATGGTGCTCGCCGCCCATTCGTCCCAATTATAAATGTGGATATCGGTGCCGCAAATCGCGGTTTTTTTCACCCTGATCAGGACATCATCCTCGCCATAGGATGGAATGGGTTGGTCGTCCTGCATCCATACGCCGGGTTCGGCTTTGGCCTTAACAAGAGCGCGCATTGTGCCTTCAATCATGTTAGATTACCCCCAGTTCACGGCCAACTTTGGTAAAGGCGGCAACGGCTTTGTCAATCATCTCGGGCGTATGCGCCGCCGACATTTGCGTGCGAATACGCGCTGCCCCCTTTGGCACCACGGGGAAGAAAAAGCCGATGACATAAATGCCTTCATCCAACAATTTAGCCGCCATTTCCTGCGCCAGCTTGGCATCGCCGAGCATCACCGGAATGATCGGGTGTTCGCCGGGCAGCAGGTCAAAGCCAGCCTCGCTCATTCCCTTGCGAAAACGCGCGGCGTTTTGAAACAGCCGTGCACGCAGGGCGGCGCCCTCTTCCACCAGTTCCAACGCGCGAATGCTCGCCGTGGCAATGACGGGCGCCAGCGAATTGGAAAAAAGATAGGGGCGCGACCGTTGCCGCATCATATCAACAATCGGCTGACTAGCAGCGATATAGCCGCCCATCGCCCCGCCAAGTGCCTTACCCAGCGTACCCGTTAAAATATCAATGCGGCCCATGACATCGCAGTGTTCAATGGACCCGCGCCCGCCGGCCCCCATGAAACCCGCCGCGTGACAATCATCCACCATCACCAGCGCTCCATATTTGTCGGCTAGGTCGCAAATCTCACCCAATTTGGCGATATAGCCGTCCATGGAAAAGACCCCGTCTGTGGCAATCATTTTATAACGCGCACCCGCAGCGTCCGCGGCTTGTAGCTGGGCTTCCAAATCAGCCATATCGGAATTGGCGTAGCGGAAACGCTTGGCCTTACACAGGCGAATGCCATCAATGATCGATGCATGATTAAGGGCATCGGAAATAATCGCATCATCAGGACCCAAAAGCGGCTCGAACACGCCGCCATTGGCATCAAAACAGGCGGCATAAAGGATACTGTCATCATAGCCGAAAAAGTCGGCGATTTTGGTCTCCAATTCGCGGTGGATATCCTGTGTGCCGCAAATGAAACGCACACTGGCCATGCCAAAACCGTGATCTTCCAGCGCCTGTTGACCCGCTTTGATCAATTCGGGGTGGTTGGCAAGGCCCAGATAATTATTGGCGCAAAAATTGATGACCTCGTTGGTGTGGCCATCGGATGTGACCTCGATCTCAGCATATTGCTGCGAGGTGATAATGCGTTCCTTTTTATAAAGCCCATCATCGCGGATGCCATCCAATTGGCCCGAAATATATTTTAGAAAACCCTGTGATGCATCACGCATATAGTCTGTCCCCATAAACCGCCATTAACGCCATCATATATACCTGCAACATGGGTACAAGCAACATGCAAAAAAAATCAATGCATAGAGCCCAGCTACCTTAAGAAACAAGCCGATAGCCCTTCCATCTAACAACCAAGTATTGCTTGCTTAAGTTTGTTTTAATATCCTAATTAGTTGTGCTAAAAATGCATATCGACAATATATTATTTGACTAATTGATATTTTAAGTTGAATTTTCTTTAGTTAAAACTTAACTATTTGGACAATATGATTCGTGACTGACCGATTTGCAGACATCATTCAAGGACGAAAGTACAGTGTTGCTTTCACAAAATCGGCGTCCAAAGACTTTGGCAAACTAAAGAAAGACAGAGGGCAGGACTCTTCGCGACTTAAAGGACTGATTCGAAAATTCTGTGATTACGGCGGTCCATTTCAAGACCATCAATTCAAACGTGAAGAGAGCTTCAAACTCGATGGAAGAACAGTAGTAGTTTATCAATTTCGATCAAACCAAGTACGTGTGTATGGTGGATATATCGATAACTGTAAGATTTTTGCTTGCACAAAGGTTCACATAAAGAAAACCAATAAAGCTGATATGAAAATGCTTGAGAATGTTGCCAAGACTTTGGTGCAATTGGACAGAGGAAATAACCATGGCTGACTTATTCAAACCCGCAAGCCCAGAAGAAGAACTGTCTGACGTTGTGGAAGCCCTGCGAGTTGATATTCAATTCGCTATCCAGCATGCTATGAAAAAATTGAATATCTCCCAAAAACAGCTAGCGGAAAAGATCGGCTGCTCAGCTGGTAATGTTTCACAAATGTTGCGTGAGGATGCAAACCTTACTGTTGAAAGTGTCGGCAGAACATTTTGGGCACTGGGCATCCAACCTAAGTTCACCACAGACATTCTGGACCAAGATCAAGAAATGGATGAGGAGATCCAAGAGACTCCGCACCATTTATTTTCTTCGGTAGTCATCGGAGTAAGAGGAGAGATAGAACGATTTAGATCTGAATACAGCGCTAAATGGGAAGATGACATGATAAACGCATCCGCCAGACCTTTCTTGCCTGCTACAAGTGTTGAAGCAAACCGGAAAATTTGGCAAGGCGGCGCCATCGCCACACCTAATGTGTTTGAATATCGTAACCGACAAAAAGAACCCGCATGACCAAAACGAAGAAAATACAAGCTAAGGACTACAATTCCATAGTTCAAAAAGCTGAACTACTTGGCGTACGGATGATCAAAGGAAACTTTGATGTACAACCGGAGGCGCTAGCAGTTTTCATCAATCCAGACCAAAACGCCGACGTAAAAAATAACTTCTCTTGGGATGTTATCTACAAGACTTACGACCCAGAAGAAGGACTTTTGGTCGGCGAGATCAAATGGCATGCTTCCAACAAAATTGGTAGAAAAAAACTAGTCAAGGCCTCATGTAATTTCGTGATTGCGTTTAAGGGTCTCTTTGACTGCGACAAAGATTGCATCAACCTCTTTTTCGAGACGGTCGGAAGAACGGCGGCTTACCCATATTTCAGAAGTTTTTATGCTCAGGGCGCATCGAATGCTCAAATATACCTCCCTATTCTACCTATGCTTAAACCAGCCAATCCGCTACAACCAAACGATAGAGAGTCCATTTAGCCCCGACAAGCTGATCTCAGAAAAAGCTGGCAATCTCATCCAGCGGTTTTTTCTCGGCCGCATGCTTTGGAACCATCGCGCCGTCTGCCGGATAGCCCGCCACCACAATCATCATGGCCTTTTCATTGTCTGGGCGTTGACAAATCTGGTTGAGGAATTTCATCGGGCTGGGCGTGTGGGTCAAGGTCGCCAACCCCGCATTATGCAGTGCTGTAATCAGCATACCACAAGCGATCCCCACTGATTCTGGCACATAATAATTTTTCACGCGTGTGCCATCGGGTTGAACCTCGTGACGTTCGGCGAACACCACGATCAACCATGGGGCATGTTCTAGGAAGGGCTTGCTTTCATCTGTCCCATAGGGGCGCAGGGCTTCCAACCATTCGTCAGAGGCCTTACCGCCAAGATAAAAGTCGCGTTCTTCAACCTCGGCCGCCTCGCGGATTTCTGTACGTTTCGTCCCCGGTGCCAACACCGCGAAATGCCACGGTTGGCGATTGGCCCCATTGGGTGCGGTCCCCGCGGTTAAAATGGCTTTTTCAATAACCTCCCGCGGGATAGGGCGATCATCATAGTCGCGCACGGTACGGCGCTTTTTCATCAGCTTGTAAAAATCATCCGCGCGGGCGCGCATTTCATCCTCGCTATAGTCCGGCCCCTTTGGCAAAGGGATGGGCTGATAGGCGTTTGGATCATTCTCGCTCATGAAATTAAGGTCCTAAAATGCGCCTTTAACACTCAGTCGGAAATGGCGCCCAATGCGCGAGTCCCGATATTCCCGTCCGGTCAGGATACCGCCCGCACGTCCATCTGCATACAGAAAACGTTCGCGCCCAAAATCAACGCCGAGAATATTGCTCACAGCAAAACGTGCAGTCAAACCCCCGCCCAGTGTTTTTTCCACAAAGGCCGACACCCAACGACGCCCTACGTTCGCTGTGCGGTACTCATCATAATCCCAAAACCGTTCAGGCGAACCAGCCCGCACCGAGGCCCCATAGGACATGCCCCACTGATTAATATCCTGACGATAGGTGACCACGTAACGATACGGCCCGCGCCAAAACGGGCGGCGTTTCTCGCCAGTGAAGGCATCCGTCATTTCTGATTTATTGATCTCGCCCTCAATCTCTAGAACCGCGCCGCTGAGGCCAATTTCATCCAAGCGAAAGCTGGATTTCAGGCGCAAACCATAGCTAAAGGCATCTCCCGCATTGCCCATTCCTGACACTCCGGGCTGCACTTCGACCTGTTCATACACGTCCTGCCCTATGGCCATAAAGCCGCTCAAACGCACAAAGCCCGCGTCCTCCGGCAAGCGCTGTTCAAACGTGCCTTCAAAATCCCAGCTTCGATAAGGTACAAGATCTGGATTGCCGCCGACGATTTCGTCATCTTCGTTAACCGTGGTGGCAAAGTCGCCAAAATCCAACTGTCCCACGTCCCGGCGGACCGAAAGCTGCACCTGCCTGCTGGCGCTGACATCATAACGAAAGTCCACACTAGGGCGCAGATAGAAAAGGCTGCGACTGTTCGGTGTATCGCCGAGCTGCTCAATCTTGGACAGTTCAGAAAACACAGCAGATTCAAGCGATACGTCGTCTGAGATGTTCCAACTGTGGATAATAAAGTTTTCCAACCTGTTTTCACGGATTTGCGTGACAGAGCCGTCCACATTCTGCTCGACCAATTCCCCGCCTTCGCGTTCGAACAGGGTCAATGTGGAATCCAACGTATTCACAGCATATTCACCGCCAACTTCAATTTCATGATTGGTAACCCTGTTCCACTTCAAAGAAACCCGCCCGATCGCCTCCGAAGACAATCTGTCACGGTCTGAAATGGTGTCATATTCGGGATCTGAACCCGCCATGATATAATCTTCTTGCTGAAAATTATCATCAACGCGTCGGCCATAAAGCCCGATAAATTTGATGGATAGATTGGATGTCAGGTCCGTTTCATAGTCGCCGGACACTTCCCATCGCGGATTAACCTTGTCTTCAAAGCGCAGGCCCGCGTCACTTTCAACCAATAGTCCATCCGCATCGGGGAAAAAATTCACACTGTCCAGTGAGCGTCGCTCACCATTCTCAGAAAAACTGCCATTCAAGCGGATCTGATCACCATTGTCCAAATTCCAAGTCAGATTGCCAGAGGCATTATAGTCGGTGCGATCACGCCGGGTCATATCATCAATACGCTGTTGCAGCGTATCCGTGCCGTCAAAAAGTTCCTCGTAGCGTGTATACCTGCGCTGATCGGGGCGAGCCTCCACCGAGGCAAAGAAATCCACCTTACCCAAAGCCCCGCCATAAGACAAAAACCCCCCACCGCGCACACGACCATCGGGCGTTGAGTATAGCCCTTCAGCCCGCCAAGAGCCAGATGCAGAGGATACATCGCTTTTCAGAACAATGTTAAGAATGGCCTCTTGGCTGGAAACCTTGATATCGGGCGAGCCACCGCGAATAATCTCGATCCGTTGAATTTGGTCCACTGTAATCCGGTCAAGCGCAGCCGATGAAGATGACCCCTTGCCCGAAATACGGCGTCCATTGATCAAGACGCGGTCGTCAGTCGAAGAAAAGCCACGGCGCTGGTCACCACCATCCCCGCCGCGGCGCGAGCCAATGATTTGGCTGCCGCCTGGAATACGGTCGATCATATCGCGAACGGAAATGACGCCGGGGTATTGGGAGAAAAATTCACTGTCATAAATAACGGTAGAACCTTCTTGCTCTGCCTCGGCAGAGTTCTTCGTAGATTCCTGTCCATATTCCTGAGCAGATTCCTGAGCAAATTCCTGGGCAATTGCGGGCTGGGCAAAAACAAGGTGAAGGCCGGGCACCATCGCCGCCAGCCCAAAATATGCCAGTGCGGCATTCAATTTAAGTCCCATAACGCACCCGTAAATCAACCACCTGAAAACAAGCAGATGGTTTTAGTTGAAGACACCATGTGTGTACATGTCTTAATTACAGGGCTTTGTATAGGAAAAGTGACGCAATTTAGATACGGTTTATCGCAATATCCTTTCGGCTTATCGCATTACGAAATAGCAGGCGCCCATAACCCGAACGCCTGCGGTAAAATCGTTTGACCAGAAAGGTCTAAAAAGTGCCCTTCAAGCCGATCTCCAGCCGTCGTGTCCAACTGGCTTCACGGTCCTCAAAACTGGTTAACTGACCACTGGTCCGGCCATCTTCCCAAAGCTTGCGGGTGCGCCCCACATCAAAGTCAAAGAGATTAACAATGCCAAGGCTAAGCACCAAATCGCCAAAAATCTGCTTCTCTACACGCAAGGCGCTCCAATGCGGCAGCGGCCGCTTGATCCGCGTCACCTCATCAATATCACGGAAATAACGATCGCCATCAAAATAGGCATTAAAAACAAACGCCATGCCCCTTTTAGGAACATCATATCGCAGGGTCGCACTGCCCTCCATCGTCGTGGGTGTGTGATTGAATACGACGGTTTCGCCAGTGAATGGGTCTGTTAATTCACTTTTCTGTAAGGCAAATCGCGTCGTCATTTGCAAGTCTTTCAGTCCAACAAAGCCAAACCGCAGAGAGGCTTCCATTTGCAGACCGTAAAGCTTACCCGCCCCCACGTTACCCACGCCGGAAAGGCCAGGCTCGGTTTCGATCTGGAACAGTTTATTTGAAAAATACTCGTAGAAAAGAGTGGGCTTAATGGAGCCACTATCATCCCCTAAGCGGCGTTCGTAGCTGGCTTCCATGCGCCACGACCGTTCGGGCGACAAGTTCTCATTCCCCCCAACCACCTCGTTATCTTCGGAAACACTCGAGGCGAAATCAAGAAACTCCAGTTGCGATATGTTGCGCCGCACCGAAAGCTGAAATTGATCCACTGACGTCATATTATAGCGTAAATCTGCGGCGGGTTTCAGATAGGTAAAGGTCCGTGATTTATTAATTTGCCCCGACTGGCTAATTTTAGACCACTCAAACGTCGCTGTGCTATCTAGGCTGAGGTTTTCGCTGATCTGCCAGCTATGGATGATAAAACTTTCATCCCGGGTTTCCTTTATACCCACATTGCTTGCGCTGACATCCTGCTCGACCAGCGCGCCATCCTCGCGTTCGTAGAAGCGCAGGCCAAAGTCCAACGTATTGACAGCAACTTCGGTGCCGACCTCCAGCCTGTGGTCGTCATGCAACGCCCAGACCAACGATGTCCTGCCTATGGTTTCTGTTTTTCCCTCATCGGAAAGGCCACGAAAATCATTCTCGATCAGGTTACTTTCAATTTCCAAATCTTCCTGAAACAGGGAATCTGCACTGCGCTCGGTCCGCAAAGCCAGCAGCTTCAACTCCAAACTATCGCTGATGTTGGTACTATAGTCCCCGCCTACTTCCCAATTCTGCTGTTGCCAGTCAGAAAAACGCAGATTGCTTCCCGCATGATCCAAATTGCCTAAGGCATCAAATTCCTGAAAATCGCCGGGCTGGTTCACTTCCCTGCCCGTAACCGCATACATTCCGTTCAAATTAATGTCATCGCCATTGGCCAAGTGCCATGTCACCTGCCCACGCATCTCGGCACGGCGAAAGGCGACAGTGGGGAGTTCCTCATGTGTGCTCATCAGCTTGTCCTGCGGGTCAAACAATCGCGTATTCTGCCAATCCACCTGATCCATTCTGCGCAAACCAAGCGACAGCGAATAATCCAACCGATCTGTACTGTCCTGCCAGCTGAGATCCCCGGTCAAGCCAAATACATCGTCTCGTAATGGCCGCTGACCACGAATATTCCACGCCCCCGACCCGCCTGCGTCGTCCTTAAGGACCACATTCAGCAGGCTATCCTGTGACGAGACCTTAATGTCTGGCGATGAGCCGCGAATGACCTCGATCCGCTCGACCTGATTTACCGCCATCTGCGACAGAGTGGTCCGCGCGTCATTTGATTTGCCAGATATGCGTTTACCGTTGATCAAAATACGGTCAACGCCATTAGAAAAGCCGCGCCGTTCCCGATTACCGCCCTGCAACATGGCTGAGCCCCCCGGGATACGCCCGACCAGATCGGCAACAGAAATAACCCCCTGCTGCGCAGTGATGAAAGTGGCTCCATAGGTAATGGTTCCGGTGGCGCTGTCTTCGATGAATTGACCCTCAAGTGCCTCATCCACCGGCGCAGACGTATTTTCCGGTGGTCGCGCACCGTCATCTTCCGCGGCAAATGCCGTAGAATGAACTGGCATAAAAATGGCGACCGCCACTGCAGGCCCAAAAAGATGTGCCCTCAGCCTATACTCCAACTTGAAATTGTCTGCTTTGTGAGCCGTTTGCATGTGTTCTGCCCCCTCAGTCGTGCGACTGATTGACACCGAACCCCGCCCCCTCATGCTTGATTCCGTTGTGATGATCCCCTGTCTGCTTGCTCCCAACCAGACGCGCTGTCGTTGGATAGACATTAACCATGCCTTTTGGGCAAAGGACAGGCCTATGAGACAAAACGAGGCTGACTTGCGACAATCACATTGAGGCCACATTTGCTTAATTTTACGTTCATCTTCAAGGACTTCAAGGCAGAGACCAACACCCACGGACAAGCAATTGATTTCATGTGAAATCAATAAAACCGGGGGCTTCACGCTTTCTCCATTGACAAGCAAGCCAGTGTCATATTAGGTGGCAGCATGAAAACGGAAATGAATATTCAAATCGATTTCACCAAGAATTATTGGTGGTGGCGCTGGCAATAGACGGCGGGCACACCTGTATGTGAATCATAATTTGAAAATTCATGCACTACACCCGCCAGATGGCGGGTTTTTTTATGCGTGTCTTTCTGGCGGTCAACTTAACAAAAACAATATGACCTCATTTTGAAAGGCCAAGACCATGCACATTTTATTAGAAAAATTATACCAAGGTGAAAACCTCAGTCATGAAGAAAGCGGACGCATCTTTCGCGAAATCATCCAAGGCAATATGAACGAGCCCACGCTGGCCTCTGTGCTGACAGCGCTGAAAATCAAAGGCGAAACCCCGGACGAAATTGCGGGCGCGGCCCTTGCGCTGCGGGACAATTGTCTGCCATTCGATTCTCCCGATTATATTTTCGCCGACAGCTGCGGCACGGGCGGCGACAAGCAATCCACCATCAATGTCTCGACCGCAGCCGCCATTTTAGCGGCGGAATGCGGCCTGCCGATGGTTAAGCATGGAAACCGGTCGGTCACTTCGAAATGCGGTTCCGCTGATGTATTGAGTTATTTGGGCGTCAACGTCAACACCAGCCCAGACGTCGCGCGGAAATGTTTGGATCAAACTGGCGTCGCCTTCTTATTTGCGCCCAGCTACCACCCCGGCATTAAGAACGCCATGGGGGTGCGAAAAGCCCTGTCCACACGGACCATTTTTAACGTGCTGGGACCGCTGATCAATCCCTCTCGACCGCCCGTACAGATCATGGGCGTTTTCGACCCTGACCTGTGTCAGCCGCTTGCGGAAACACTGCATATCCTCGGCGCAAAATCAGCCATGGTAGTGCATGGCTCTGGCCTCGACGAAGTTGCCCTTCACGGTCCAACAACCGCCGCGATCCTGAAAGATGGTGAGGTGAAAATGCACCAGATCACCCCGGCGGAATTGGGTTTGGCAACGGTTAGTTTAGAAACCCAGCGGGGCGGCGATGTGGCCACCAATGCAGCCTTGCTCGAAGCCCAGCTTGGTGGCAAAGGCAGGCTGGAGCACGCGCAATTTATCGCCGCCAACACCGGGCCATTGCTGTATTTAGCAGGCATTGTGCCAGATATGAAAACAGGTGCTGAATTGGCACTGGATACACTGGCCACAGGTCAAGCCTTGCTGCGCCTCCAAGGTTTCATCACCGCAACCAAATTAACCCGCGCCGCATAAGGTCCCATCATGCCCACAGCATCAGCCAATCAAGCGCTAGACAACGCGCAGCCCCAAGCGATCACCCCAAGCCGAGGCGAAAACGTGCTCGCCCGAATTGTCGCCGACAAACGCCAAGAAATCGCACGCCTCAAGAAAACAGACGATGGCGTACGTCTTGGCGATCCGCAGCCATCAACCAAGTCGCTTGAAGACGCGCTGCGCAGCGATGGGCCGTCTTTTATCATGGAATGTAAAAAGGCGTCACCCACACTGGGGCCAATCCGACCGGATATCAGCCTAGAAGACCTTGCCGCGATTTACGGCCCCCGTGCCGATGCCATCAGCGTCTTGTGTGATGGCAAGTATTTCGGCGGCAGTTTCGATGATGTTAAAAAAATGCGGGATTTGTTGGATGTGCCCATCTTGGCCAAGGATTTTTTTGTTGATCCCTACCAGCTTTATGCGGCCCGCCGCGCGGGCGCGGATGCCATCCTTTTGATGCTAAGCGTCTTGGATGACGTAGAATATAGAACTCTCGCCAAGCTTGCAGAACAGTTGAATCTGGATATCCTGACCGAAGTGCACAGCCCAGAAGAAATGAGCCGCGCCAAAAAACTGGGCGCGCGCATCATAGGCATCAATAACCGTGACCTGAAATC
>Ga0070728_10005498_pt1 | contig 12473 bp, 4 predicted proteins | sample tdDd471_FD_66723 | JGI IMG/M metagenome (GOLD analysis project Ga0070728, IMG submission 66723) | Marine sediment microbial communities from the Atlantic coast under amendment with organic carbon and nitrate - tdDd47.1 | ecosystem: Environmental > Aquatic > Marine > Coastal > Sediment | place...
GCGCTGGCCGCCGGTGCCGCTGTAGGTCGCGCCGAGCCCGGTAGCGCCGTTGGTCACGACCTCGAAGAACTTGGCGCGCACCTGCAGGAACGCACCGCCCTCGTCGAGCGCGCCGTTCTCGGGCGAGAGCAGGAGGTCGCTCGCGCCGTGCGTCAGGATGCGGTAGCTCGACAGCGGGTCACCGTTGATGTCGAGCAGCTCTGCCTGGTACTGCACGTAGCGGTCGTCGGTCGTGCCGAGCGCTGGCTGCGTCAGCCGCACCCGGTAGGCCGGGCGGCCGAGGTAGGTGGCGTTCGCGTCGGTCGAGAGCACGGACGTCGCGCTGACGACGATCGGCTGGTCGAGGACCGCGCGCCCGTCGGCGAAGCCGTAGTCGAAGTAGCCGGAGGCGAGCGTGCCCATCCACTCGTAGAGCGGACCGGCCTGCGCGCCGCTCTGCTCGACGATGCCGCGCGGCTGGTCGTCGTCGACCGTCAGACCGCGGCGGTTGGTCGCGCCCGTGTCGATCCAGATCGAGCGCATGCGCGACTTCTTCGCGAACGGCGTCGGCAACAGCACCGGCGCGGGCCGGATGTCGCCTTCGTTGTCGGCGTTGGTCGGGTTGATGACGTTGCCGTCGTCGTCGACGCCCTGGCCGAACGCGTTCGGGAAGCCGCGCCACGCGAGCATTGCCTGCTTTTCCGGGCCGTTCAGCGGGCTGCCGCCAGCAAGGCGGACCTCGATGTTGTCGTCGAGGACCGTGTTCGTGTTGTCGCTGTTGGTCGTGCCGGGAGGCGCCATCAGCTGCACGATGCCCATGCCGCCGAAGCCGCCGAGCGGCACGCTGTCATAGGTCGTGCCGCGGTTGGCGAGGATGGCCTGACCGCTCACCGGGTACTTGCCGTTGATGACCGGCGGCGTCGAGCCGGTCTTGGTCACACCACCGTCGGCCGAGATCGAGAACGCATAGTCGTTCTGGTCCTCGTAACGATAGATCGTGGTGGCGCTGGCCCCTGAGCCAACAGAGGTGCCGCGCGCGTTGATGACGATGCGTTCGGCAGACATCAGGATGACCATGCCGCCAGCGCCGCCGCCGCCGCCGCCGCCCTCGAGGCTGGCTTCGAGCGGCTCACCGCCGCCGCCCATGCCGCCGTCGGCGGAGATGCGCCCGCCGTTGGCGATGATGATCGGGCCGAGGCTCTTGACGATCAGCACGCCGCCGCCGCCGCCGCCGCCGCCGCCGGAGCTGTCGCTCTGGAAGTTGGGGTCGTCGATGTCGCAGGTAGCGTTGTAGGACAGGTCGCCGCCGCCGCCGCCGCCGCCGCCGCCGACGGGGACAGCGAGCTCACCGGTGATGCGCAGGTCGGTGTCGTAGCGGACGCCCGTGCCCCAGAAGTTGTTGTCGTTGCGCGGGTCGGTGAAGATCGTCGGGCCGGGGGCCGAACCTTCGAGGCTGCGCGTCACCGCGCCAGCCACGCCCGAGCAGCCGTTGCCGCCCTGGCCGGTCTGCTGCTGGAAGATCGGAAAGAGGTTGAAGATGCCGTCCGGGTTCGGAGGCGGCAGCAGCACCGTGCCGGCCGGCGTCACCTTGAGCTTGTAGTTGGGGTCGCCCTGGGTCGCGAGCGAACCACCACCACCACCCGCGCCGCGGCTGCAGCCGGCGAAGCACGAGTACTGGCCGCCTCGGCCACCGCCATCGGCGAGCTGCAGCGGGCCGCGGCCGTTGCCGCCGGCCGCGTCGCGCTCGGTCTCGCTCGGCGAGCCGTCGCCGCCGTCACCGCCACCGCAAACGCCAGCTCCGCCTGCCTTCGGGATGTTGGCGTCGTCCGTCGACGACACCGCCTGGCCGTCACCGCCCTGCACGGACAGCAGGCCGGCGACCGTGAAGGTGCCCGAGCACAGCCACACCATCGGGTTGGAGCCCTGGCCGTAGACCTCGCGACCGGCCGGAATCGTCACGTTGCGGAAGTTGAAGACGCCGCCCGACACGTTGAACGCCGAGCCGTTCGCCGGCTGGACCTGCGTGAAGTCGGTGTTGAGCACCGTCACCGGCGCCGACGGCGCGAAGTCCGCGCCCGTCACGGTGCCCTCGAAGTCGAAGCCGGCCTTGATGTAGCCGTCGCCGACCTCGGCCATCGGCTCGGAGAACGGCGCCAGGAAGTCGATGCTGTCCGTCGACAGGAAGCCCTCGACGACGCCGTCGAACTGCTGCTCGTAGGCGCGCCGCGTGCGGAAGACGCCGAAGCGCTCCTCGTAGGCCACGCTCGCTGCGTTGGACTCACCCGAGATGTCCTCGAGGGAGTTCGCGACGATCACCTCGACCTCCGCGTTGTTCGGCAGCACACCCAGCGGGCGCAGCACGACCACCGCGCCGCCGGACGCGCTGTCCGCGTTCGACTCGAGCTCGACGTCGGCCGGGATCCAGCGGTCCGTGCCGTCGACGTCGTCGTACTGCATGTAGATGCGCCCGCGGTTGTTGCTGTTGCGCGTCTCGGGGTTGGTGTCGATCGTGACCGGGACGTTGACGCTGTTGGGGTTCAGCGCCTGGTCGAAGCGCAGCCGCACCTCGACGGACGGCGCGCCGAGCTTGTTGAGCACGACGCGGTTGGTGGCGGCGTCCGGCGTCGGCGTGATCTCGAAGCCGGCGCGGCGCGGACCGCCGGAGACCGTGTTGCGGAACAGGTCGCCCGGCGTCGTGCCGTCCGCCGTGCTGAAGCGGAACGTGCGCGGCAGCGCGAGCTTCTTGCCGCTCGTGTCGCGGATCGTCGTGTCGTTGACCTTGTTGCCGCCGACGAGCTGCACCTCGTACGTGCGCCCCGGACGGAAGCCACCGTTGGTGTAGAGGTCGTTGGTCGGCAGCCGCGGCACGAACAGCAGGCGACGGCCGGGCTTGCTGTCACCAGGGCTGGTGCCGATGCGGAACGAGCCCGCGACCGGTTCGGCGACGATGTTGCCGAGCTGGTCGCGCACCTGGAAGCTGAAGGTGTTGCGATCGACCGAGGCCAGGTCGACGTCCCTGCTGAAGTCGATGCGGATGGCATCGTTCAGGAACAGCTGGCCGTTCTCGCTGGGTTCGGTGCTGAGGACGATGAAGTCCCCGCCCGTCTTCAACCCACCGGTTGTGCCGCCACCGCCGCCACAGGCAGCGAACATGGCCAGGCTGGCCAGGCTCATCGTGAGGACTCGGAAAGACCGTGTTGCAGACACTCGATTCATGGCTGGATCAGGCCGTCCCTGCCGAAGCAGTTCGTGGCCGAGGGAGAGTCGGAGGACGCCGCCGACGCGAAGGGCAACCGGAGAGGGCGGCCGGCGGACGCACACAGGATGTCGCGCTCCAGGGAGCGCAGGAGGAGTCTACCCCACCGCGCCCCCACGACCGACGACGTGATCGCCACATCCGCGAGCTCGGGCGACCGTGCTCGCAGCGTGCGCTCGTTGCCATCGGCGCCAGAGGGGAACGTGGCATCACAGAGATCGCGCTCTAGGGGTTTCGGGGGAGTCGGGGAATGGGACAAAGGCCGCGCTGGGAGACGCAGCCGGGCCTGCGGTCGCCGCTGCTCGCGGCGCCGCCATTCGAAGCAGTCGTTACTCGAAGCGATACGTCAGCGAGAAGGTCTCGATCGTCGGCGAGATCGGCGGCGTCGCGTCGGCGTTGTTGCCGGCGATGAAGCGCCAGTTGACGTAGCGGACGTTCTCGGGGTTGAAGGCGGACGCGAACTGCGTCGTGAACGTCGGATCCATCAGCACGTTCGGGTCCTCGACGTAGCTCGTGACGGTGCGGTTGTAGAGGTAGGTCCACTCGTTGCGGCCGCCACGCGTGTCCCACTTGCGCATGTGCGCGTCGCCGGCCTTGAACGGGTCGAGGGCGAAGTTGTCCGCCGTCGGCCGCATCTGCTGACGCGCGCTCGCGGTGAAGTTGGCGTCGGGGTAGAGCGACGTGTTCCCCGCGGCCCAGGCGTTCCAGTAGAACGGCGTCGGGTCGACGATGCTCGCGCCGCGGAACTGCGGCACGATCGACGTGCCGGACGGCAGGTCGGCCAGCGGCGGGTCGAACTCGTAGTCGAAGGTCGGCAGCACGCCGCCCGGCAGCTGCGGCTCGCCGCCAGCCAGGTAGAACGGACCCAGTCGCGGATCGGCGAAGCCTTCCGGGACGCGGTGCGGGTTGTAGATGTCGATGAAGCCGTTGGTGATGACCGTCTGGCGGCGCAGCACGTCCATCATGATCCAGTAGAACGTGTTGTCGCCCGGGTCGGTCGTCTGGACCGTCGGCGGCGGCGTGTAGCCACCCTCGGCGAAGTTCCACTCCGGCTCACCCGGCGCGCGGCAGATCACCGTCGGCACGGCGCGGCCGGCCGAGTAGACGCGGAAGAACGGCCGCGGGTCGGACTGCACGGTGACCGCGGTCTGCCAGCCGTTCGTGCCCAGCGCGATGTAGCCGCCACCGACCGGGTGGTCCGACGTGTCGCAGTAGGTCCAGAAGTCCGCCAGCAGCGGCAGCGCGATGTTGCCGACCAGGCCGCCGGTGAAGTTGTCGGCGCTGCCGGGGCTCACCAGCGAACGGCTGCGGCCGTCGTTCCAGTAGGTGTTCACGAACTGGAGGTCGCCCGGGTCGCCGGTGCGGTCGACGCGACGCCGACCGAGCCCCATGTTGAACGGGGAGACGATGTAGGGCCAGTGGCCGACGCCACCGACGACGCCGGCGCTGATGTCCGAACCGCCGCCCGGGTCGGACTGGCCACCTTGCTCGATGACCGTCTCGTCGCGGTAGACGAAGTACGGCTGCTGGAACTCGGGCAGCGGCAGGAAGCGGTTGACGCCGTTCGGCTCGTAGACCACGTCGGTCGGATCGATGGTCAGCGGCCTGTTGACGTAGGCCGCGACGCGCGGCGCCTGCGTCTCGATCTCCGAGCCGCTGCCGGCCGGGACCGGGTTCCACGCAAAGTTGCGTTCGAACTGCCGCTTCAGGCCGGACTCCGGCAGCGACGGCAGCGCGCTGAAGTCACCGACACACGGGATCGGACGGTACTCGGAGTGGCTCAGCCAGAGGCTGACCTGGTCGAACTCGTCGAACGACAGGTTCGTGCCCGTGAAGGGCGCCCAGTACATCTGCTCGATGTCGAGGTTGAAGTCGAACGGGTTGGTGCGCGACAGGCTCAGGTCGACCTCGCGCCACAGCGTCTGCAGGCGGCACCCGTACGGGTTCATCGGGTTCTGGATACCGGCCTGCACGAGGTTGTTCGCCGAGTTGGAGCCGCGCTGCAGCTCGGTGTCGAACGAGTCGGACGCCGTCTGCGGGCACCAGCCGAGCGGGTCCTGCGGCAGCGTGGTCGGCGGCTGCTGCACGATCGGCAGCTGGTTGAGGTTGTCGGCGACCACCCGCGTGCGCGTGGTCGGCCGCGCCACCAGCTTGTTGTCGAGATAGAGGAAGGCGCCGAAGAGGTCCTCGAGCGGGTAGGCCCGCGCGATCGACGGCGAGTTCGGCGCGCGCACCTCGTCACCGAGGAAGTAGCTCGGGTTGGCGTCTTCGTCCTGCGACGCGAAGCGGCGCACGATCGAGATCGCCAGGTTGTCCGGGAACACCGGCAGCGGACCGTCCATGCGCGTGTCGACCGTGAACGGGATGACGACCGCGTTGGCCGCATCGGCCGTGCCACCCTGCAGGTCGAGGCGGTTGCCCGCGAGGTCGCGGATGCCGCCGTCCACCGAGTCGGAGATCAGGTGCAGGAAGTAGCGGTAGTCGGCGCCCGACGGCGGATTGCGCATCGTGTCGTCGAGGAAGAAGCCCTTCGACGGCTGCAGGCGCAGCGACGTCTGTGAGCCGTCCTCGTCGAAGACGCGCGCCGTGATCATGTAGGGCGTGCGGTACTTCGCCAGGTTGAACGTCGCCGGGTCCATGCCGACGCCGCCGAGGTTGTTCGGCCGGCTGGCGATGAAGTCCTCGATCGCGTCGTCCGTGGCGAGGTCGCGCATCGCGAAGAAGAACGTGTCGGCCCACTTCACCGTCTCCATGTCGACGGGCTTGGTGAAGCGCACGACGGCGCCGGCGAACGGCGAGACGAACTCGTTGGGCTGCGGGCGCACGCCGTTGAGGATCAGCGGCGTCGGCGTGAACGTCAGGAAGTTGCGCGGGTCGTCGCCGGTCGGCAGGCCGGCGCCGGCGCGGTATTCGGCCACGCAGACCGCGCGCGGCGCGTTCTGCACGAGCCACGGCTCGCGGTCCTGGATCTGGGTCGGGTAGCCGGGGAGGTTGCGCGGATCGAGGTCCGCGAGGCCTTCGATGCGGCGGATGCGCACGCGCACGTGCTGCACGCCGGGCGCGCCGCGGTCGTCGGCGGGGTCGACGACGACCTCACCGCTGCCCTGCACCACGCCGGAGCTGTCGGCCACGATGCGGATCACGTCGCCGAGGTCGACCTCGTGCGAGATGCCGTTCTTGAACAGCGTGATCTCCTGCGTGAACGCGTTGATCTCGTCGACGCGCTCGAGATAGAACGGGATCTCGCCGATCACGCGCAGCGGCAGCGTGTCGCGGATGAAGCCGCGCGCGATGTCGGACGAGTCGTCCTGCGAGTTGCCCGAGCGGAAGTCGCGCACGATCGACGTGCGCAGGCTGTTGTTGAGCCCGGTCAGCCCCTGGCTCTCGCTCTCGCGCAGGCCCGGGATCGCCAGCGGCCCCTCGAGGGCGACCGCGATGCGGATGTTCGCGCCGACCTGGTCGGGCGACGCCGGCAGACCGGCCGCGTTGTTGGTCGACTGGTACTGCAGGCCCTCGGTGCCGAGCAGTACCGGGTCGAGCACGATCTCGCGTTCCTTGACGATGACGCGCGCCGGCATCGGCACGAACTCACCGGCCGCGGGATCGCCGACGATGCTGAGCAGCTGCACGGCCTCGGTGTTGTTGAGCGCCGTCACCTGGCCTTCGCCGTTGCGCGTCACGAAGAAGCTGTCGTTGATGCCGAGCGGCGCCGAGAACAGCAGGCGCAGGCCGGCGTTGCGCGGCACGACCGTGAACGGCTGCCCGACCTGCTGATTGCCGTAGGTCATCGCCGTCACTTCACGCAGCTCGTCGTCGAGCAGGCCGAACAGCTCGTTGAACGACGGGCTGCCGATCTCGCGCGGGATGAACAGGCGCGGCTGCAGCGTGTCGGGGTCCGAACCGAAGAAGTCGAAGCGGATCTCGTTGTCGCTCAGCGTCGACGTGCTGGGCCGCTCGTCGTTGATGTTGCTGCCGATCAACACGTCCTTGCGGAACAGGGTGCGGATCGTTCCCTGTTCCGTCGTCTGCAGTCCGTAGACGTCCGCGAGACGACCGTATTCGACGCGCAGCAGCTGGGGCTGCACCGTGTCGACGGTGCCGGACTCACCGATGACGCCCGTGCCGCCGCCGCCGCCGCAGCCGGCGAGGCTGCTGCCGACGAACGCCGCAAGCGTGAGCGCCGACATGCGCGCGCGCTTGGCGCCGCGGAGGGAACGGTTCGACCCGGGACGGGAGGAGTTGACGGTCTTCATGAGAAAGACGTGGGGATTGCAGTGCCCGCACCGCTGGAGCGGGGACGGGCGCCAAGGAACGAGTACTCGAAGCCGAATCTCGGGCGCGAGGGCATCGCGGAGCCGGGAGAACGGTCAAAAGATGCTACATCGGGTATGGCCGGGTGCGGGGGTGAGCACACCGGTCGTGCCGACACACCGAGAGGGGTATCAAACATCATGCCGCCATCGGGGGTAGCTGCAAGCCTCCACAACCAACGGATTGTCAATGACTTGGCGATCCGGGGCCAAACGCCCCACGGCGCCGGTGCGAGCGCGGCGAGCGGTCCTCCGGTGCGAAATCGCTCGATCTCCGACGGGCGCAGATCGCTGCCTGCAAAGGACCTGCGAACGCGGGCCCCGGATCGGGACGACCCGCACGCGGCGGGCGGAGCGGTTCTCGCGACCCCGGTCGCCCGGAGGGCGGCCGCTATGAGCCGGCCAGCGTGAAGCCGGCGGCCTGCGCCTGCGCCTCGGACTCGAAGTAGACCCGGTTCTCGGCCTTCGTGCGGCGCACCTCGGCGGCGTTGTACCGGTGCGCGACGCGGCTCTGCGCGTGGCCGACGAACCGCGCCTCGATCTCGCGTTCGCAGTAGCCGCAAGCGAGCTTCGGCGGCGCGCTGTCGGCGCGCAGGCGGAAGTCGCGCTTCAGGTAGCGCACGCCTTCGTTGTTGGTGATGCACCGCTCGTTGCGGCAGCGCAGCACGTCGGACGGCATGCCCGGCATGATCGACAGCAGCTCCGGACGCGACGCGCGCAGCTGCACCTTGCCGAGCAGGTATGCCATCAGCGCCATGCGCATCGGCACACCGAGCTCCGCCTGCCGGAAGTAGATCGAGCGCGGGTCGTCGTCGAGGTCGTAGTCGATCTCGTCGACGCGCGGCAGCGGGTGCATCACGCGCGCGTCCTTCGTCGACGCGGCCCCCATCGTCGAACGCGTCAGCCGCGGGTAGTTGGCGGTGTCCTCGCCCTCGTGGCGTTCGCGCTGGGCGCGCGTCATGTAGATCGCGTCGATGCGGTTGACCTCGACGTTGGTCAGCTTGGTGAACAGCGCGAGCTGGTGCGGCTTGCTGGCCGTCAGGTACGCGGCGGCGTTGCTGCTGCCGGCGAGGCCCGGCAGGTCCCCCATCGCCGCGACCGCGGTCTGCACACCGTAGTCGCGCTGCAGCCGCTGCATGACGTAGTCGGGCAGCTCGAAGCCCGGGTAGGGCATCGTCACGATGTTCGCCCCGAACCTCGCCAGCGCGTAGCAGAACGAGTGGATCGTGCGCGAGTAGCGCAGGTCGCCGCAGAGCACGACCTCGAGGCCTTCGAGCCGGCCCTTCTCCTTCCACAGCGTGTAGAGGTCGCAGAGCGTCTGCGTCGGGTGCTCGTGTGCGCCGTCGCCGCCGTTGATCACCGGCACGGTCGCGTAGCGCGCCGCGACGCGCGCGGCGCCGTCCTCGGGGTGGCGAACGACGAGGATGTCGGCGTAGCTGCCGCCGACGACGCGAACGGTGTCCGCGAGCGACTCGCCCTTCGCGCGGCTGGTCGCGTCGCCGTCGGCCGCGCTGATCACGCCGCCGCCCAGACGCAGCATCGCCGACTCGAAGCTCAGGCGCGTGCGCGTCGACGGCTCGAAGAACAGCGTCGCCATGATCGCACCGCGACACAGGTCGGACCAGGCGTGCAGGTTGGCGCGGAATTCGTCGGCGTGATGGAAGAGCTCGAGGATCTCGGCAGTGCTCAGGTCCTCGATGGAGACGAGATCGCGCTTCTCGGCTGGGGCCATCGACCGGTCGATCATGCCGGCGGCGCCGCCCGCTGACAATCTTCGTCCGCACCATCTGCGCGCAGCGTTCGGCGCTGCCACGCGTCGAGCGCGGCGAACCCACCCACCGGTCCGGCGACCGGCAGCCCGCGCAACGAACGCAGCCGCGCGCCGATCCGGTCGCGGATCCCGGCCGCGTCGCCGCGCACCGCGCAGACCGGCTCGGCCGGCGGCAGGTCGTCCGGCCAGCGCGGCGTCGGCAGGTCCCCGCGGGTCGTCACGATCAACGCCGCCTCGCGCGCGAGCTCCCGATCGACCGCCGTCGGCGCCGCGCTGCCGTCGACGACCAGCAGCAGCAGCGCGCCGCCGCGCGCCGCGCGGCCGGCGTCGATCGCGACGCGGTCGAGCTCGCACGCGACCTCGCCCTCTCCGGCGGTGTCGACAAGCTCGTATGGGTAGCCGGCGAGCACGGTGCGTTCGACGACCGGGTCCCGCGTCAGCCCCGGAGTCGCGCCGGTCAGCGCGCGCTCGCGGAACAGCAGCCGGTTGAACAGCGACGACTTGCCGGCGTTCTGGCGCCCGACCAGCACGACGCGCTGCGGCTCCACCATCGCCATCGCATGGCGGGAACGCGCCAGCGCGGCAGCGAGGCCGGCGGCGCGCGCCGGCTGCGGCAGGTCGCGCAGCGCCTGCAGTTCGGCGTCGAAGTCGAAGCCGAGCTGCTCTGCGGCGAGCTCGAACTGCGCCACGGACAGCGCCTCGCGCAACAGCCGCTCGGCGGGCGATCGCGGCGGTTCGATCTGCAGACCGAAGCGACGGTCGAGCTGGTCGAGCACCGCCGGCGAGCCGTGCGTGTGCAGCTCGAGCGCCTCGCCGCGCGCGAGCACCAGCACGTCGTCGACGACCTCACCGTCGAGCAGCAGCACGGCGCGCCGCGGCGCCGCTCCCGGCGTGAAGGCCGCGCCCGACGGCGTGCGCAGGCACGCGAGCAGGGCGCCCCGTTCGTCGCCGCGCGCCGACACGACCGCGACGCCGGCGACGCCCGGCGGCGTCAGCAGCTTCATCCGGCCTCCGCCGCGAGCGCGACCATGCCGTCGTGCAGCAGGTCGGGCACGTGCTCGAACGACAGCCCGGTGTGGCGCAGCAGCCGCCTGGCGTTGCCGCCGGTCACGACGAGCGTCGCGTCGGGGGCCGCGCTGCGCCGCGCCGCGCCGACCAGCCGTTCGCAGGCCCCCACCCAGCCGAGCACGACGCCGGCGTCGAGCGACGCCTGCGTGTTCGGCGCGGGCACGAACAGCTCGGCGTCGAGGTCGGCGGCGGGCAGCGCCGGCGCCTTCTGCGCGAGGCCGGCAACGATCGCCGCGAGGCCGGCGCCGATCGCGCCGCCGCGGAACGTGCCGTCCGCGTCGATGACGTTGACCGTCGTCGCGGTGCCGCAGTCGACGGTGATCGCGGCGCCGAAGCGACGGTGCGCAGCCAGCGCGCCGAGCCAGCGGTCGGCGCCGAGCGTCGCCGGCGTCTCGTACGCGAGCGGCAGCGGGCAGCGCAGGTGCTCACCGACGACGTGCAGCGCGACGCGCGCGTCCGCGAGCACGGCGCGCACGACGTCGAGCGCCGACGGCACGACGCTTACGGCGACCGCCGCGTCCGCGGCGTCGGCGAAGGCGCGCAGGCCGTCGACGTCGGGCGCGGCGCTCGACGTCGCGAACGCCCGCCCGCCGGAGCGGCGGCACGTGATCGTGCTGTTGCCGCAGTCGATCGTCAGCAGCCCGTTCGGCTGGCCCGCGCCGTCGACGGTCACGGCGTCGCCGCTACTTGTCGGGCGCCTGGTAGACGCGGTCGACGGTCTGGCCGTCGGCCGTCAGCCACTTGGTCGAGAACGTGCGCACGCCGCGCTTGTAGTCGCTCTTGACCTGCTTCATCGCCTGCGCCTGCGACTCGACCTTGCGGTTGTTGATCTCGAGCAGCACGTCGCCCTGCACGACGCCGAAGCGCTGCGCGATCTCGGGCTTGATGCTGCGCACCTGCACGCCGCGCCGGCTGCTGACCTTGCTGACGTACGTGTCGACGTAGACGTTGTTGAAGAAGTCGTCCGCGTTCTCGCGGAAGCGCTGCTCGTCCTTGCGGCCGATGTGGAACTCGTTGCCGAAGCGGGTCGTCGACTCGACGTCGCGCCACTGGTGGGACTTCGGCTGGCTGTCGGCGACCGCCGCCGGGTCGCGGCCCTCGCCGTCGCCGCCCTGCAGCACGCGCAGCTCGCGCAGCACGTCCTGGCTGATCGGCATCGTCGTCTTCAGCAGCTCCTCCTCGCGCTCCTCCGGCTCGGTGTTGTCACCGGTCGGCGGGATCGTGCGCACGAAGAACGCCGACTGCGCGTCGGCCGCGACGCGCACGAGCCGCAGGTGTTCGAACTCGGGCCACAGCTTCGACGACTTGCGCTCGTCGCCCTGGTCGTCGACCCACAGCTTCTGCAGGATCTCGCGGCCGGTCAGCGACGCGGTCGGCATCGTCGTCGTCGGGCTCGCGCCGCGGCCCGGCGTCGTGCCCGCGCGGGCGATGCTGCCGCTGCGCCGCGCGGCCGAGCGCGCGACGTCGCGCGGCATCGCCGAACGGGCGCCGCCCGGCTGCGGCGGCGCGTTCTCGAGCTCCCACCACTCCGGCGGCACGACGTTGGCGCCGGGCTTGTAGCGGATGATGACGTGCGAGTTGTCACCCTTGCCGTCGCTCTTGCCGTCGTAGACCAGCGTGACGAGCTCGAAGATGTCTTCGAGCGGCGTCATGTCGACCGGCGGCGGCAGTTCCGGTTCCTTGCGGCCGGGGCCCTCTGGATCCTTCGGCGGCGGCGGCAGCTTGCCGATCAGGTTGACCTTCGTCAGCTGCTTCCACCAGCCGTCCGTCCGGGCGTAGTCCCAGTCCTCGATGATCGGGCCGCTACCGCGGCCGGCGTTGATCAGCTTGCTGCTCTCCTCGAGGCCTTCGCTTGACCTCGCCGCCCATTCGTCCTGCTTCCACAGGTGCAGGTCGTTGTAGACGGTCCAACCCGCCCAGCCGAACAGGCCGAGCGCCGTGACGTAGAGGAGCAGCGGAAGAGGCAGTCTCATCGGCAGTTGGAAGGGTAGCTCATCGGGCGGCCGCCGGGAACGGGGCGGATGTGGAATGGGCGTCACGTTCGGACGCGATCCGCCACCGACTATTCCCCTGCAGATGCGGGGATCCG
>Ga0070728_10005501_pt1 | contig 12472 bp, 11 predicted proteins | sample tdDd471_FD_66723 | JGI IMG/M metagenome (GOLD analysis project Ga0070728, IMG submission 66723) | Marine sediment microbial communities from the Atlantic coast under amendment with organic carbon and nitrate - tdDd47.1 | ecosystem: Environmental > Aquatic > Marine > Coastal > Sediment | place...
GTTTTCACCCAGTGTCAGGCGACCGTTCAGACTGACATCGGGAAGCGGTTGGAAGGCGTCGTACTGTTTTACGAGTCCCTCAGTCAAGGCTTGAAAGCGCTGCGCGTCACCCTCGGTCCACCAATTGCGTAATTGTCCCGCAGCATCGAACTTGCGCCCCTGGTCATCGAAGCCATGGCTGAACTCGTGACCTATGACCGAGCCGATGGCCGCATAGTTGTGTGCGTCGTCCGCAGCAGGATCAAAAAAGGGCGGTTGCAGGAATGCGGCCGGAAACACTATTTCATTAAACGTCGGGCGGTAGTAGGCATTGACGGTTTGCGGCGTCATGCCCCATTCCGAGCGGTCTACCGGCTTTTCGAGTTTGCCAAGCTGCCGCTCATGCTCGAAGCGGAGCGCGCGCCTGACATTCCCGGCAAGTTCGTCTGCAGAAAACTGCAGCCCGCTGTAGTCGCGCCATTTATCCGGATAGGCAATTTTGTAGTTGAAGGCCTGCAGCTTCTGCTGTGCCTGCTGCCTGGTGGCGGGGCTCATCCACTCCAGCTCATCAATTGAGGCGGAAAAAGCGCTGCGCAGGTCTTCGACCAATACTTCCATTCGTTGCTTGTACTCTGCAGGGAAGTGCCGCTCGACATACAGCTTGCCGAGCATTTCTCCGGCAGACTGGTTGACTAACCTGATGCCCCGTTGCCAGCGTTCACGCTGCTTTTCCGAGCCGCGCAAAACGCGCCCGTCGAAATCGAAATTCTCGGCGACAAATGCGGCTGTTAGGTAGGGCGCGTAATGCTTTAGCAGGCGGAACTTCAGATAGTATTGCCATTGCTCTATCGGGAAGCGGTTAACGATGCCGCCAAGTGCTGCGAAGTAGTCAGACTGGGCGAGTACCGCGGTTGCTTCCGGATTGGCACCCATAGCACGGACCAGGTCTCCCCAGTTGAATTCTTTAGTCAGTTGCTCTGCGGCTGCAGCAGTAAACTGGTTGCGATAAATGGTTTCACGGTCGCGGCTTTGCACCCGGCTCCATTGTGCGTCTGCAAGCGCCTGCTCGATCGCTATGACTGACTCGGCCGCCAGCTGCGGTTCCGCTTCACCTGCCAGCATAAACATTCGCTCGACATGGGTTAGCAGGCTGGCCCGGATAGTGATGAACTTTTCGCTATCCTGCAGATAGTAGTCACGGTCGGGGAGTGTCAGCCCGCTTTGCCAGAAGTAGAGCAGGTTCTGCTGCGGGTTATCGCCGGCAGCATCAACATAGAAATCCACCGGCCCTGTTATGCCATTGTGCAACGCCTCGCCGAAATAGCCGGGTAGTTCCGCTGTGTCGCGCAATGCCGCAATAGTTTGCAGTTCCGCTTGCAGAGGCTCAAGGCCCAGCCCCTCGACGGCTTCTTCATCCATGAAACTGGAATACAGAGCGTTAATCTTTTGAGCTTCACTATCATCCGCGGGTGTTTGTTGCAGCAGTTCTTGCAGCAACTTGCGGAGCTGCAATTCGGTCTTCTCGACCAGTTGAATTACGACACCGTAGCGAGGCCACTCGGGCGGTATTTCCGTGCGCGCCTGCCAGTTGCCGTTGACGTAAGCATAGAAGTCGTCCTGCGGTCTGCTGTCGGCGCTTAAATCGGCCGGGTCGAAAACGAGCGCCGGAGCGTTCGGGCTAGTGTCGGCATTGTCCGCCGGGTTCTGGGGTGCGCAGCCGGCCAGCAGCAGTAGAAAAGGGAAAAAGCAGGAATAACGCGACATAAAGGTCTCAATAATTGTGAGGGTTGCGGCAGGTACATCATCGGAGGCGGGTGATATATTCGGGTGAACCGTAACCCCCGCCGACTGTCGAATATTGGCAGTTAGTGTACCAACCCCGGAGCTTAAGCCTTGCGTAATCTGATGAAAATTATGGTGGTAGGCACGCTTATATCGTCGCCATATTCCATGTTGTTGGCAGAAGATGCCGCTGACCTGCATGCCGGGCACGAAGGTCACGGCACTCAATCTGGCCATAGCGGCCATGCAGCGATGGACGAACAGGGGCGACGTTTCTACGGCATGGAGCACTCGCTGACAGACGAGCAGATTGCAGAGCTCAAGCAGCGGATCGAGCAGTATCGTCATGTGCCCGACCAGAAGATTGCCGAGAGTATGGAACGCATGGGCTCAAGTTATGAATGGTATATCAGCGATAGTGAATTGCAGGGTGATGCAGGTGTGTTGGTTGTTGCTCATGGCTTTCGGGATGTTGGTGACCGGATTTTCCGCGAACGATTGAGCAAAGTTTCGACGAGTTATCCCACCGCACTTGGTTTGGGCATGAGTATGACGATGTCGGATCATTTGCAGTATGCAGTTGATGACCTGCAGGCCGCAGGCGCTGAGCGCATCGTCGTCGTGCCGGTGGTTAGCAATAGCCACAATAGCTTGATGCGCCAATGGAACTATATCTTCGGTCGTTCCGACGAGCCTTCGTACGCTACCGTGCCACAGGTTACGACCGATGCAGACCTGGTGTTTGCACCGACCCCCGAGAATCACCCTTTGTTTGCCGAGGTGCTGCTCGATTACGCGCTGGAGATTAGTGACGAGCCCGCAAAGGAATTTGTGCTGGTCGTCGCACATGGCCCTGAATCGGCCGAGGACAATCTGATAACGCTCGACATACTGTCCGACTATGCGGCTTACATTCAGAAGAACGGGCGCTTTGCCGATACGGGTATTGCCTCGTTACAGGATGATGCCCCTGCGCAAGTACGGCAGGCGAATGTTAAAGCTATGCGGGAAGAAGTGCAGGCGGCTCAGGCGGCGGGATACCGGGTGTTGGTTGTCACCAGCCTGATCGGCGCCAGAGTAGTCCAGGCTGAATTGCGCCGGGCTTTGCGTGGTCTGGATTACACGTTCAATGCGAAGGGCATTGCCCAGCACGACAACTTTATTCGCTGGATTGAAGTGTCGGTAGACGAAGCGCTGGCCGCATCCGGCGACTAGCTGCAACAGCTCTGCTACTCGGCTTCCGACTGCCCGGATGATTGAGATGGCGCTTCATCGGCGGGCAGTGCCGCCAGGCTGTTTGCCAAATCCGCACTGAAGTCGGCCAGCAGTTTGCTCAGTGTCCGGGCCTGAGCACTATAGTCATCAGGGTTGGTCTTGGCGTTATAGACGGCCGTTCGTGCTGCCACCACAGTGTTACTGACCATGCCTTCCGTGCCCCATTGCAGCTCAACAACAGCATTGCCTGCGGCATCCACATCAAAGCGACGGATATCAATAGGCACCAGCCACGTTGTGGAGTTGACGACGTTGTTTCCTACCCCGAATTCGTAAACAAAATGATCGGGCATTTCGCGACCAAGATTGATGGCGACGTTTCTTTGAATCGCTTTGTTGAGCGGTTCAGCCCAGCGGGCATAGTCATCAATGACAAACTGGTTGTCGCCGGTGCGCGTTACTATTTGCGGACGATTAAGGTACGAAGCCAGGAAAACAGGCCCGACCCGCACGGCAGCTTTTGCGGTTTTCGCATCAGTGGTAGCGTTTGATGTCGGTGCTGTCAGAGTGTAATAAGTATTAGCCGGCGACCGGCCGCAGCCGCTTAATGCTATTGCCAGTACTGCCAGAAAACCCATATGTCTGATGAACTTTTTCATAAGCGACTCTATTTTTTGCCCCGGATGAGTGCTTCCGGATGACGTTCGAGGTAGTCGGCAAGAATTCGGACAGCCCTGGCCGCTTCTGTAATTTCTTCAAGCGACTCGCCCAGTTGCACCGCCAGCGCCGATTCACCGTCAAGCTGGGTTCGTGCTGTTCGCAACAGCTGTTCCGCTTCGGTTAGCGTATTGGCAAGGCCTGCAGCTATCGGCTGCAGATTGGTGTCGGCCGTGGCAATAAGCCCGCGCATATCCGTAATCGCACGGTCAAGGTTGTCCAGCGTTTCCTTCATCTCGGCCGTGATATTCTGCGTGTCGCTGCTGTTTACCAGCGTATCTATTCCGGCCAGCGTGCTGCGCAGTTCCTGTGAGTTGGCTATTTCATCGACACCATCAAGAATACTGTTGAGCTTTTCCGACAGTTCCTTGACGTCGATTTCCGACTGCAACTCGGCAACAAACCTCTGCGCATCTTCAATAATCTGTGCGATGCCCGAGGTAACACTGGGGATCTCGGTATAGTCGAGCGCTTCATTGCGAAACTCTGCGGGCGTATCGGGCAAAAAGTCGAGCTCGATAACCAATTGACCGGTCACAAAGCTTTCGCTGTCGAGTTGTGCGCGCAGCCCGGCTTCAATCCATTCCGATATCTCGGGCGCTTCCCGCTCGAAATTCGCACCCGTAACAATTCTGTCGTTCCTGACTAGTGAAAACTTGGACGGGTCTATCTCGTAGATCACCGGAATCTTGGCTTCGAGGGTTTCTATGGAAGCGATTAGCCGGATGTCCGTGACATAGCCGACCCGCACGCCGCGGAACAATACGCTGGAGCCTACTCGCAGCCCTTTTACAGAGCCGTCAAAGTAGCTCACGAAATAGCTTTTTTCTTTCAGGAGTTCACTACCGCCGAAAATAAGCGTTCCTGAGACCAGCAGAGCGATCGCGCCCAGCACGAAACCGCCGATCATTGTCGGGCTGGCCTGCTTGCTCATTGTTTAACCTGCTTAGTCACGATTCGCGGTACCCCGTTGCAAAAAGTTCCGGACGTCGAAGTTGGGCGAGTGGTCTCTTAATTCTACAGGGTTCCCTACAGTAAGCTGAGTTTTTGTAACAGGGTCCAGATATACCGAGTTGTCGCCAATGTTAAAAATACTGGAAAGCTCATGCGTGACTATAACTACGGTGGTGCCGAGCGAGTCCCTGAGTTCCAGAATCAGGTCGTCCAGCAGTTTGGCGCTGATCGGGTCGAGACCCGCAGACGGCTCATCGAAAAACAGTATTTCCGGGTCCATCGCCATCGCCCGGGCCAAACCAGCACGCTTTTTCATACCGCCGGAGATTTCACTGGGGTAATAGTCTTCAAATCCTGCAAGACCGACGAGCGCGAGCTTGTAGGAACAGATCTCCGCGATTTCGTCTTCTGGTATGTCAGTGTATTGCCGCAGCGGCAGCGCAATATTTTCTGCCAGCGTATATGAGCTCCACAGTGCGCTGCTTTGAAACAAGACTCCGAACTTCTTCTTCAGACCAAGCTGGGTGTCTTCTTCAGATCCCCAGTAGTCGATGTCGTCAAAGCGAATGACTCCCTTGGCCGGCTCTTTCAGGCCTATCAGGCATTTCAGGAGTGTGCTTTTGCCACAACCACTGCCGCCCATAATAATGAATATTTCGCCACGCTTGACGCTGAAGTTCAGGTCGGTCTGGATGACGAAGTCGCCATAGGCCAGCGTGACGTCGTCGACAATTATGTGAGCGGTATCATTCATTCACGGTTGCTCATTCAGAGGCGCTTCGCTAAATTCCCAGGTTGATGTAGATCACAGTCAGAACTGCGGCACTGACAACGATCATGACAATGCCCATGACCACGGCCTTGGTTGTGGCTTGGCCGACAGCCATTGCATTGTTACCGCAGTTTATGCCCTGCAGACAACCGGCTACAGCAACCAGACTGCCGTACACCAAAGACTTGAACAAACCGCCAAAAAGCGCATTCAGGCCGACAGCCCGTTCGGTTTGTGCGATGTACTGCACTACGGTGACATCCAGCATGGACACACCCACGACCATGCCGCCCAGTATGCCCAGCAGGCTGCCGTACATCGTCAGCAGAGGCATCATGATAATCAGTGCGATTACGCGCGGCAGAGCAAGAAAGTCGATGGGGTCGATGCCAAGCGTGGTCAGTGCATCGAGCTCTTCGTTGACTTTCATCGTGCCTATCTGTGCAGCATATGAAGCCCCGGTGCGGCCGGCCATGATGATGGCGGTCATGATGGGGGCCATTTCGCGAACCATCGCTACGGCAACCAGATCTGCGGTGTAGATGCCGGCGCCGAAGTTCTTCAGCTGCATCACGCCGACAAACGCGAAAATCATACCGATGAGAAAGCTGATCAAACTGACAATGGGTAAAGCTTCGGCCCCGGCTTCCTGAAAAACGACCCACATATCCGACTTCAGGTAATTTGCCTTGCCCCGGACAAGCCTGCCGAAAGATTGTGCCAGCTGGCCTATAAATCGCACGACCTCGCCGGTGGCTTCGGTGAACTCCAGAACCGCCTTGCCGGTTGCTACAAGAATATTGTCTCGCTTGACTGCGCGGCGGGCGCCTTCACGTTCTTCAACAGCGAAAGCGAGGGTAATGAGTTTCTGGGCACCCTGCGGTAGGCCGCTCCAATCGACGTTGGTTTGGGAGTTGCTGCTTGCCTGATAAAGGCTGATCAGTCCGGTGATCAGCGAGGTATCCCACTTACCCAGCGCGGTGGTGTCGAATGTGACAGTGCCGGCAGCGGACACTGCCCGCAGCGTTTCCGAGAAGTCCGGTCTGGCTTCTCCCAGCGCCCACTCGCCGGCTATCCGGATGACAATTGCATCCGTTGTTGACTGCTCTATTACCAGCCGCGGGTTGGAATCCATAGGCGTTATGTCGACCAGACTTGCGGAAGCGATGATTATACGTCAAAGCTATTGAAATAAGCTGTTCCAACGCTTTATTACAGTTTTGTTACATGCGAGAATTTTCCCGCTGACCTGTGACTGTGAGCGGGCGGGGGAGATTCTAGTGGGAAATTACATTTCCAAGATTTTTGGCGCATCACCGGTTGCGCCGATTCAGGACCATATGGAGCTTTGCTACAAAGCTGCCCGTGAGTTGATCACGTTTTTTGAATTTGTGGTTGCAGATGACTGGGACAAGGTCGTCGAAACGCGGGCGAAAATCGTCGCGTTGGAAAACGATGCAGACGATGCCAAAAAGAATATTCGTATGCAGTTGTCGAAGGCCTTGTTCATGCCGGTTGCCCGCGGTGACTTGCTAGACCTCGTCCTGGTTCAGGACAAAATCCCGAATCTTGCACGCGATGTGTCCGGTCTGATAGTAGGGCGCGAGATGAGAATTCCGGCAGCCGTGCAGGACCTGTTCATCGAATTTGTTAAACGCAATGTCGATGCCGCCAAAGGTGCGCGCAAGACTATTCGCGAACTCGATGAGTTGTATGAAACCGGTTTTCGCGGCGCGGAAGCAGATCTGGTGATCGAACTGATCGCCGATCTTGACCAGATCGAGAATGATACCGACGCGCTGCAAATGAAGCTGCGCAGGGCCTTGTTCGCAATTGAACAGGAGCTGGAGCCCATCGATGTGATCTTCCTTTATCGGGTGATCGAAACCATCGGTGATATTGGCGATATGGCCGAGCGTATCGGCCGTCGCCTTGAACTGTTAATGACTCACTAAACAGCAGCCCTGAGTAGCTACCTATGGAACACATGACTATTTATCTTTTGTTGGCGACCGCCTTCGGCTTGTTTATGGCCTGGGGTATTGGCGCCAACGACGTGGCGAATGCGATGGCAACGTCCATCGGTTCGAAAGCGCTGACGATCAAGCAGGCAATCGTCATCGCAGCAATATTCGAGTTTGCCGGTGCGGTGCTTGCAGGTGGCGAAGTTACTTCGACCATCCGCAAAGGGATGGTCGACTCGGAAGCGTTTGTGCAGTCGCCCGAATTGCTCGTCTTCGGTATGCTGGCTGCGCTGGCAGCAGCGGGTACCTGGCTGTTTATTGCATCGAGAAAGGGCTGGCCGGTTTCGACCACTCATTCTATTGTCGGTGCGATTGTCGGTTTTGCAGCTGTAGGTCTGGGCGGTGATGCAGTTAAATGGGGCAAGGTTGGCGCCATTGTTGCCAGTTGGGTTATTTCACCGTTAACCGCAGGCATCTTCGCTTTTCTGATCTTTACCTCGATTCAGAAGCTGATCCTTACGCGGAGTGACCCGATAGAGCGGGCCCAGCGTTACGCACCGGTATACATTTTTCTCACGGTTTTTCTAATCAGCCTTGTTACTTTGTTTAAAGGCCTCAAGCATGTTGGTCTGGAAGTGACGACGGTGCAGGCCTATGCAGGCTCAGCTTTGTTTGCTGCCATTATCGCCTTTGTCGGGCGATATTTTGTCATGCGCATCAAGGTTGATAAGAATGCCGAGAAAAAATTCCACTATGCGACGGTAGAGAAAGTGTTCGCGTTGTTGATGGTGATTACGGCGAGTGCCATGGCCTTCGCGCACGGTTCCAATGATGTGGCTAATGCCATTGGCCCGGTTGCTGCGATTGTCAGTATTGTGCAGACAGGGGCTGTAGCGCAGAAGGCGGCGTTACCGCTGTGGATTCTGGTGCTCGGCGGCTTCGGCATCGTGATTGGTCTTGCTACCTACGGGCGGCGGGTGATCACCACCGTGGGTAGTCATATCACATCCCTGACGCCCAGTCGGGGCTTCTCCGCTGAACTGGCAGCCGCGTTTACGATCGTGTTTGCGTCCGGCACCGGTATGCCGGTATCTACAACACACGTTCTGGTTGGAGCGGTTCTGGGTGTTGGTATGGCGCGCGGTATCAGCGCTATCAATCTTGGCGTCGTCGGGCGGATCTTCCTGTCCTGGGTAATCACCATTCCCGCCGGCGCGATGTTGTCGATCGTATTCTTCTTTATATTGAAGGCGATCTTCGGCAGTTAACGAAGCGGTATTTATTCAGGGCAAAAAAAAGGGTGAGCATTGCTCACCCTTTTTCTTTATGTGGCTATGGATTAGCCGGCGGGGATCCAATCACCGCCCTGGAAGCCGCAGCCGATTTCCAGACCATCTGCATCGCCGTCAAAGTAATGCAGTTTAGATGTGCCTAAGTCACAGGTGCCAACCAGACCTTCGGTCGGGCAAGCAGCATCTGCGCTATGTGAGGCATCAGCATTGTCAGCTGTTTCACCCAAAGCAGCGCAAGACTCGGCGCCAACAGGCTCCTGGCAAACGCTGTAAGGACCGGCAAACATGTTTTCCTGAGTGTATTTGCAGGAACCTTCGCCAGTGATTTCCGGGCCGTCGTGGCCGGCAGCCATTGCTGTGCTGATGCTGGCGGCGGCAAGCAATGCAGCGCCAAGAATTCGGATGGATTTCATATTTAATCTCTCTAGTTAGGAATAGTCATTACCGGTAACGGATGATAGCAAAATAGGTTGACCGGCTTAGGGCTTGTTTTAACCCTATTCCGTGTCCGTCGCAAGCATTATGGGGGCTCTGGCCACACCGATGTATCACACCGATAGCCCTGCGCTGCAATACCGCAGCGGGTCTTAGCTTTGCCAGCCGATTAAGTTAGATTAAGCCCAATAGCGATTTTGGTCCGCTCAATCCGAGAGAACACTATGTTTAAAACCCCGCGTATGTTTCGCAAGCCTTCGTTCCTTTTGCCGGCAGTCTTGCTGCTGGTATTCAGTGCGGGCTGTCAGCAGGCAGTCAGCAAGCCCGACAGCAACGTCTCACAAATCAATCCCGAACAGCCAACGGTGCTCATTACCGGTTCGAATCGCGGCATCGGCTTCGGCTTTGTGCAGCATTATGCTGCTGAAGGCTGGAACGTTATTGCGACGGCCCGCTCTCCTGCGAAGGCAACAGAGTTGCAGGCGCTGGCGGCGGCCAATCCGAATGTAGTTGTTGAGCAGCTCGATGTCACCGACCTGTCACGGATAGAAGCGCTGGCAGAGTTGTATCGTGATACACCAATTGATGTGCTGATCAACAATGCGGCGATACTCGGCGATCTCGACCAACAAGCGTTCGGTACTTACGACTACGAACTGTTTCAGCAGGTCATGGCGATCAATGTGTTCGGTCCGATGAAAATGACAGAAGCATTTCTGCCCAGCATTTTGTTGGGTGAACAGAAGAAGGTTGTAACTCTGGCTAGCGGGATCGGCTCCATTCAGAATGCGGGCGGTATGAAACAGATGTCTTACTACAAGATGAGTAAGGCGGCGATGAATATGAGCATGCGTGGCATTCGCTCCGAGCTTAAACCCCAGGGGGTGACTGTGGCACTGCTTGCACCCGGCATGGTAGGCACCCAATTGCTGGCTGATTCCGGTTGGACCGGCCCGTCACTGACGCCGGAAGAAAGCGCGATCGCTGTAGCTGCAAATATTGCCGCGCTGACCACTAAAGACAGGGGCAAGGTGGTCAACTACAACGGCAAAGTCATTCCCTGGTAGGGCGATATGGATATTTCACGCAGAACATTACTGTCAGCCGGCTGCGCCATGTTGCTGCCGCCTTCGCTATACGCGGCCAATTCGCAGGATGCCGAGTTGCTTGAGGCTTTGGTGAAGCTGCGCGGCACGCTTGATGACCGGTTGGTGTGCTGGTGGATGAAGGGCATGCGCTACGGCGTGGTTAATGAGCGTATTGACCCGATTTACGGCATGAATACCGGCGGCTTTCAGTTGTACAGAAAGATCGCTGATGATCGCTACGAGATGCGCATGTTGGAGCTCGGCTATTTCAGCAACCCCGTTACCGGTGAGCCGCTGCGGCAGTTTGCTAACCCCTATTCGGGCAAGACCGTCGATATTCCCGACCAGAAGCTGGGCCCGTATACCGTGTATCTGACCACGAAGGGTGTCGAGATACCGCGTGACCCCGCATTCGGCGAGTTTGAATTGCGAACACAGTTGGGTCCGGCTGTTGTTGACGACGACGATATCTGGTTTCGCGAAGACGGCTTTATCAATGTCGATTCTGATCACCCGATGATGGGTAAGCATACGTACAACGAGTTCGTGACGTATCACGGCAGTATGAGCGACGTACAGAACAAGGCCCTTGCCACGGTGCCCGCAACGGTGACTTACCAGAGTGTCACGAGTTGGCGGAAATGGATGGGCTCTGAGGGCGTCGACGGACACACGACTGCGCGTGCGGCAGGGCGTAAGGTGTTTGCCGTTGAGGATATGCCCGAAGACTATCTGCGCGTCGTACGCGAATGGTACCCGGAGATCATGTCTGACGTGATGGCTGCTCTGAAGTCAGAGCCTGACCGCTAGTCTTCCAGAGAGCTGTAGTTTTCCCACTCGAATCGTGGTGTGCAGACGCACAGAAAAATCAGATCATCCGAACCGGTATTGGTGATTCGCTGGGTCACATCGGCAGGAATCGTTAGCGAGTCACCGGCACTCATAGCCGTTTCGCCGCCATCCCCGGTTTCCGCAATACCTGTGCCACCCAGGATCAGATAGCGCTCTACCGTGCCGTTTAGTTTGTGCCACTTGGTGGTAACACCGGGTTCCACGCGGGCGCGGGCAATTGAAGCATTAGGGTCTTGCGGCGTGTTGTGCAGTTCGGTGATAAAACAGCGTTCCTCGCTGTAATACTCGTCGCCACTTTGTTCATGCTGTGTCATCGGTAGCGCTATCGCTTAGCTTTGCTGGCTCAGCATTTTGGCAAGCTCAGCATCGTCTGTAACCGGTTCGCTGCATTGAGTGCCGCGACAAATAAAGGCCGTGGTGCCGTCCTTCGCCGTTTTGTCCGCCAGCGCTTGCGGTAGCCCGCTGACATCGTCACCAATTGCGAATACCAGCCTTGCCGGCGCATACAGTTTGCGCACTGACTCACTCCACAACTGAGCCTCAGTTTCAGGGCCCCGTATGATGATGATTTCCGGTTGTTGCAGATACTCATCGAGCGCATTCAGCATGGCTGCATGACCGTGGGGGAAATCATTAAGTCCGCCCCAGGCCATTTTCAACGTATTCTCGGCGGCTTCCAGATAACGTGTCTCACCAAGCAAATGCCCTAGGCGGTTCAGTGCCAGTGCTGCAATAGCATTGCCAGAGGGCATCGAATCATCACTGATCGTTTTCGGCCGATACAGAATCTCTTCGGCAGTGTTGGCGGTGAAATAAAACCCGCCGTTATCCGTGTCTTCGAACTGCCCGAGTAGTTGGTCGGCAAGCCAGATAGCAAACTCCAGATGCCCGCTGTCCCAGCGAACTTGCAGCATTTCCAGAACTGCATCTAACAGCAGCGCATAGTCGTCGAGGTAGGCCTGAATGTGGGTCTGCCCCCCGGCATGGCAAGCGAGTAACGTGTCGTCCTTAACAAGTTGCTGCCGAATGAAGTTCAGGCACTGGTAGGCACTGTCGGCAAGATCCGGCCGTTCCAGCGCACCCGAGGCAATAGCGAGACCGCGGATCATTAGCGCATTCCACGCTGTCAGTATTTTCTCGTCGCGGCCGGGAGCCACCCTTTGTTTACGAGTATCGAGCATTTTCAGTTGGGCGCTATCGAGCAACGACTGCAGCCGTGACTTGGTATAACCGGTCTGTTCAAAGAGATCGTCAAGTGACATCCGGTTGGTCAGGTGCCAGTTGCCTTCAAAGTTAGCCGGTTGATCCAACCCATAGAGTTTTTCAACGGCAGTGAACTCGTAGCTGTCGAGCAATTCGCGAAGTTCGTCTGGCTGCCAGACGTAGTATTTGCCCTCTTCGCCATCGGAATCGGCATCCAGT
>Ga0070728_10005502_pt1 | contig 12470 bp, 12 predicted proteins | sample tdDd471_FD_66723 | JGI IMG/M metagenome (GOLD analysis project Ga0070728, IMG submission 66723) | Marine sediment microbial communities from the Atlantic coast under amendment with organic carbon and nitrate - tdDd47.1 | ecosystem: Environmental > Aquatic > Marine > Coastal > Sediment | place...
CCAGGCGATGCCGCTGCCCATCATGCCGGCGCCGAGGATGGCGGAGGACGCCGCGCGCCATTTGTCGCCCTCGGGGCGCACCTTGCCCGACTTGATCGCCTGCGTGCCGAAAAAGAAGGTGCCGATGGCCGCCTTGGCCTGCGGTGTGACCGCCAGTGCGCAGATGCCGCGGCTTTCCGCCCGCAACGCCGCGTCGAACCCCATCCGCATCGAATTGACCGCGATGTCGAGGATCTTTTCCGGCGCCGGCATCAGACCGCGCGTCTTCTTGTAGAGCATGGCAGGCGCCGCGACGATGGTCTGGCGCACGCGCGGGTGCAGCGTGTCGCCGCCGGGATAGCGGAATCCTTTCTGGTCCCAGGGCTGGGTGTGCGCCTCCGGATTGGCCTTGATCCAGGCCTTGGCGGCGGGGATCAGCGCCTCCCGCGTTGCGACGATTTCATCGACCATGCCGTCTTTCAGCGCGGCCTGCGGTTTGGCGGGTTTCCCCTCCAGCAGATAGGGCAGCGCCTTTTCCAGCCCCAAGAGCGCGGTCAGGCGCACCACGCCACCCGCCCCGGGAAGCAGGCCCAGCGTGACCTCGGGCAGGCCGACCACGGCGGCGGGGTGATCGACGACGATGCGGCGGTTGCAGGCCAGGCAAAGCTCATACCCGCCGCCCAGCGCCGCGCCGTTGATCGCGGCGACGAAGGGCACGGGCAGTTTCTCCATCTTGCGGAACGGTGCCTTGTTGGCCTCGAACATCGCCAGGGACTCCGGCCCGGCGCTGCCGATCCGGCGCAGGCTGTTGAGGTCGCCGCCGGCGAAAAAAGTTTTCTTGGCCGAGGCGATGACCACGCCGCTTACCCCGTCGTCGGCCTGGATCCGCGCGAGGATCTCTTCCATCATCGGGATGTAGCGGGCGTTCATGGTGTTGGCCGACTGGCCCTCCATGTCGAGGGTGACGGTGACGATGCCGTCTGAATCCTTGTCGTAGCTGTAATCGCTCATGTCGGTTCCCCCCTCACACGCGTTCGATGATGCTGGCGATGCCCATGCCGCCGCCGACGCACATGCAGATCAGCGCGCGTTTCAGGTCGCGCCGCTCCAGCTCGTCCAGCATGGTCGAGACCAGGCAACCGCCGGTCGCGCCCAGCGGATGGCCCATGGCGATGGCGCCGCCCACCACGTTCAGCTTTTCGTCCGGCACGTCCAGATCCTTTTGCAGCCGCAGCGCGACCGAGGCAAAGGCCTCGTTGATCTCCACCAGGTCGATGTCGTCGATGCTCAGCCCGGCCTTGGCCAGCGCCTTTTGCGAGGCCGGGCCGGGCCCGGTCAGCATGATGGTCGGGTCGGTGGCGGTCAGCGCGATGGACACCACCCGCCCGCGCGGGGTCAGGCCCAGATCCTTGCCTGACTGTTCATTGCCCAGCAGGATCAGCGAGGCGCCATCGACGATGCCTGAGGAGTTGCCGGGGGTGTGCACGTGGTCAATGCGCTCCACCTCCGGGTACTTGGCCAGTGCCACAGCGTCAAATCCGATGGAACCCGGCATGGCGAAGGACGGCTTCAGCGCGCCCAGCTTCTGCATGTCGGTGTCAGGCTTGATGAAATCGTCGCGCTCCAGGATCGCGATGCCGTTCTCGTCGCGCACCGTCACGACCGAGCGGTCGAACCACCCCGCGTCGCGGGCATGCGCCGCACGCTTCTGGCTTTCCAGCGCAAAGGCGTCGACATCGTCGCGGCTCCAGCCCTCGATTGTGGCGATCAGGTCGGCGCCGATGCCCTGCGGCACGAAGCCGGTCTGGATCGCGGTTTCGGGATCCTCGGCAAAGGGGCCGCCGTCGGCGCCCATCGGCACCCGGCTCATGCATTCGAAGCCACCGGCACAGACCATGTCCTCCCAGCCCGAGGCAATCTTGGCGGCGGCGGTGTTGAAGGTGTCCAATCCGCTGGCGCAGAACCGGTTGAGCTGCGCGCCGGGTACGGATTCGTCCCAGCCGGCTTTTTGCAGCGCGATCTTGGGAAGCACCGCCCCCTGTTCCATCACCGGGGTGACGCAGCCGAGCATGACGTCATCGACCCGGGCGGTATCGAGATCGTGGCGCGCCTGCATTTCAGTCAACAGGGTGGTCACCATGTTGACCGGCTTGACCTCGTGCAGGCTGCCATCCTGCTTCCCCTTGGATCGCGGCGTGCGGATCGCGTCGTAGATATAGGCTGTCTCGGTCATCTGGGCCTCCTCCCGGATTGTCGTGCGCGGCCCGGGCGGGTCCGGGCCGGCGTTGGGGCGGATTTGAACAGGGGGGGCGGAATCAAGTCAACGGCGCCCCGCCGCCTGCCGAGAGGTGTGACGCAACGATGTTTTCGCTTCGAGGGCCTCGGCAGCTCAAACGCGGCGCTTGACAGAAGGGCAGCAGAGGGAAATCCTGACTGGGCGATCAGTCAGGATTCGGGGAGGGGTTCTGGTGTCTTCCAATGCCGCCCGCGCAGGTCATGGCGAAAGCCGGCAGGACGCGATCCTGGATGCCGCCGAGCGGGCGTTTGCCGCCGATGGTTATCAGGGGGCGGCGATGCGGGCCATCGCCGAGGCGGCAGGCGTGGCGCAGGGGCTGATCCATTATCACTTCAAGACCAAGGAAAAGCTGTTCGAGGCGATGGTCGCCCGCCGCTCCGACCAGATCAACGCCCGCCGCGCCGCGCTGGTGGCAGCACTCTTCGCGCAGGGCGATCCGCCACGGCTGGAGCAGATCGTCGAGGCGCTGTTCCGCCCCACCATCGAGACCGGGCTGGACCTGGCCCGCGACGGTGGCGCCTTTGCGCGCATCCTGGTCTCTTTCGCCAATTCCGCCGACCCGCGCGATCAGAAGCTGATCGAGGTCCACTACGACCCCATCGCGCAGACCTTCATCGACGCGCTGATGCGGGTCGAACCTGGGCTGAGCCGCGCCGATGCGGTCTGGGCCTATATGTTCGCGATCGGCGTCGGCATGACGATGATGGCCAAGACCGGCCGCCCGGCGCGGCTGTCCGGCGGGATCTGCGACGATGGCGATGCCGAGGCGATGCTCAGCCGCATCGTGCCCTTCATCTGTGGCGGGGTACGGGCGCTGGTCGAGGGATAACAGACGACGATTTCATCCAATACGGGAGGAGAGGATGATGAAGACGATCAGGACAGGGCTGCTGGCCGCCGTTGTGGCGGTGGGCGGATGGGCCGCCGCGCCGATGGCGCAGGCGGAGGACATGAATGTGACCATCGTGGCCGGTCACCCGCCGGTGTTCCGCTGGGTCAAGCACGCCAGCCAGACCTTCATACCGGCGGTGAACGCCGCGCTGGAGGGCACCGGCCATTCGATCAGCTGGTCCGAGCAATATGGCGGTTCGCTGGCCAAGGTGGGCGACGAACTCGAGGCGGTGGAAGAGGGGCTGGCCGAGATCGGGCTGGTCTCGTCACTGTTCGACCCGGCCAAGCTGAGCCCGCAGAACGTGACCTATTTCACGCCTTTCGTGTCCAGCGATTCCACGGTTGTCAGCTCGTGGATGGACGAGTTGCAGCACAGCAATGCCGACATGCGCGCAGCCTGGGAAGAGAACGGGCTGGAATACCTCGGCGGCGGTATCGGGATCGACGATTACCTGTTGATGACCAATTTCCCGGTCAATTCGATTGCCGATCTCGACGGCCACAAGATCGCCGCGCCCGGCCCGGCGGTCAACTGGCTCAAGGGCACCGGTGCGGTCGGGGTCTCGGGCAACCTGACCACCTATTACAACGAGATCAAGACCGGCGTTTACGACGGCGTAATCGTCTTTGCCTCGGCGGCGCTGCCCGGCAAGCTCTACGAGGTGGCACCTTATATCACCAAGGTCGGGTTCGGCGCGCAATATGCCGGCGGCATCGCGGCCAACAAGGATTGGTACGACAGCCTGCCGCCCGAGGTGCAGGCGGCGCTCAAGGCGGCGGCCAAGGCCGACGCCGAGGCCTACCAGCAGGATCTCGATGCCAGCGTGACCAAGTTCCTCGGCCTGATGCAGGAGCAGGGCGCGACCATCACCCAGGTCGACCAGGCCTTCCGCGAGGAATGGGCCGCCGGGATGGACAACGTGGCGCGGCTCTGGGCCGAAAAACTCGATGCCGAGGGCAAGAACGGCAGCGCCGTGCTCAAGGCCTACATGGACACCATGCGCGCCGCCGGGGCCACCCCGGTGCGCAACTGGGATCAGGAGTAGGGGCGGCGCGGCGCCCGGGTCCGGGCGCCGCGCCACCGAAACACGCATGACCATCCAGTCCCCTCGACACGCCGGCGGCCCCGCTCTGCCGCGTTGGTTTCTCGCCCTGCGACGCGCCGTCGACTTGGTGACCGGCGGGCTCAACGTGGCCGGCACCCTGCTGATCCTGGTGCTGATGGTTCTGGTCAACGCCGACGTGATCGGACGCGGGGCCTTTTCCGCGCCGATTTCCGGCGTGCCGGAGATGGTGTCGATGTCGATCGTCGCCATCGTTTTCCTGCAGATCGCCCAGACCTTTCGCAAGGGGCGGCTGACCCGCGCCGAGGCGCTGATCACCACGCTCAGGGCACACGCGCCGCGCCTGTCGCTGGGGCTTGAGCTGGTCTTTGCCATCGCGGCCGCCGCGTTGGTCTGGATTCTGTTCTCGGCCTCGCTGCCGCTGTTCGAAAAGGCATGGGTGCGCGGCACTTACGAGGGGACGGTGGGTGATTTCACCGCGCCGATCTGGCCGGTCAAGCTGATCATCCTGGTGGGCTGCGTTGCGCTGTTGGTGCAGCTTGTCCTGTCGGCCTGCGAGAGCCTGTTGCGTCTGGTGACCAGAGAGGGCCGCGCATGACCCCGTTCGAGATCGGGCTGACCTCTTTCGGGGCGATGGTGGCGATGGTCTACCTGGGGTTCTGGGTGCCGTTTGCGCTGATGCTGTCCTCCTACGTCGGGGTCTGGATGATCAAGGGCTCGCCGCTGCTGGCGGGCAAGCTGCTGGCGCTGGCGGCCTCGGAAACCATTTCCAGCTATTTCTTCGGCGTGGTGCCGCTGTTCGTGCTGATGGGCTACCTGGTGTCGGTGACCGGCATGGGGCGCGATGCCTTCGACGTGGCCAACCACCTGTTCCGCCGCTTTTCCGGCGGGTTGGGCATCGGCACGGTCGGCGCCAACGCGATCTTTGCCGCGATCACCGGCATCTCCATCGCCTCGGCCGCCGTCTTTACCCGCATCGCGGTGCCCGAGATGATCCGCCACGGCTATTCGCCGCGCTTTTCGGTCGGCGTGGTGGCGGGATCTTCGGTGCTGGGGATGCTGATACCACCCAGTTTGCTGCTCATTCTGTACGGTCTGCTGACCGAGCAGTCGGTGGGCGACCTGTTCATCGCGGGCGTCATCCCCGGCCTGCTGCTGGCCGTGATCTTCGGTGGCAGCATCTGGCTGACCGCGCGGTTCCGCCCGCAGGCGCTGGGATCGGCGCACGGGGCCGATGACATGCCGGTGCTTAACCGGCGCGAGGTGGCGCGCAAGGGCCTGCCGATCGCGACGCTGATCGGGCTGGTGCTCGGCGGCATCTACGGCGGCTTCTTCACCCCGATCGAGGCCGGCGCGGTCGGCTGCCTTGGCGCCATCGTCATCGGGCTGGCGCGCCGCTGCCTCTCGGCGCGCGATTTCTGGCAGGTGCTCACCGATACCGGGCTGGTGACCGCCGCGATCAGCTTTCTGATCATCGCGGCGCAGATGTATTCGCGGATGCTGGCGCTCTCCGGTGTGCCGCTGGGGTTCGGCGAATTCGTGGCCCATGCCGATATCGGCTTCTGGGGGGTGATCCTGGCCTATGTGGCGCTGGTCATCGTGATGGGGACGATCCTCGACAGTTCCTCGATCATGCTGATCCTCGTGCCCTTGATGCTGCCGGTACTGACCCAGATGGGCGTCGACCTGATCTGGTTCGGCATCGTCACCATCGTCGCCGTCGAGATCGGGTTGCTCACCCCGCCCTTCGGCATCTCCGTCTTTGTCATCAAGTCGGCGCTCGACGATCCCGACATTCCGCTGGGCGAGATCTTTCGCGGGGCCGCCCCCTTTGCGCTGATGATGGGGGTGCTGCTGGCGCTGGTGATGATCTTTCCCTCTCTCGCAACCGTTCTTGTGCACTAGAAAAGGAGGCTGCCCATGGCACGCCGTTTCGTCGATCTCTCCGTTCCCCTCGAAATGGGCATCGTATCGGACCCGCCGATCATGCTGCCGCAGATCGAATACATGACCCATGACCAGACCGCCGAGCAGGTGATGGCCTTTTTCCCCGGGCTTCAACGCGAGGATCTGCCCGGCGGCGAGGGCTGGGCGGTGGAGCGACTGAGCATCGCCACCCACAACGGCACCCACCTGGACGCGCCCTATCACCACCATTCGACGATGAGTAACGGGGAACGCGCGATCACCATCGACGAGGTGCCGCTGGAATGGTGCCTCAACCCCGGGGTCAAGCTGGATTTCCGCCATTTCGAGGATGGCTATGTCGCCACCGCCGCCGATGTGGAGGCCGAGCTCAAGCGCATCGACCATGAGCTGAAGCCGTTGGATATCGTCATCGTCAACACCTCGGCCGGCGACCACTACGGCAAGGACGATTACCTGATGAAGGGCTGCGGCATGGGCCGCGAGGCGACGCTTTACCTGCTGGAACGGGGCGTGCGGGTGACCGGCACCGACGCCTGGTCCTGGGACGCGCCCTTTGCCCTGACGGCACGGGAATATGCCAAAACGCACGATCCATCCATCATATGGGAAGGCCACCGCGCCAGCATGGATATCGGCTATTGCCACATGGAGAAGCTGACCAACCTCGACCAACTGCCCGGCGACGGGTTCGAGATTTCCTGCTTTCCCTACAAGATCAAGGCCGCCAGCGCCGGGTTCACCCGCGCCGTGGCGATTTTCGAGGAGGATTGAGATGAGGCTTGCAACGGTTCTGTGCGACGGGCGCCCCCGCGTTGTGGCGGCGCTGGATGACGAAACCCTGCTGGATCTCGACCGGGCGGCGGAATTCGCGCGCTACGAGACCGGAACATTCTCTGACATGCTCTCGGTGATCGAAGAGGGCGATTATGGGCTGGAGCAGGCCGATCACCTGATGCGGCGGGCGGAGAGCCGGGCGCTGTTGAAAATTGCCGATGTCAGCTTTCTGCCGCCGATCATGCCGGTGCAGTACCGTGACTGTCTGGTGTTCGAGGAACACCTGTTCAACTGCCTGCGCGCCTTCGGCCAGCCCGAGCCGCAACTGCCCCCGGTCTGGTACGAGCAGCCGATCTATTACAAGGGTAACCGGATGTCCTTCATCGGGCACAGGCAGGATGTGATCTGGCCCGGCTATGCCGAACATCTCGACATCGAGCTGGAGATGGCCATCGTGGTGGGCAAAAAGGGCAAGGACATCAGGGTGGAAGAGGCCGGGGATTACATCTTCGGCTATACCATCCTTAACGATGTCTCGGCCCGCGATGCCCAGATGCGGGAGATGCCGGGACAACTCGGCCCGGCGAAGGGCAAGGATTTCGACACCGGCAACATCCTGGGCCCCTATATCCTGACCGCCGACGAGGTGACGCACCCGGTGGCGCTGAATATGGAGGCGCGGGTCAACGGCGTGCGCTGGGGCGGCGGCAACAGCCGCCAGATGCAGCATGATTTCGGCCGCATCCTGCAACATATCTCGTCCTCTGAAACGCTCTACCCGGGCGAGGTGATCGGCTCGGGCACCGTGGGCACCGGTTGCGGGCTGGAGCTCGGCAAGCGGCTGGCGCCGGGGGACCGGTTCGAGTTGGAGATCGAGGGGATTGGCATCCTGGCCAACCGGATCGTGAAATCATGAGGCCGGTTTGCCGAACGTGGCCGATGACCTTCTCGGAAATCGTTTTCGGCTGACGCCAAGTTCTGCTGGACAGCTGCGCGGCGATCTTCCTTGCTGGGGAAAACGCGCGAGGGGAGGGCGTGATGAGCTACGATTACGTGATCGTCGGCGGGGGATCGGCAGGATCGGTGCTGGCCGCGCGGCTGAGCGAGGATCCGAGCGTCAAGGTTTGCCTGCTTGAGGCCGGCGGCGCGGGCAAGCACATCCTGATCCGCGCGCCTGCCGCCGTGGTGGCGGTGCTTCCGGGGCATGGCAACATCAGCAACTGGGCCTATGAGACCGTGCCGCAGGCCGGGCTCAATGGCCGCAAGGGATATCAGCCGCGCGGCAAGGCGCTGGGCGGATCGAGCGCGATCAACGCCATGCTCTACGTGCGCGGGCACCGCTCGGACTATGACGGCTGGGCCGATCTGGGCTGCGACGGCTGGTCGTGGGACGAGGTTCTGCCCTATTTCCGCCGGGCCGAGAACAACGAGCGCGGGGCAGACGGGTTCCACGGTGATGCGGGCCCCCTGCAGGTGTCGGAACAGAACGATCCGCGCCCGATCAGCCATGCCTTCGTCGAGGCGGCCACGCAACTCCAGTATCGCCGCCGCGAGGATTTCAACACCGGCGACAACGAGGGGGTTGGCCTTTACCAGGTGACCCAGTTCCACGACAAGGCGCGGCATGGTGAGCGCTGCTCGGCGGCGGCGGGGTATCTGCATCCGGTGATCGACAGGCCCAACCTGACGGTGATCACCCGCGCGCATGCCACCCGAATCCTGTTCGATGGCAAACGCGCAACCGGGGTGGCGTATCGGCAGGGGCGAGCCGAGAAGGAGGTGCGCGCGACGCGCGAGGTGCTGTTGTGCGGCGGCGCATTCAACTCGCCGCAGTTGCTGCAGCTCTCCGGCGTCGGCAACCCCGACGACCTGTGCCTGCACGGGATCGAGACGGTGCACGAGCTGCCCGGCGTGGGCCGGAACCTGCAAGACCACCTCGATTTCATCCTCGCCCACAAGAGCCGCGACACCGACAATTTCGGCATCGGCGCGGCTGCAACGGTGAACCTGATCAAACATATCCTGCGCTGGCGGCGCGACGGCGGCGGCATGGTCGCCACGCCCTTTGCCGAGGGCGCGGGGTTTCTCAAGACCGATCCGGCGCTGGACCGGCCCGACATCCAGCTGCATTTCGTGATTTCCATCGTCGACGATCACGCGCGCAAGCTGCATCTCGGGCATGGTTTCAGCTGCCATGTCTGCGCGCTGCGCCCCTACAGCCGGGGCACGGTGACACTGGCCAGCGACAATCCGCTGGCCGCCCCTGCCATCGACCCGCGATTCCTCTCCGATCCGCGTGACCTTGAGACCACGATCAAGGGCGCCCGCATGGCGCGCGCCATCCTGCAGGCGCCGGCGTTGGCGCCTTATCGCGACAAGGAGCTTTTCGGGCTGCATAACGGGATGAGCGATGCCACCTGGGAAAGCCATATCCGCGCCCGCGCCGACACGATCTATCACCCGGTCGGGACCTGCAAGATGGGCGGGGACGACATGGCGGTGGTCGATCCCCGGCTGCGGGTGCGCGGGATGCAGGGGTTGCGGGTGGTCGACGCCTCGGTGATGCCGACGCTGATCGGCGGCAACACCAACGCCCCCACCATCATGATTGCGGAAAAGGCCGCCGACATGATCCGGGAGGAGAGCGGAACGGTGGACCGGGTGTCGTGAGCGGCCTTCGCCTCAGCGCAGCGCCGCCGGAAGGTTGTCCGGCGTGAGGTCGGGGATCACCGCCTGCGCGCCGGTGAAATCGTCCCCAGCGGTATAGGCCGAGGGGGTGACGATCACCGGCAGCCCGGCGGCCCGGGCCGAGAGCACGCCGTTGCGGCTGTCCTCCAGCGCGACGGCATCGGCGGGGCGGAGGCCCAGCCGCTCCAGCGCCAGCAGGTAGACATCCGGCGCGGGTTTCTTGGCCGCGACCTCGTCGCCCGCCGCGATCACGTCGAACACCCGGTCGGCGGGCTGGGTCCAGCACGCCTGGCACAGAGCCTCGACATTGGGTGTGTTCGTTGTGGTGGCCACCGCCAGGCGCTGGCCTCGTGCGCATGCGGTGGCGACCAGTTCGGCCACGCCGGGGCGCAACGCGAGGCCGCCGCTTGCCAGGATGTCGCCATAGCGCGCGGTCTTGGCCCGGTGCAGCGCCGGGATCTCGTCATCGGTCGGCCCGTCGCCCATCGCCGCGCGCCAGACGCGCATGCGCTCCTTGCCGCCGGTGGTGCGCAGCAGATCGGCATAGGTTTCGCGGCTCCAATGCCAGTCAAGCCCGGCCTCGGAAAAGGTCTCGTTGAAGGCGCGGCGATGCGCCTCCTCGGTTTCGGCAAGCGTGCCGTCGACGTCGAAGATCAGCGCGGCGGGTCTCATTGACTGGGTCTGACCAACGCGTCGGTGACGAGACCGGGCAGCGCGTCGTAACGATCGAAGCGGGCCCGATGCGTCAACGCCTCGATCGGCTGCTTGCGATAGCCCTCGGTGAACAGCAGGAAGGGCACGCCGGCGCGCTCGGCGGTTTCGGCGTCCACCTCGCTGTCGCCCACAAAAAGCCCCTCGCGCCCGAGCGCCTCGAAGGCAGCCCGCAGGGGCGCGGGATCGGGTTTCTTCACCGGCAGGGTATCGCCGCCGATCACCACCTCGAAATGCCGGGCAAGATCGAGTTGCGCAAGGATGTCGCGCGCAGGTGCCGCGGGCTTGTTGGTGCAGACGCCCAAAGCGAACCCCTGTGCCTGAAGCTTGGTCAACGCCTTGGTCAGCCCGGGGTAGGGCATGGTGCGCGCGGTGCTTTCGGCATCGTAAAAGGCCAGCGTGCGCGCGGTCAGCTCTGCGTGGCGCTCCATCGGCAGATCGCGGGCGCGCATGGCCCGCTCGACCAGCTTGGGCAGCCCGTTGCCGATGAAGGAGATCACCGTCGGAAGGTCGAGCGGTGTTTGCCCCTCGCTTTCCAGCATCCTGTTGGCGGCGGCGCGGATATCGGGGGCGCTGTCGACCAGCGTGCCGTCGAGGTCAAAGATGATCGCGGTCATGCCGCCCCTTTCCATTTGATCGAGCAGCCCATCGAGGGGATCTGCTCGGCCGGTCCCTGCCCGGTCTCGGTAATCTGTTTCATCGCCTCATAGAGGTCGCGGCGCAGGTCCGGTGCACCGGCCTCCTTGCGCGAGGCGTCGAGCCGGCCGCGATATTGCAATCCCAAATCCGCATTGAAGCCGAAGAAATCCGGGGTGCAGGCGGCGTCATAGGCGCGCGCGACCGATTGATCCGCGTCGTAGAGATAGGGAAAGGGAAACGCCTGCTCCTCGGCCAGCCTGCGCATGTTGTCGAAACTGTCGGCCGGATAGGCCTCGGTATCGTTGGAACTGATCGCCACCACGCCGACGCCCATCTGGATAAGCTCGCGGGCGTCGCGCAGGATGCGGTCGCGCACCGCGATCACGTAAGGGCAGTGGTTGCAGATGAACATGATCAACGTGCCCCTGGGCCCCGCCCGATCGGCCAGCGTGTAAACCTGCCCGTCGGTCGCGGGCAGGGCGAAATCCGGAGCTGTCCAGCCGAAATCGCAGACGGGTGGGGTGGCGGCCATTCATTCTCTCCTTTGTGTCAGGCGGTCTCCGGCACGAAGCGGTAACCGTCGCCGTCGCGCTCGGCCCGGCCGATGCCGCCATCGGGCAGGTGAAAGCCGATCAGCCGCGTCTGCTCGTGCGCAAGCTGGTCGAGCAGCTTGACGCGGGTCATGGCGGCGGTTTCCTGATCCTGGTCGGAACCGGAGTTCCAGCCCGGCCGGGCAAAGGCCAGGTGCGGGTTGCCGATGCAATCGCCCACCACCATCACCGCCTCGGAGCCCGAGCGCAACTCGAACGCCATGTGTCCCGGCGAATGACCATAGGTGGCGCGCGCCGCGACGCCGGGCAGGATCTCGTCACCGTCGTCGAAAAAGGTGATCGCATCCTCCAGCAGTTCCAGCCGCCGCCGCGCGCCGACGGCAAAGGCGGTGCGGCCGCTGTCGATGGTGTCGACGGTTTCGGGGTTGTACCAGTAATCCCATTCGGCGCGGCCCATCATGTGCTCGGCCTCCGCGAACAGCGGGTCGTCGAAATCGTCGAGCACGCCCCAGAGGTGGTCGGGGTGGCCGTGGGTAAAGACCACGTGGGTGACGTCATCGGGCGCGACCCCGGCGGCCTCCAGCGCATCGAGCAACTCGCCCGCCGTGGGCTGGAAGGCGCTGCCGGAGCCGGTATCGAACAGCATCACGCGGTCACCGTCGCGCAGCAGCGTCACGTTGCAGGCCGGGGTGAGCGGCGCGGCGGGGTCGATGCCGCGTTCGGCCAGCAGCGGGACAAGTTCGCCCTGCGGCATCGGCCCGAATATGAAATCGGGCGGCAGCACCAGGTGGCCGTCTGACAGTGTCTGCACCTGCATGGTGCCGTAAGTCAGGCTGGTTTCGGCCCAGGCGCGCGCCGCGCCAAGCCCCGACAGCGCCAGCCCCGCGCCCGCGCCCTGCAGGAATGTTCGCCGTTTGATGTCCATGTCGTGCTCCTCCCGTCCATATT
>Ga0070728_10005504_pt1 | contig 12470 bp, 9 predicted proteins | sample tdDd471_FD_66723 | JGI IMG/M metagenome (GOLD analysis project Ga0070728, IMG submission 66723) | Marine sediment microbial communities from the Atlantic coast under amendment with organic carbon and nitrate - tdDd47.1 | ecosystem: Environmental > Aquatic > Marine > Coastal > Sediment | place...
CCAGTTGACAGCCACGCCGACAAGCCCGGAAACCTCGCAGGCGGCGAAACCTAGGATTTGCACCGGCCCGTTCTTGGCAAGGACCGCGACCCGATCGCCCGGCTGGAGCCCGCCGGCGAGGAGTTCGCAGGCGAGGCCGCAGGCGCTTTCGTACAAGTCCTGGAAGGTCAGCGATCCTTCTTCGTGAATCAGCGCCGGGTGGTTTGGAAAGCAGCGCGCGCCACGCGCGTGGATTTCTGCGATCGTCGTCATGCGGGAATGGTCCATTTGCGGGTCGGAGCAACAGCGAACCGCTCGATCCGTTCGTGGTCGAGGAGGGCCGCGAGGTTGCCTTCGGGACGCTCGATATGACCGCCGGAAATCGACAGCGGAGCCTTGAGGACATGGTCGCGCATCAGCAGGAACGACGTCGCTTCGGCAGGCAGGACGCGGGCGTCGGTCGGCAATCCGGCATGCAGATCGAGGACGTGAAGCGCGCCAGCCTGGCTTTCGCCGAACAGGCCCGCTACGATCACGGCGCTTGCCTTTGCCGCGAGGTCGGCCATCAAAAGCGCCTTGCGCAGCCCGAAGCGCGACACCTTGATGCTCAATCCGGTGGCACCCAGAGACAGGAACGCCGTGGCGGAGGAAACGCCGTCGAGCGAGAAATCGGTAATGAGCGGGATCGCGGATGACCTGGCTATTTCGGTGAGACGCGGATCCGGCTTCAGATTGTAGGGGTCCTCGACGGCGATGACGCCCACTTTCGCCATCTCGCTCATATAGGATGCGGTTTCCTCGCAGGTCAGGCCGGCATTGACATCCACATAGATGGCCGCGTCACCGCCCGCGGCCTCGCGGACTGCCTGCACGGCGGCGATATCGGTTGCGAGGCCTTGACCGCCCTTGACCTTGAATGTCCCGAAGCCGTGCATGGCGATCTGTTCCCGGGCTTCTCCGGCCATCGCCTCGGGTGCCGCACGCGTTAGCGTGATCGAGACGGGAATGCGACGCTTCGAGTCTGAGGCGGGGTGCGCCAAATCCGCGAGCGCGTTTTCCAGGAAGGCTTTTGGCGCGTGCATTTCAACGAGACGAGACAGGCCCTGGGCCCGCGCCTCCGGGCTCAGACCCAGCAGCGGCAAGACAAGACGCTCGAAGGCGAAAGCCATTGTCGCACCATCGAAGCCGTTCCAGGTCGGTTTGGCGACGACTTCCGCCGCTCCCTCCCGGCCGTCCCGCGTGCGCAGGCGGAGCAACAGAAATTCCGCGCTGTCCTCGCCGCCTCCGGCCCAGCGCACAGGCCGGTGATAGGGCAAGGCATAGCGATGCAGAAACACCTCGCCGATCCCGGTGATTTCCTGTCCGTCAGGCGGCTGCATTTTGAAATGACGCTCCTCCGCAAGGTTTTGGCCACTCTATGCAAGAACGTATCGCGGGACTATCGGACGCGCATCGCTATCACATATGCGATGAATTGAATCGGATCAGGGGGCATGCGTTACGTGGGGCAGGGTTCACATTCATATCAAGATGATTACGCTCGGGAGCGCTTGCGAGGGCTGTCAAACGACAGACATGGGCGTGCGAAGCTGTCGTTGCCCAAAGGACTTTCCGTTAGACAATGGGTCGGAAACTCGACCGTCATCCGTGATTTTTTCTCAGCGGAGAATGGTATCCGCCATGCGCGCCTGCCCTGGGAGAGGGTCGAGCCTACGACAGGAGGCGGGCTGAACGGCTGGACTTTGTTCGCGTGTAGGGGTTCAGGGCCTGGCGCTTGTCCTTCGTTCTTTATCCTCAGGAATTCATGAAAAGCGTTCGATAGGTCTCACGTAAAACGTTCTTCTGGACCTTGCCCATCGTGTTGCGCGGCAGGTCGTTTACGAGCAGCAATTTCCGGGGTTGCTTGAAACGGGCGAGACGATTTCCGACTGCTGACTTGATCGCTTCGAGGTCCGGCGTTTGGCCGGGCCTGGCTACGATCAACCCGACAACCGTTTCGCCAAAATCCGCGTGCGGTACGCCGATCACGGCGCTCTCGACGACGCCCGGCTGTTCATCGAGAAGCAACTCGATTTCCTTCGGATAGATATTGTACCCGCCGGAAATGATGAGGTCCTTGTTTCGCCCGACGATGTGGACATAGCCGTCCTCGTCGATCCGACCGAGGTCTCCGGTGATGAAGAACCCGTCGTCGCGCAGCTCCGCGGCCGTCTTGTCCGGCATTTGCCAGTAGCCGGCAAAAACATTGGGCCCGCGCACCTCGATCTGGCCCACTTGGCCTTGCGCGAGTTCCTCCCCGGTCTCGGCATCGGTAATCTTCAACTCGACACCGGGGACGGGAAATCCGACCGTGCCGGGGCGCCTTTCCCCGTCATAGGGGTTGGATGTGTTCATGTTGGTCTCGGTCATGCCGTACCGTTCGAGTATTCGGTGGCCGGTGGCTTTCTCGAAACGGGCATGGGTTTCCGAGAGAAGCGGGGCGCTGCCGGACGTGAAGAGACGCATGTGGCTTACCAGATCGGCGGTCAGTCTTGGGTCGTCGAGAAGCCGCGTGTAGAACGTCGGTACGCCCATCATCGACGTCGCTTTCGGAAGCTGGGCGATAATTGCGTCGACGTCGAACTTCGGAAGGAAGATCATCGATCCGCCGGCCGCGAGCATGACGTTCGTCGCGACGAAAAGCCCGTGTGTGTGAAAAATCGGCAGCGCATGCAGGAGCACATCGTCTTGATCGAAGCGCCAGCACTCCACCAGTGTTTCGGCATTGGACAGCAAGTTGCCGTGGGTCAGCATGGCGCCCTTGGAGCGGCCCGTGGTCCCGGACGTATAGAGGAGGGCGGCGATGTCGTGCGTCTCGCGTGCCTCCGTCCGGAATGTCGACGGCATTGGTTCAGCCGCTTCGGCGAGCGTGCCGGTGCCGTCCGCGCCAAGCGTCACGATGCGTGCGCCAAGGGCTTCGGCCATATCACTGAGCGGGGCTTCCTTGCCGCTGTCGCAAACCACCAGTTTTGATCCGCTGTCCTCGACGAAATACGCCAGTTCGTCGGTCGTGTAAGCCGTGTTGAGCGGAAGGAACACGACGCCCGACTGTACGCAGGCCGCGTAGAGAGCAAGCGCGTCGGGCGACTTTTCGATCTGCGCCGCGATCCGATCGCCCGGTTCGAGGCCGAGCTGGACCAGCAGGTTCGCCATCCGGGCGGCGTTGGAGAGGAAGTCCGCGTAGCTGATCTCCGTGCCGTCGCTGAGATGCAGGAACGGAGCCGTCTTGCCCGCGTGGCGTCCGAACAGCCGGTCGAAAAGTGGGTTGGGCATTAGCTCTCCTCAGGTCTGTAATTCGAATGCCGCGGCGGCCAGTGACTTCACCTGTGCGGACGCGGCGATCTTCCCGGCGGCGGCGAACTGCTCCTGGTTCTGCGAGGCCTTCGGCAGGTTATAAAGATAGTTCACCATCGCGCCTGCGGACTGTTCCTGCCCCTTAGGTGAGGGGTCTGCGCCCGCGTGAACCGCATGCACCTCGGCCCCGTTGCCGAGATGAAACCGCGCCACCGGATCAAGCGGCAGACCGTCGGTGCGTTTGGCCATCAGAATATAACGGGCAGCTGCCCGCAGGATGCGGTCGGTGTCGTCCGGCTCCAGTATCGCATCCTGCCGCTTCAACCATTTGCAGAGCCCGGGGATCGGCGAGAGCGTGACGAAGGTCTTGATGGCCGGCAGTTCCATGGAAAGATCGGCTGCGACCTGCTTGATCAGTGAATTGCCGAAGGAGATGCCGGAGAGACCGGCCTGGCAGTTGGATATAGAATAGAAGGCGGCGGTGTCGGCGTCCTCGGGCCTCAGTCGCTCGCGGTCGTCCGCGAGCAGCGTCCGGATGGCGCCGGGGACGCCGCTCGTCAGAGCAACCTCGACAAAGATCAGCGGTTCGTCCGGCATGGCCGGATGGAAAAATGCGAAGCAGCGCCGGTCCGGCGGCTCAAGGCGGCGCCGCAGTTCTTCCCAGCTGTCGATGGCGTGAACCGCCTCGTAGGCAATGATCTTTTCGAGAATATGCGCCGGGCTCTCCCAGCTGATCCGTCGCAGCACCAGGAAACCGCGATTGAACCAGGATGCGAAGAGGTGGCGGAAATCCAGGTCCAACGCCTGTAAATCCGGTTCGCCGGATCCTAGGCGCAGCAGGTCTTGCCGCATGCGGACCAGTTTCCCGGTCGCGTTCGGCACCCGGTTGATCCGGCGAATGAGCTCCTGGCGCGGCGGCTCAACAGCTTCCATGAACGCGCCATAGGTTTCGCGCGTGGCGCCCTTCTCCAGACGGCCGAGGGCTTCGCGCACGCGATCTGCGTCAATGGTCATTTCACGAGCGATGAAGCGGAAGAAGGCGAGCTTTTCCGTATCGTCGAGCTCCTCGTACTTTTGAAGTATCCTGCCGCCCAAAACGGTGGTGGAGGTCTCCGCGACTGAGTCCGCGAGCGCTTGGCAGATGTCCTCGATCGACCGGTTGTCTCCGCCGATTTCGATCCGCAGCCCGAGCCGTCTGTCAAATAGCGTGGACATGATCTCGGCAAGGAAGCTCATCGCGGCTCTCGATTTTCAGTGCGGGGTGGGGATCAATTTTCCACGTGCAAATGGACCCCGTATGCATTCCAAAATCTGAATGTTGTATACAATGCTTTCCGAACGATATGTCATTATACGGACGAGTGGAAGGCGTTGGGATGCGGATTTTGGTCCTGTTTTTCCATATAAATCTGAACGAAGGAAAATTCCTTTTGCTATATGGGTCGTGCATGCCGATATTATCGGGTTGTATGCAATCTTTCAGTAATTGTGTTGCATAAGGAAAAATTTGCGCCTATCGTCAGTTCGGGTCCGGGCTTTCCCTGAGGGGCCGGCATGGAAATTGGGAGGATCCACATGCTCGACAGTAGCGCCACAACGAGCGATGGCGGAATTGCTGTGCTCGATCCACGCGGGACGCCGCCAAAGGTAACGGGCAAAGATCCCGCCTCACGGCTCGACAGCCTGAACGACAAGACTGTCTATCTGATCGACAGCCGGTTCGACGATTCCATCGAGTTACTGAAGCAGATTCAGGTCTGGTTTGCTGAACAGATGCCCAGCGTGCGGACGAAGCTGGTGCAGATGGCCAGCACATACGCCAAGGACGATCCTGATCTTTGGGAAGAGATTCGCGACCAGGGGCATGCCGCCATCATCGGGGTCGGGCATTGCAGCACGTGCGCGCCGGCCGTCTCGACTCATGCGGTGACGCTGGAGACGAAGTACGGCGTGCCGACTGTTGCCGTTCATACCGAGAAATTCGTACGGGTCGTGCGGTCGGTCACTCGCATGGCCGGCCTGCCGCAGCTGCCGCTCGTTTTTGTCCCCCAGCCGGTCATGGGCAAGTCGCCCGCCGAGCTGGCCGACTATGTGAAGGGCGACGATCCGGTTACCGGCAACGGCGTCATGCGCGAGATTATCGACGGATTGACCAAGGCCCTGCCGCAGCCCGACGCGAGCCAGATCGGCGCGCCGAAGATCGAGCGCACGCGCGTGATCTCGGTCGAGTCGGAAGCGGCTGTGCAGGACTTGTTTCGAAGCAATAACTGGACCGACCAGTTGCCGATCGTCCCGCCGACAGAGGAGCGGGTTGCGGAAATGCTGGCGGGTACCAGCCGCAAGCCGGATGAGATCGTTGGCCGAATGCAGCCGACAAAGAATCGCGGGCTGTGGAGTTACACGGTCGAGAACGTCGCGGTGAACGCGGTCATGGCGGGGGCTAAGCCGGAATATTTCCCGGTGATCCTGGCGCAGGCGGCGGCCAGCTACAGCGCCCGGTCGAGCTCCTCGAGTTCGGCGGCGACGATGAGCATCGTCAATGGCCCGATCCGCAACGAAATCGGCATGAATTGCGGGCTGGGCGCGCTCGGCCCCTACAATCATGCCAACACGACCATCGGGCGCGCATACAGCCTGCTTTCGCAAAACCTTCAAGGCGGTTCGGTGCCTGGCGAGAGCTATATGGGGTCGCTGGGGAACAACTATCTCTATACCGGCCTGACCTTCGCCGAGAATGAAGAGCGGTCCCCGTGGGAGCCTCTGCATGTGCAGAAGGGATACAAGCCGGAGCAAAGCACAGTCTCGATTTTCTGGGGCTGCCGCTCCAACACCAACAATCTCGGTCTGCGTGAGAAGCACTGGCGCGAGCATATCGGCCACATGCTGCGCGGCACGGATGCGATCACGGCTCCGGTCCTTGTGCTCGACCCGATCGTCGCGAGGCAGTTCGTCAGTCGCGGCGGGTTTGAGAAGAAGCAGGACCTGATCGACTGGCTGCACGAAACCGCACGGATGAAGGCCAGCGAATATTGGGACCTGCAGCTAGTGCAGAATTACATTTACCCGCTCGCGACATTCGGCGATGCGCCCTTCGCGGAGCGACTCGCCGAAGGCGATGATGCGATGATCAACATGTTCCGCAAGGAAGAGATTACCGTTGTCGTGGTGGGGGGAGAAACCAACGGCTACTGGCAGATCTATGGCGCTCGCCCCCAGGCGACCGTTCTGATCGATGACTGGCGGTAAGGCGGCGATGACGGACTACGACATCATCATCATCGGTGCCGGAGTGGCCGGGCTGACCGCTGCCGCGACGGCGGCGCGGCTGGGCTCGCATACGCTGGTCATCGATTCGATGGGTGTGGGCGGTCAGGTGATGACGGTGGACCGGATCAGCAATTTCCCCGGCTTCCCGGAGCCTGTCTCGGGGATCGAGCTCGGCCCGCTGCTGCAGGAACAGGCCGAGGCCTTCGGTGCCGAGATGCGGCTGGCATCGATGACCGGGATTGTCAGGTCGGAGGATGGACTGACCGTATCCTGCGACGACGGAGACATCTCGTGCCAGGCTGTGATCGTGGCGGCAGGATCGAGCCGCAGAAAGTCCGGGCTTCCCGGTGAGGAAGCGCTTGAGGGGCGCGGCGTCTCGCATTGCGCTTCCTGCGACGGTCCGCTTCTTCGGGGGCGGACGGTCGTTGTCGTGGGCGGTGGCGACTCGGCTTTCGATGAGGCGGCGGTGTTGTCGGACTATGCGGATACGGTGATCCTGGTCTATCGGAGCGGGATGCCTCGGGCTCAGCATCAGGCGGTCGCCGAGGTGAGCGGGCGGGATAACATCGTTCGAAAACCGAGCACGACGGTCGAGGCACTGGAAGGCGAAAGCGGCCTGACGGCGGTCCGGCTGCGCGACAATGTAAGCGGTGCGGTCGAAACCGTCGCTGCGGACGGTGTGTTCTTCTATATTGGCCTCGATCCGAATACCGCCTTTCTCAGCGGCTTGCTGGAGCTCGACGCCGACGGCCGTATCCGGACCGATGGCAATCTGCAAAGCTCGCATTCGATGATCTTCGCTGCGGGCGACATCCGCGCGGGCGCGGTGAGCCTCCTTTCCGCTGCGGCGGGAGACGGTGCGACGGCCGCGATATCTGCCCACAGGGCCGTCACCGCGATGGATACTCTCAAGGAGGCCGCGGCATGAGCGCGAACGAACAGAGCAAACAAAACCTCGCGGCTCGCAGCGGCCGGGCCGGACATTTGCGGGAAGCCATCGAACAGGACATCGTCAGCGGCCATTATCCGCCCGGCGCGCGTCTGGACGAGACGGAACTCGCAGCCCGGCATTCGGTATCGCGCACGCCGATCCGCGAGGCGCTGATGCAATTGAGCGCAATGGGGCTTGTCCGGTCGATCCCGAACAAGGGCTGCTTCGTCAACGAGGTGACGATGGCTGACCTGATCGGCATGTTCGAGGTCATGGCCGAGCTTGAGGGCATGTGCGCCCGGCTGGCCGCGCGCCGAATGACCGATGAAAGCCTTGCGGTGTTGGAATCTTTGCAAGCCGACTGCATGGCGGCCTGCGAGCGGCAGGCGGCGGACGACTACTATTATGCCAACGAACTATTCCACCGGCACCTCTACGACGCCAGCGGCAACAAGTATCTGGCGCAGGTAGCCGGTCAATTGCACACCCGGCTGAAACCGTTTCGCCGCCTGCAGTTGCGGGTGCCGAACCGGCTGGCGCATTCCGCCTCCGAGCACAATTCGGTGATCGAGGCGCTTCGGGCGCGCGACCCGAACCGTGCCGACGAACTGATGCGCCAGCACATCATCGTCCAGGGAGATTCCTTCAGCGATTTTCTGATGGCGATTTCGTCGGGCCCGGTTGGCAGCGAGCCGGTCGGAGCGCGGCTAGCCGCGCGTTGAGGGCGCAGCATCGGTCCAACAGCCTTCGGGCAAACAGTGACAACAAGGGAGGAAGACATGAAATTTGCAACCAAGACACTCGCCGCAACGGCGGCCATCTGCGCCGGGCTGGCTTCGATGCCGGTATCGGCCCAGAACTACGAGCCGTGGGAGCAGGAGCTCTATGATGCGGCGAAGCAGGAGGGCGGAGTGGTCTGGTATGTTTCCCAGACCACCAGCGAAATGGCCAACGCGATTTGCGCGGAATTCGTCAAGCGCTATCCCGACGTGAGCTGCGACGCGATCCGCGCCACAGGCAGCGTCACGTTCCAGCGCGTCATGCAGGAAGTGCAGGCAAATGCGGTGCAGGGCGACGTCTATTCCTCGAATGACGACACCGACTTCATCGAGATGCTCAAGGTCGATGCGCTGGCGGCCTACAAGCCCCACAACCTCGAATACATGCTTCCGTCGATGAAGGCGGCAGGCAACCAGGACGGTTACTGGTACGCCTCCAACATCTCGCCCTACGGGATCGTATACAACACCGATCTGGTCTCGGCGGATGAGGCCCCGAAAACATGGGCCGACCTGCTCGATCCGAAATGGAAGGACCAGCTGGCCATTGCCCATCCCGGCTTTTCCGGCAGCATGAGCATGTTCACCCTGGCAATGGAAGAGGCCTATGGCTGGGAGTATTTCGAAAAACTCGAGGCCAACAAGCCGCAGATCGGCCGCTCCGTCTCGGACGGCTATAACCTCGTCGTGTCGGGTGAGCGCAAGGTCGCCATCGCGCCGATCACACTCGGTCTCGGCGGCAAGATGGGCGGGAAGCCGGTCGACATCGTCGTGCCCGAGGACGGACTGATGCTGCCTCCGAGTGGCACCGGCCTGCTGGCCGCCGCGCCGCACCCGAATGCCGGAAAGCTTTTCGAAGAGTTCCTGCTCGGCAAGGAAGCGGCGCAGTTGCTGGCCGACGCCCACCGCTTTCCGTTGCGCAAAGACGTGCCGACGGCAGACGGCGTGCCTTCGCTCGCGGATACGCCGATGATCACGGCCGATCCGGGCACCGCCACCGAAAAGGTCGGACCGACCACCGAGAAGTTCCGCGAAACCTTCGGTATCTGAAGACCCTTCGGGAGCGCGGTTCCGCCGCGCTCCCTTCTCCCAAAGCGGCGAAATACGAGGAGCCTGCCCAGTGTCGACCACGACTTCGACGAACGTCGCCTATGGCGGCGCAGCCGCCAGGCCGCGTGTCGGACTCCTGAACCGGTTTCAGCCGAGCAGCCTCGTCTTCATCGGCATGAGCCTGGTGTTGGTCGTGCTGATCGTCGCGCCTCTGACCGCGCTGATCGTGAAAAGCTTCACGGATCCTGCGACGGGCGGATTCACCATCGCGAACTATATCGACGCTTACGGCAAAACGCGGCACGTGCAGGCCCTGGTCAACACGCTCTATATGGGCGTCGCCGTTGTGGTGCTCAGCCTGATCTTCGCCCTGCCGTTGGCCTGGGGCTGTTCCCGCACCGACATGCCGTTCAAGCCCTTCATCCGGGCAGGCGTATTCGGCGCCTTCATCATACCGCCCTATCTGGGCGGCATCGGCTGGATCCTGCTGGCGGGGCCGAATTCTGGCTGGATCAATCGTGCCTGGCAGGGATTGACCGGCAGCGAGGTCTCGATCGTCAACATCTTCAGCTTCGAGGGGCTGGTCCTGGTGATGGCGATCAACCTCTATTTCACGATGTTCGTTCTGATCAGCGCCGCTTTCGAGATGCTGAATTCCGAACTGGAGGACGCCGCGAACATCCTCGGCGCCGGACCGATCAAGACGGCGTGGAAGGTGACGTTTCCGCTGGTGCTGCCGTCGATTCTGGGCAGCGCGCTGCTGACATTCCTCGTCTGCATCGCGCTCTACGGCGTGCCGGCGCTGATCTCTATCCCCGCGCGCTTCCCGGTGGTGGTAATCCAGCTGTCGGAGTTCTTTTCCTATCCGCTGCGCATTGAGACCGCCGCGGCCTATTCGATCCCGCTATTGCTGATTACGGCTGTGTTGCTCCTGCTGCAGAGAATGATTCTGTCGCGCAAGGGATACACGGCGGTTACCGGCAAGGGCGGGGAGCGCAGAATGGTCCGGCTGGGACCGTGGCGCTGGGTTCTGTTCGGCTACAGCGCCTTCGTCGTGGCGCTATCGGTCGCGATGCCCGCGCTGGTGCTCTTCATGGCCGCATTCAGCAACTCCTGGGTCGGCGGCCTCTCGCTGTCGAACCTGACGCTGCAGAATTTCAACTACGTGCTTTTCGAGCACGCGACCTCGCAGCAGGCCATTGTCACCAGCCTCGGCCTTGGTGCGGTGGCGGCGACTTTCGCGGTACTGCTGGCGCTGTCCATTTCCTATATCGTGCAGCGGAAGCTGGTGCCTATGTCGGGAGTCCTGGGTTATCTGTGCATGGCCCCGTTCGTTATCCCGGGCATCGTTCTGGCGATCGCGTTCTACTCGGTCTACGCCCTGCCGCCGGTGGCGCTGTACGGGACCTACACGATCCTCGCGCTGGCCTTCGTCACCCGGTTCCTGCCGATCGCCTACACGACCGGATCGGCCGGCGTGCGGGCCATTCATCCCGAGATGGAGGAGGCGGTGAGGATCCTCGGCGGCGGTAGGCTCTACGCGATCCGCAAGGTAGTTGCGCCGCTCCTGAAACGTCCGCTGGCCGCCGGCTGGCTGTTGATCTTTGTGCCGGCCGCACAGGAACTGAGCACTGCGGTCTTCCTCGTCGGACCGAAGACGCGTGTCGTATCGGTCGTCCTGCTCGACATGACCGAGGAGGGCGAGATGGAGAAGCTCGCGGCGCTGGGCTCCGTGCTGCTGGTCATCATAACCGTCATGGTGCTGCTCGGCATCCGCCTGCTCGGCAGGGATTTCATGGTAAGGAGAAGCTGATGGGGCTGGAACTGGAACGACTTGGCCGCAAGTTCGGCGCTGTCGACGCGGTCCTCGACCTCGATCTCGTGCTCGAGGAAGGCGAATTCGTCTCGCTGCTCGGCCCCTCGGGCTGCGGCAAGACGACCACCCTGCGCATGATCGCCGGGTTCCTCGAACCTACGTCGGGCGCTATCACGCTCAATGGCAAGGTGCTGGCGACGCCAGCCGGGACGGTGCCGCCAGAGAAACGCGGCATGTCGATGATATTCCAGAGCTATGCGATCTGGCCGAACATGACCGTTTCGCAGAACGTCGCGTTCGGTCTCAACTTGCGCAAGCTTCCCGCAGCTGAGATCAAGCAGCGGGTGGGCGAAATCCTGGAGGTCGTACGGCTGAACCAGCTTGCGGACCGATATCCGTCGGAATTGTCCGGGGGCCAGCAACAGCGTGTGGCGTTGGCGCGCGCAGTCGTGATTCGTCCCGAGGTCCTGTTGCTGGACGAGCCGCTCTCGAATCTCGACGCGTCCCTGCGCGAGGAAATGCGCTTCGAGATCAAGCGCATCCATGACGAGTTCCGCATTACCTCGGTCTATGTCACGCATGACCAGGGCGAGGCGATGGTGACTTCGGATCGGATCGCGGTCATGAACCACGGCAAGATCGAGCAGGTGGCTTCCCCGTTCGAGCTCTATAACCGGCCGAGGACGAAGTTCGTAGCCAGCTTCATCGGTCGCACCAACTTCCTGGAGGCGCGGCCCGCCGGCGAGCGGCTGGAATTTGACGGGTTCAGCCTGCCGGCCGACTGCTGCGAAAGTCCGCCGCCGCAATCGGGCGTGGTGTTCTCGATGCGCCCGCAAGCCTTTTCGCTGCACGTGCAGGAACCCGCCAATGTCAACGGACCCGCGATGAAAGGGACCGTACTCGAGCGCGCCTTCCTCGGCGAGTATTGGGACTACACGGTGCGGGTGGGCGAGGCGACCGCGATTCGGACCGTCGCTCCACCTGCCGCGGTCTTCGAGGTCGGCAGCACGCCCTGGGTGAGTCTCGACCAGCGGCAAGCGGTGCAGATGCAGTAACGCACCGCGTTTCTGCCCTGAATGGCACGGATCTTCACAGGTCGGTCGCTGTTTCCGTCGATCATCGACTGCGCGAGCCTTTCGCCGCAGATTTTGGCGGTCGCCGAAATCTCAGAGGGATTGATTTCCTTGTGCACGGAAGCTGCTTTTGCTGGTGCGGTGGTCCCCGCTGTGCGGGCAGATGACGGAGAGTCCATTCTGCGTTTCGTCGCCGTGGAGTGCGGCCGGGGGCTCCGGGCAGCAGCTTGATGCAGCAGTCA